>Ga0154006_1000806_pt1 | contig 10800 bp, 11 predicted proteins | sample TSFL090MetaG_FD_104747 | JGI IMG/M metagenome (GOLD analysis project Ga0154006, IMG submission 104747) | Attine ant fungus gardens microbial communities from Florida, USA - TSFL090 MetaG | ecosystem: Host-associated > Fungi > Mycelium > Unclassified | place: USA: Florida, Wakulla State Forest... | reverse complement strand
TAAACAAGCGTTTGTTGTGGGTGAAACAACGACACCGGCAATTACAGCGTCTGATTTGTTAGTCATTGCGTCTTCTTCTGGTGAAACAACGCAACTTGTTCAATTTGCGGCAACTGCTAGTGAAGTGGGTGCGACAATCTGGCTATGGAGCACTGGTACCGATAGTACGATTGCACGCCAGTCACAATTTGTGACGTTACTGGCAGGCAAAAGCAAATTTGCTGATGCCGATACAGCCACGAAACAACCGATGGGCAGTTTATTTGAACAGTCGGTTTGGTTGTTTGGCGACATCTTTACGATGGATTATATGCAACGCTATCAAATTACAGAGTCGTTTATGAAAGCGCGTCATAGTAATCTTGAATAGTTGTTGGATATTTCATTGCTTTGAAATTTGAAAAATGAACCGCATTGTTTGTGCGACTGGTCGATTCGATCAGTGCCAGACAATGCGGTTTTTACTAGCGGTATTTGTCAAATGGAACAACCCCAAGACGGCAGATAATCAACGTGAAATATAGGTTGCGTTAGTTATGTTACTTTAATATCTAAGTATACACAGGTCGCCAGCCCCTAAATATGGGCGTTCGTGGTCCGTGGATTTTTGTATGTTACAGTGATTACAAGGATGTTACATGCGCTTCTAGCGCCTAATTTTTTCGTTTTATGTACTTTTAAAAAGCCATATGACGATAGGAAGTGAGCACATGACTTTATGAAAAAGCGTAATTTAGATCTACTATCAGCAGATTTAAAAAAATATCGACTTTCTCATCGATACTCGTTTCAAGATCTAGCGAATATTACGGGCCTTGCTAAGGACACACTCTATAGTTTAGAAATGAATAGGCGAGGTGTAATAAGCGTTGAGACTCTTGAAGCATTAGCAGATCTTCTGCAAATGGACTATGGTGATTTTTTTATTAAATATGTCGCATTAGTTGACGTGCCTGACGAAGAGGGTACAAAAAAGATCAATAACTTCGGTTAACATCAGTCAAATTCTTGCCGGAATTTGATGTTAGCGAAGAGATTGATCTACCACAACTTAATAACCTTCTAATAGAGAATTGGTACTGGTAATACCTTTTGATATAGAAAGTATTTAAACCATGGGCAAAAAATTAAGATTGCCATGGGTCGGTTTAAGTGTGCCACAAAAGCTAAACACACAACCTTTTATATTGTCTATATTATCATCTATGAGCAGTTTTGTGAACACATTGCATTCATTTGTTTGTTGTAAGGTACATTTCCATGACGTTCTGTTTCTCTTTGGAAGGGGTACAGAACGTCTTTTTTTGTACCAATAAGACTAGCAGCAGTTACGTAAGGCGACGCAGTAATCGGTATGGTCAACAATGAGGTTCACACAGCCTACACGTCGCCTTAAATGTGTTTGAGGGCGGTGTAGCGAACGTCTGAGGTAATGTGAGTTATTAGTTACTCACTGGCGATGACGGCCATGTAAATCGCGCAGAACGGTCAGGGTGGACGCATTGAAAATGGCGCCACACGGCAATGATAGAAGTAACACGGTGCTTAGCTCATAGTTCGACCATAACTCGAAAGGATCTGTCATTGTAGCTGGGCAGTGCTGGCTTTAAATGTGTGCCAATTCTTGGAAATTGGACGACAAAACAGTGATTTTGAATCATAAATTCGAGGTTAGTGTTTTGTTGGGAAAGCTCGCTCTAAGGGCGAACTCTCCTAACTAACGCTACGCGTTGCTTACAGCCATTAAAGGCAAAGTAATAGGCGTAGTGGGAACAAGGCTGATTGGTTTTGTCTTTGAAAGGTTTGTTGATTGATCTAATCAACAGGGTCCAGGGGCTTGCCCCCTGTGTCTGCCGAAGGCTACTAATTAGCCGCTGATAATAACGTACGGGCGGGGATAAATATGGCTTTCACTTCTGCAAATTTGTCCGCGACTTAAAAATGATTTCCATTGTAAAGGAGGAAAAAGGAATGTTGATTGACAGTTTAAATGTGGACGTACCACGACACACTGAGTTGTGCCACGTTGGTGATTATAAGTACCTTGCGGTAGATCGGGGGTTTGATAATATCTTGGCTAGTTTCGAAACGCGTAGTGCCTTATCGAAGTGGGCTTTGGCTCAACAAGATAGTAAAGGAGCGACTGCGAAATTATTTTGGTTGTGCCGGATGACGAGCGTTGATTTTAAACAAGTTAATGATGAAATTCGTGCGACGAACGCATCGTTGCGCGAGTTAATTTCGGTTCGAGAAACTTCATATTAAGGAGGGGTCCTAATGAGTTATCAATATGTTGCTGTTGATGTTACGCGTTCTTCAATTCTATTGGTTGGTGAGACCTTGCAAGATTTGAATAAGCAATTGTTGTCGGAAGAGGGTCAACAAATTGTGAAGAAGCAGGCTGTTTGGATGTACCGCATTGAAGCAGAAACGTTGTTGAAAATTCAACAAGTGATGGCTACAACAGGTGTGTCATTTGCACGGGTAACACAACCCGCGAACTAACAGATCGCCGTCAGATGCAATGAAAATTGCACAAGAAATTAAGAAAGGAGCCGCACGATGCAGGTTCAGTTAGACTTAGATTTATTTACCGGTGGAACTGATTTGGTGGTGCCAATGCAGTATTATGCCGCCAAGTATCTTGATGATAACGGTTTGATGAAAAAGAGCTTTGCAGTCAGTGTGGATAGTCGCGATGAACTACGAAAGGGGGCCTTAATTAGGACTAGCACCGGTCGTCAAGCGGTCATCTCAAAACGATTATTGGTCTGTGATATTGATAGTAAATATCACGGAAAACTGATTCACGCTGCGAGTTTGAACACAACGCTTGAAGAATATTTAGCAGACAAATTATGCAATAGTGCTGAGCAAGTTAACATGCTTGATACGTACTACAAGTTACAAAAAAAGGAGCGATACAATGCAAACAAATAAGCATATTGGAAGAGTTTTAAAGCCATTTGAATTGGATCATATCGGTTCAAATGAGGTTCCGATGGTTCGGTTTGGACTTGCCGTAAAGCGTTTTCCATCCGCCAAAGCAAAAACTGATTTCATTTATTATGTGGCTTATCGTGACGTGGCCGAACGAGTTTTCAAGTACGCGAACCAGAAAGGTTTACCGGTTGAAATTGACTTCACTCAACAAAGTCGCACGTTTGAAAACGCAGAAGGTAAGTCAGTCTATCGTGTTGAAAATGTTGTCGAAAAGTTTATGCCGTGGGCGAGTCTAGATAAGCAAAGCGGGCAACAAACAGACGCTACCGCGCATGATACGCCGGTTGAGAATGAGGCGACACTGGATGATTTTGAACAACAATTACCCAATGACTATGAGGTTTATTAGGAGGCAAATATGCAACACGTAAAGGTTAAACACAGCCAAAAGCCACACCTAAAAAAGGGTGCTGGTTGGTTTGGAAAGTCATTCTATCGGTATCGGGTTTGGCAGGATAATCACCGCTATAATTACTATGATCGGCACAGACGCAATGTTGCCATTCGATTGGGTGGCTTGCTGGTAATTGGTGTTGGCATACTTGGTTATTCTGCTGTTGCTCCTCGACCAAGTAGCACTGTTGGCACGAAGTTAAACACACCTGTTTCATTCGGTAATCAGGGTAAGAATGCGCAGTTAACCAGTCAAGTTTTTAATCCCAAAACAGGTACTTTGCAACTCGGTGTGAAGTTCACCGGTTCGGCAGATATGTTAGTTTCTGACGTTAACATGAACCGATTTAAGTTGACGTTTGATGGTGACCGGTTCATCAAAAAAGGCCAATCACAGGTCAATATTATTCCGACTTCTGACACCACTTTGGTTGTTCAATTTGTAAAGTTACGCAAAGGATTTCAAGACGTAAGAGTCAATATAAGGGACACTTCATTGGATGCAGCGAACATTACAGCCGCTGATAGAGTGGGTGATGATGACAACACAATAACGAAGCAAAAAGCACAGGTTGGCACGTTAATTGTGAACAACGATAACAAGTTAACGCGCAACAATACCCAACCAGTTGACTCACAAAAGACACTTGTATTGGCGCAAACGAAGTCGGAGATCACCGACCAAAAGCGCCTCATCCAGAACAACAAATCAGCGATCACAAAGTGGCAAAAAGCAATTACGCAACGCACTGAAAACAGTCGCGCAACGCGTAAAGAAATGTCGCAAATGAACACTGAAGAAATAGCACAAGCCGAAGAATTGATAAGCAATAACGACTCAGCAATTTCGGATATTAAGACCAATATTGCGCGTGCAAAATCAAATATTTCGAGTGCAAATGACAAGATAAAGTCGTTGCAAAAGTTGTACAAGACGCAGCAAAATGGCAATCTAAAAGTTGCCAAAGTTCACTAAAAAATAGGAACGGAACTTGGGTTTTTGAACCTGACTTCCGTCTTTATTTTAGACATTTCTACGCGGTAGTAGTGAGTTAGTAGTGAGTTATAAAGTGAGTTAGTAGTGAGTTATAAAGTGCGGTAGTAGTGAGTTATAAGGTGAGTTAGTAGTGCGGTAGTAACTCCAAGCGTGTCCAAGGCCTAGAAATCCCCGCACAGCGGGACTCCAGAACACCGTCCTGGGATTTCCCCTTAACCTGTTCCCTTATTATTTCTTTTATGGTCTATGTTTTGGGTTCTTTTCATGTTATTGCTATCTTTTTTAAAAAAGTGAGGTCATCAATCAATGGCAAAAATAATACAAGTCGAAGGTCTTTCAGAAGAGGTTATTCAAATTTTAAATGGTGAAGCTGAGAAAAATGGTTTTTCACGAAATGCTTTGCTGGTTCTTATTATTGAAACGTTTGCTAAGAACGTTCAAGCAGTGGATGCAACTGAAATTCTTGCATTACCTTTGCAGGATGTGACGCAACAACTTAATCAATTAACTTTCGCAATTAGTAATTCAAACCACAATATTAGTCAGGACTTCAATGCCTTAAAAGATGCGGTTCAAAAAAATAGTTTGATTGTCGCAGAACAAACACAAATGTTCAAAACACTGTTAAATAATATCAGGAGGTAAGGATGTCAATTCACCAACAAGCTAAGTTAAGGCGCATTGTTATCGTGGGGTCAATCTTGGGGGCCGGACTTGTGTTTTACAATCGTGCGGCGATCGTCGAACAAGTATTTGATACGGCCGGTTCTTCAAAGGTGGCGCCCGAAATTAAAAGAACTGTTGATAATAGTATTCAAAAACAACTATCCGAACTGAGTTATACCGGTCAGCAAGTTCATACGGTAAATAACAACCAACCATTTTTCACAGCGGATGACATGAAAAATGACAAAGTTGCGGAACAAAAACTCTCACGACGTGACTGGTTGGGACGACCACAAGTTGCAAACGCGATGCTCAATAAAAGTCTTATGCCAACGACGAAACGTGAACCACTGACGGTCAAAACGCCGGGGTATAAAGTGTATCGGTTTAATGATAATGGCAGAGAAACATATCTTTACAATCGGTCACATTTAATCGGCTATCAACTCACAGGATTGAACAACAATTCACGTAATTTGATTACCGGCACCATTGCTTTGAATGCCACACATTCAGATGGTAATCAGCAGTCGATGGAAGATTATGAAAATCAAATTGCTGGCTATTTACGAGCCGACTCTACTCACTATGTGAGGTATCGCGTTACACCGATTTATCGCAATATTGAACGCGTTCCACGAGGGATTGAAATTGAAGCGCAGTCAGTGAAGGACAATGCCATCCGACTCAATGTTTATATCTTTAACGGGCAACCTAACTGGCAGATTAACTACTACACAGGTAGTGCCATCCACACAAATTAGGAGGAATTTATAATGAACGTATTCTATGAAGTTCGCAGGCAAATGCGGGCGAAGCTGGCACAACGTCGGCGGGTATTAGAGGAACAACGACGAAACGAAAATGCCGGTGAAATCGATAATAAGTACATCGAAGAGACGGCCGCTATTCGCTTAGTGAATGAAATGTTGGATCATGAGGTCACTGAGGAAGGCGCACGTCGTCGCCAAATCGCAATAACAGTAAGTGAACAAGAAGCATGGTATCGAGAAACGTTAGCTACATGGGCTATGCATCATCCAGATGCAAAAGTTGATGCAAATAGTAACGCTGGTTTATACCGTTTTGCGATGAGATTTTTCGTTGAAGCCGTGGTGCTTAATCCGCGGAATACGATGGCATCGTATAACGATTTAATGAGACAAATGGATCGTCTAAATGACATAGACCCTGTACTTGCCAATCTTAATTATCAACTGAAAGACATGCGCGAATTGCTGTCATTCAACACGGCTATTACGCACATGGAAAGCATCCGACCAATGACGCCTGACCGTGATTTGGGTAATGGTGTGTTGAGTCGCGAAATTCATTCTGAGTTAGAAGATGACGCAGAATTTACGAAAGACTTCAACAAGTATCGCAACCAACGTAACACGACGATTGCCAGCAAGCGGATGCGTCGACCAAATGAAGGGCTAGAATTTAACCATGACTAATAACCAATTTGATTTACAAGCAGCTTTAAAAACTTTACATGCCAACGATTGGTTAAACCCAGTTGCACCGGTCAGTGAATATGCCGATGAAATTGAAGCCGTAGCCGACTTTAATGTGGTGGATTCTAAGTACATGCAACGTAACTTTTGGATTGCACAGTTTGCGCATCTATTGACCCGTCAATTTGAGTTGGGGCCACGCGCGATTAGTCGGGTTTTGAAACTTAATTCGCATAAAGTCGTGGCTCGGGCAACGGTCGCTTACCCAACTTGTGAGTACGCATCGTTACGTGAGATACAGGATGACTTAGCAATGTATTGTGAGAAAGCAGGGGTGATTTAGATGGCAAAAACTGGTGGATTTGCGAACTTCAAATTAGGTGAAAGTGGCAAAGGGTCAGTGCTACTGCCAACACATTTTATAACTGCATCCGAGGCCAGTAAAAAGGGACAAAAATTTGGTGATCTGGTTCGAACGTATGCCGCTAAGGGCAGCAAAGTGACGGATGAAAATAATTCTGCTTTGCATGATTTGTTGACCGACGATGTGGAACCTGAGACTGAAAATTTTGGCTATGGTCCTCGGTTTTCTGCAACGGGCGATACCCAGCCGTTGTTCAATGGCAACACATTGAATATGAGCGATGCAGAAATGAATACCCTTGAAGAACGCCTCAATACTGCCCAAGACAACGGCAATATTTTGCATGAAATGGCTTTCTCAATCCGGGGGGATTGGTTGGTTGAAAATGGGTTATATGATCCAGAAACGAAGCAGTTAGACCAAGACCGTTTGAAGCGCGCGGAACAAAATATTGTGCAAGACTTATTCAACCGGGGGTTCAAATTACCTCTTGGTGAGTCACCGGATGATGTGGTGTGGTTTGGCGTCATCCATCAAGACACCGACCATCTAAACATGCACTTGTGGTTTACCAAAGAGTCAAGGGAAACCAGACCTGAAATGATGCACAAAAGCGGTGAGCCAAAGGGGGTGTTGAACTTTACGGCGAAGAAACAAGCCGAAAGTCAATTCCGCTATGAGTTAGAGTCTGAGGCGGTGAAACGAGCGCGTGGCAATGTCTTTGAAGCCGTGGGTGAATATCGCAGTAGCATGAAGCAATATGCTCTATTGACGTTAGATGAGACTAACAAGTACCTGCCGGACGTTAAGAAAATTTTTGAGGCCCTCCCAGAGGACCTCAGAGGCCGTTGGAATGTTGGTCACACCGATAGACTCGTCACTGATGAAACGAGCCGTATGGGGCTCGCAAATCGGCAAATGAACGCTTTGTTGGATAAACTATTCGCTGATGACTTAGCAGATGACTACCAAGCATTTCGCGCCGCTAGTCTGAAAATGGATGATCTGATGGCAAAAAACCACGGTGAGCAACACAAAGGTCAACCGAAGTGGTCGGACAATCAGAACAACCGATTACGTAAAGAGTTAGCCAACGGTATCTACCGCCAATTCAACGAAACGTTTAGGGAACCAAGTGATGAAGAAGCCCAAGGTGACAAGTTCCACAAAAGTAAACGAGGGAATTTTGAAAAAGTTCGTCAGGAACATGGAATCGGTGGTGCATCAGAAAAAAAGCCGGCCACAATGCAAAGTACACCGGCCAACTTGAAGCAATTAAACAAAATGGCGAAGCAAATGATGAAGGGCAATCGTGAAGAAATGCAGCGGATGCGTAAGATGGCGCAAGAAATTGAACAGGATAACCAAACTCACACGGTAAGTGAAGAGTCATTGTCCCGCCATATTTAATCATCAAATTTTTAAGTTATGACGTTAAAAACACCCAACGGAGAGATTGTTCGCCTGTTGGGTGTTTTATAGAAGGTTTAATTCGTTTGCTGTGAGATTAGATTCTTGAAATTTACGTCTGTTTCGACTGCTTGCAGTTGCGCAAGGGATTCTTGATAGGTTTTTTTTCTTATATCAGTTATGATTGATAGGTTTTCATTCATAAATTCAAGTGTGTTCTGTACCTCGATATACTTCGATCCAGATGTCTGATTATTAATAATCATGTACCGACGTGCTTCTATTGATTCAGAAAGATACTGTAAGATTTGATCTGCAAGTATATTCTTTTCGGAAATAGCATGCTTAGCAGTCTCAATTTGTTTTCCACTTTGAATGTCGTACACCACTTGCGGAGCAATCTTTATGCGAAGCTGTTCTTCTGCAACAAACTTAAGTACGGCATCGTCGCTATCTGTCGTTAATTTTAGTAACACTTCAATATATTGTTTTAGGAGTGGTTCGGGAATTTCACCTATTGCATCTTTAAGAAACGACAAAATATTGAGTTTCTCTTTGGGTGTTAGACTATCATCGCCTAGAGCTGTAATTAGCGACCTAAGAATATACTGTTCTTCAGGATTCTGGCTTGAGAGGTTGTACTGTGTGGTAGCTTCATAATTACCTGCCTTGATTTTGTTTATTGTTTCGTTGTGGGCATCATTTCCTGATGTTTTTTCTTGTATTACTTTGTCCAGTAACTTTACTATCTTTTCATTTCTGTGAAACATTTTTTCATTAACTAATTCTGAGTGCAAATCTTTTAGTTCACTCTTTAATAACGCAGCTTTGATTCCAGCGTTCACAGTGTCATAATTGTCGTTGGTGGATAACCAAAGTTTTTTTTCATGCAAAAAGTCTATTAAATTAAAAAAAGCAATTAGGTCTGGAACTTTCGATAATGCGTCTGTAAAAGTACCATTCGAAGCTAGCTCGTTTTGTGCGGTTGATAAATCTTCTTGACTGAGTTCTCTAAAATTCCTCAATTTATCTAAACTAACGTTGCTCGTAAATAAAGAATATCTTCTGGAAAAATCATCTACCAGCTGTTGTGTATCGAGGGTGGTTCCGTGGGCAACAAATTGCGTGATGGCCTGTATGTTATTTAGGGTAAGGTAGCGCAACGAATCCAGTTCGTCAAAAGATGGTTTAGAGTTAGTGAAATCTACTGATTTTTCTCGAAAGGCTACTAAAATCGTGAACACAGCTTGTGTAAGCTCATACCAGAATACCTTTTTTTGGGCGTCAGTGAACGCATTATAGCCTTCATTTTTATTCAAATAATGTAATATTAGATTAATATCTGAAATGAAGACTTTAAGAGTTCTATAGTTAACATTGTCTGAACCATTTTCCTGAGTAATTCTGGTTAAGTTGGAAGTGAGTGACTGGATTATAGATGCATCTTGAGTTGTGATTGCATCATCCATCAATTCCGCGATAACATCATTTTTCCGTTTTGTAACTGTAACAACCTGGTTAATAATTTTTTCGCGATTTTCAAGGAAAAACGATTTTTCATCTTTGCCTAATTGATCCTCATTCACTAATATTATGGCGTGAGCATGTAACTGTTCTTGAAGAAATACTGACACTATGCCAAATAGTTTTTTTAATGCGTTAACGTTTTGAATTCTCTCTACATCATCTATTACGAAAACAAGTTTTTTTAAGCTTTCATTTTGTTTTGTTCTGTCATTACGTTTTGTAATGTAGTTTTCAACTATTTTATTCCGTAGAGAGGAAATTGGCAGGTTTATGGACACTGGGCCCACGCTCTGTGAATCTGGTATAAATTTTGTAATAAAATTGGTGGATTTTGCGATAACCCCACTCGTGCTAGTATCAAGTGATTGTATAAATGAACTGATAAATAATTCTTCTATTTCGTCGGCTTGCACTCCATTAACAGACACACTAACCCATGTATTCTTATCTTCTTCGTCATTTTTGATATATTGATTAACTGAGTACGTCTTACCAGAGCCCCAGGGGCTGTTTATTTCAAGTGCTAATTCAGATAAATCATTGTCAATGTAATTTCTTATATGTTCATTTAGCATAACTATATTAGCATCTCCATTTGTTATATCTATATGTTTTAGGTTTACAAATGTAATTGTAACAGGTAATTTAATTTCCGCCATATTGACCGCTTGTTAAATTAGGTTTAAGCTAACTTCATTAAGTAAAACCAGGGGGGTGGCGTGAATATAGCGGATGTAACAAAAAAAGAGCCCCGGCGAAAGGTGATGGTGATTGACTCTAAGAGTTTTTACGCCAGTGTGGAAAGTGTAGATCCCGGCCTTAACCCTTTGCAGTCCTTACTAGTCGTGATGAGTCAGCAAGAAAATACAAACGGTGGCCTGGTGTTGGCCGCTTCACCGCGCGCAAAGAAAGAATTGGGCGTGAAAAATGTGATGCGTCAACGTGATGTTCCTTATGATCCACGCTTGATTGTCGTCAAC
>Ga0154006_1000805_pt1 | contig 10817 bp, 11 predicted proteins | sample TSFL090MetaG_FD_104747 | JGI IMG/M metagenome (GOLD analysis project Ga0154006, IMG submission 104747) | Attine ant fungus gardens microbial communities from Florida, USA - TSFL090 MetaG | ecosystem: Host-associated > Fungi > Mycelium > Unclassified | place: USA: Florida, Wakulla State Forest... | reverse complement strand
CGCGACGTCTTCGCCCAGCGGTTTGAGTTGCCCGCCGCAATCGGGGCAGTCATCATCGGCGGGCAGATGGATGCGCTCTTCGCGCTCAAGGTGATCGGGCAACGGCTTGCGGCCGACACCTTCCTTCGTCCGATGCTACAAGATCGCGCCACTCGTCAATGTCAATCTGCGGTTCGTCGTCGAACCAATTCGTTTTACGCGTGATGTGAACGTCGTATCCCATGAGCTCGTTTTCCTGTGGCCTTCCGACTAGATACTGCGAACCTGTCAGCGCGAGGACGATCGCGACAGCCAATCCGGCGAGCCGCATAACGTGCGCGCGCAAGCATTCGAGGCCAGCACGGCAGACGGGATCGCGCTTTCGCTTATCGCTTTCTTCGCAGCGCGCGAAATCGAGCAGCACGCCGAGCTCCGGTGGAACTACGGGCACGACGAAACGGCGCTGGTCAGGAACGGGCTGCGGAGCTGACCGCAGCTCTACGCTCGCCCTCGGCGTCCACGATCTGCGCGATGATGTGCCGGTCCTCGGCGGACAACGCGTCGGCATGCCAGCAGCGCAGATCATTCAGCAAATTGACCAGTCGCGCACGAAACGTCTTCGACTGGCTCAGAATCGGCCAGCCGCGCAGCAGGTAGAGCAGCGCAATCACGTTGCGCCGCTCGCACCAGGTGTCGAAGAGCCGAAGGCAATGTTCATTCAGCGTTTCCAGTTCGTCCGGGCTCATCGTGTTGTGCGGCATGGCTTTGGCTTCCAGTTGGGCCGGCGAGCATGCCGGCTATTTCTTCGATCAGCTGATCGAGGAAGTCGTCTTTTGTGCCGCCCACGCTTTTGCCGGCGTTGAGATCGATGGCCGGATTGAGCGTGCCGGTGATTCCTGTGACTGACATAGGTTCTCCTGAGCGTCGAAGGGCGATGGCCAATCCGGTGTGCACTCGCGAAGCGCGCGCCGGACAAGCTTTCGAAAGACCCGCGTCGATGGACGACGCGGGCACGGTCAACCGTTCGCTTCTTCGTCGGCCGGAGGCAGGTGAGACTCCGTATTCGGAATCTCGGCCGTTCGAAGCGTTTCGATTTCTTCCGCGCTCAACGGCTCCGTACGGGCACCGCGAGTGGCTCTGGCCGCGATGGCTTCGGCCGGCGTGGCGCCCGACCACGCTTCGTTCAGATGGACCTTATTGACACGCGGCGAGTTGCCCAGCCCGATCTGCACCATCGACGAGTTCAATCCGGACTCGCGGGCGACGTCGTCCATCGTGTGCGTCTTGTCGGAGAACACGACATTGGCGCGCGACAGCATCTGCTTGTCGGGGACCAACTCGCCGCCGTCCATCTTTTTCCACAGCCTCAGGTCCGGATCCGTCCCGACGCCGCCCGGTTCGGCCATCTTGCCCAGCAACAGCTGATCGAGGTCGACGGTGGTCATGTCCATCGACATCTTGCCGACGATATCGACCGATTGGCCGTTGACCTTCACGTGACCGTTCACGGCGTGCACGCCGTCCGGACCGACCGTGCCGCCCAGCGCGCGCGGCCGCCCATCGGCATAGCCCGCCGGAATCGTGCCGATGTACTTCTTCCGGTCGGGTTGGTAGGTCAGGCCGTACCCGACGCCCTGGTCCGGCCCGATATGGCGGACCTCGGCGATGCGCCCGGTCACCGTGACCGGCTGCGGGTGCGTGCCCTGGCCGTCGTCGAAGATTTCCTGCCCGTGAATGACGCCGCCGACGCGCACCATCTGCTTCTGATATTCGGGAACATGCAAGGCGGCAGACGCAGCCAGCGAGCCCCCGCCCCCCCGGATACTCCGCCTGAATCTGCTTGAACACCTCGTGTTGCTTTTCCATCGACGCGCTGGGCCGGCGCGTGCCGTTTCGGTCCAGCGTGGCTTCGCCCGCGGTGGCGAGGTGGCTCATGACGTATTTCACGTCGACGAACTCCAGGGCCTCGCTGCCGTGCGCCACCTTGGCACGGTCTTCCGGCGCGATGCCCGCGCGCGACATCCCCGTGTCGAACTGCAAGATGGCCGGCAGCTTCTTCCCGGTTTCCTTCCCGAGCGCGTTCCATTCCGCCACCTGCTCCACGCTGTTGAGCACAGGCGTGATGTTGTGGTCGAGGAACTGCTTCGCGGTGCCTTGCAGCGGGCCGCCCAGCACCAGCACCGTGGTGTCGGGCTTGACGTCCTCGCGCATTTTCATGGCTTCGTCGAGCGTCGCGACGAAGAACTTGTTGCAGCCTTCCTTCTCCAGCGCGGCCGCCAATTTCCCCGCGCCTGCGCCATAGGCATCGGCCTTCAGGACGACCGACATATCGGTCTCCGGGGGCACGAGCTGTCTCACGGTCCGGAAGTTCTCGCGGAACTGGGCAAGGTCGACCGTCATCGTCACCGGCGCGCGCGCCGCTGCATCGGCCATGTGCGACGGCGCGGCGCCGAGCGTCTTGAGTTTGCCGTCGAGACTGGCCAGCAGCGCTGCGTCTTTGGCATTGCGCCGCGCGGTCGGCGAGGTGAAGGCGAACGCGACGGCGGATTTGAGCGAATCGAACATGCCCTTCGGCTCCGCCGCCACCGCCGGCTCCGCCGCGACGTCGCTCGCCGACTTGGCGACCACCCTTTCGACGCTGACCGGCGCCATCCCTCGCACGGCACGAGACGCCGGATACATGCCGGTGGTGCGCGGACGCGTCATGTCGGCCAGATCGCCGAGCGCGCCGCCGCGACGCGGCGCCGGCTGCTGCGAGGCGGACGAGCTGCCCTCCGACTCGTTGTGATGGGGTTCAAGGCTCTCCGGCTGCAGATGAGGAGAGGATGGCGCGCTGCCGCTGATGCTCGAGGTCATGACTCTGTTCTCGTGCGAAAGATCGTGAAAAAGGCCGAGTGCGATGGTGTCGCCATACCGCTCGATGTGAGTGTCATCGGAATGACATGCAAGCCATTTTCGGATTCCTCGATCGATCCGTTTGACGGGATGCGAAGTCGTGTCGCCGCATGCGACGCGTGCGCGTAGTTCCCGCTATGCCGCGCGCGCGGCTTCCTCCATGACCCGGCGCGTGACGAGCTCGCCGAGCGCGACATCGGCCAGGCCGATGCCGAGCGACTTGAAGACGGTGATGTCGCCCTGCGCGCGCGGATCGATATCGCCGCTCGCGATGGCGCTGCCGATCTCGACCACGCGGCTCCAGTCCACCACGTCGCGCGCCGCCATCAGCAGGTCGCCGGCCTCCTCCCTGGCCTGTTCCAGCGATTCGACGACGACGAGGCCCGCGCGCGCGAGGGTCCGGTCGTCGATTTCGCGCGCACTCGGCTTGCTCGATCCGATCGCCGCGACGAACGTGCCCGCCTTGAGGTCCGCGCCGTCGAACAGCGGCACCGTGCTGCGCGTGGCCGTGACGATCGCGTCGGCGGACTTCACCGCCGTCTCGGCGGCGGACGCCTCGAAGCGCACGCCCGGAAAAAGCGCCTGCATCTGCGCGAGGGTCTCCGGCACCCCTTCGATGCCGACGATCAGCACCCGCTCGATGCCCGAGTTCTCGACGATGGCGCGAATATGCGCCCTCGCCTGCACGCCGGTGCCGAACACAGTGAGGACCTTCGCGTCGGTGCGCGCAAAGGCGTCGAAGGCGATGCGCGTGACCGCGGCGGTGCGGTATTCAGTCAGCGCACCGCCGTGGATGATGGACAGCAAGCGCCCGTCGTGCGTCGAGAACATGGGGATGACGAAGTCGAACTTGCCCTTGTGCGTGGAATACACCTTCGCGCCGCACACGCCGATGCCGGGCAGGATCGCGCCCATGGTGCTGAGCGAGACGGTCTCGCCGAGCGTGCGCACGCGCGGCTGAATCTTGGCCCGCTCGCTGCCCTGCTCGGCCAGCGCGAGACGCAGCGTGGCAATGGCGTCGCTCATCGTGATGAGCCGGTGAACCTGATCGTCGGTGATGATATGCATGGTGCTCTCCCTTTCCAGCGGTTCTCAGTAGCGATAGAAAACGGTTTGCATCGCGCGCCGTTCATCCGGATTGCTCAGCATCGCCAGCATCAGCAGGATGCGGGCCTTTTGCGGCGCCTGATCGTCGACCACGATCCAGCCGTAGTCGTCGTCGGGCTGCGCGCCGTTGCGGATCACGACGCCGTTGCCCGTGCGCGAAGCGCGCACCACGTGCAGGCCGCGCCGCGTCGCATCGCGCAGCGGCCCCACGATGTGCTCGGCGATATTGCCGTTGCCAGTGCCGGCGAAGATTAGGCCGTGCGCATCCGAGGCGACCGTGCCGATCACCTCCTCTTCGAGCGCCCCGTAGGCATAGACGATGTCGACCTTCGGCAGCAGCTCGATCTCGTCGATGGACCATTGCGTGAGGACGGTATGGTCGCGGGACGGCATCCGGTAGTAGCGCGGCTTGCCTTCCACGACGTAGCCGAGCGCGCCGTAGGGCGAGCGAAACGCTTCGAGCTTGAAGCTGTTGGTCTTCGTGACATCGCGGGCGGTGTGGATTTCGTCGTTGGCCACGACGAGCGTGCCCTTGCCGCGCGAAGCCGGATCGATCGCCACGGAAATCGCGTCGTAGAGGTTCAGCGAGGCATCGGAGCTCATGGCCGTAGGCGGACGCATCGAGCCGACCACGACCACGGGCTTGACACTCTTCAACGTCAGATGCAGGAAATAGGCGGTTTCCTCGATGGTGTCGGTGCCGTGCGTGAGAATCACGCCGTCGACGTCATCGTCCTTGAGCACCTCGGACACCCGCTTGCCGATCATGAGCAGGTGCTCGTTGTTGAAATTCTCGGAGCCCGTTTGCAGCAGTTGTTCGGCGCGCAGATTCGCGAGCGACGCCGCTTGCGGAATCGCGGCGAGAATCTCGTCGATCGTGAGCACCGAGCACGCGTAGGCCGACGTGTTGGCGGCGCTTGCGCCACGGCCGGCAATGGTTCCCCCGGTGCCGATGACCACGATATTGGGCTTGTCTCTCATTCGGTATCGATTCAATGACGTTGAGATTGAGGGTGGTCGTCGCTTCGCATTCGGCATGGCACTAGGCCCCGCTCAATGACTGAACGCGAACAGGCCGGACAGCAGCTGGTCCGGCCGCGCGTCGAACCAGCTGCTCAGGAGCGCCGCCGAGCCGGTCGCGAGCGTGAAGCCGAGCGCGCCGTGTCCGATGTTCAGCCAGAGATTCCGATAAGGCGTGGGGCCGATGATGGGCGTGCCGCGCGGCGTGGCGGGGCGCAGTCCCGTCCATTCGGCCGCGCCGGCGGGATCGGCCGCCGCCTTCGGAAAGAGCGCGGCCGCCTCCGCGCGCAGCGTGGCGAGGCGCGACGGGTCGGGCGTGAGCGAATAGCCATCGAGATCGGCCATGCCCGCCACGCGCAGGCGCTCGCCGAGGCGCGCATAGACGACCTTGCGCGCGAAATCGGTGACGCTCAGCTTCGGCGCGATCGATTGCGGGCCCAGCTCGTAAGTCAGGCTGTAGCCCTTGAGCGGATAGACGGGCACATCGATGCCCAGCGGCTTGAGAAGCCGCGTGGCCCCCGCTCCAGTCGCGACGACGATGTGGTTCGCCTCGAGCGTCGCGCCGCCGCTCGCCGCCTCGACATGCCCGCCGCGCGAGAGGCGCAGCGCGTCGATCGCGGTATTCATCGCGAACTGCACGCCGCGCGCGCGCAAAAGCGTTTCGAGCCCTTTGCAGAAGCGGTAGCAGTCGGCCGTATCCTCGCTATTCGTATAGATGCCGCCGGCGATCTCCGAACGCACGCCCGCGAGCGCGGGCTCGAGCGCGACGCACTCGGCGGCCGTGAGCGCGACTTGTTCGCAGCCGAGCGAGCGCTGGAACTCGAGCTGACCGACGGCGCTTTCCAGCGCCTCGGCATCGCGATGCAGGACGAGCTTGCCCGAGTGCTCGAAATCGAAGTCGAGCGCGGGCTCTTCACGCACCAGGTCGTGCATGAGCGTGCGGCTCACGGTCGAGAGGGAAAGCAGCCTGCGCGTGGTGAGATTGCTGCGCTCCTTCGTGCACGCCAGCGCGAACTTCAGGCACCAGCGCCACTGCTCCCAATCCACCGACGGCCGGAAGCGCACGGGCGAATCCTTGCGCGCGAGCCAGACGGGCAGCTTCGACAGCACACCCGGGCCCGCCAGCGGCGCGACATAGCTGTAGGACAGCTGGCCGCCGTTGCCGAAGCTGGTCTCGGCGGCCACGTCCGCATGGCGGTCGACGATGATGACCTGATGTCCCGCGCGGCTCAAATAGTAGGCGCTCGTCAGCCCGATGACGCCCGCACCCAAAACCATGATCTGCATGTGGCTCGTTCCGTTCTCTAGCTCAGTGGCTGGAATGTACGGTCAGGGGCGCGGGCGAGATTGCACCAATCAGCAAAAAAATAGAAGAAACGCGACAAGCGCCCAGGACGGGCGGCGCACTGATCAGGCAGCGAGGCAGGACGTGGATAAACGCGGCGGCGGCCGCTGCCGCGTTGCGGCTTGGTCAGTCGGCGGCCGGGCCCGTGCGCGAGCTGCGCAGCTTGCCCGGCGTGACGCCGTAGGCTTCGCGAAAGACGCGGATGAAATGCGCGGAGTCGGCGAAGCCGCATTCGTAGGCGACATCGGTGACCTTTCTGGACGTGTTGAGCAGCATCCAGCGCGCGTAGCGCAGCCGCATGTGCCGATAGAACTCGTTCGGCGAGGCCTTCATCTCGGTCATGAAAGCGCGCTCGAGCTGGCGCACGCTGGTGCCGACCATCTTCGCGATGACCGCGATGTTGAGCGGCGCTTCGAGGTTCTCCTCCATCAGCAGTGCCGCGTGGCGCACGGTGGCGTCCTCCACCGACAGGTAGCCGAGCGCCCGGCGGCGCTCCACGAACGACGAGCCGGCCCGCTGGCTCACCGTCATCTGGTGGATGACCTTGGAGGCGCGGTCAGGCCCGCAATGCAGATTGATGAGGCGTGCGGCGAGCTCGATGACCGAAATGCCGCCCGCGCAAGTGATGCGATCCCCGTCGATCAGATAGTCGGCATGCGTCACGACCCGCAGGCCCGGAAACATGCTGCGGTAATCGTCGAAGTGAAAGCTGTGCACGCAAGCCACGCGGTCTTCCATCAGGCCGGCGCGCGCGAGCACGAAGCTGCCGGTGCAGATGCCGACCAGCGGCACGCCGGCCTGCGCGGCCTCGTGCAAATAGTCCCAGGAGCGCCGGTCCACCTGCTCCAGGTGCGGCAGCAGGCCGCCGATAACGACCACGTAGTCGAACTGCCCGACATCCGGAAATACCGACTGCACCGGCACGGCGATGCCGCAGCTCGATTCGACGGTGCTGCCCTGCGTGCCGATCGTGGTCCAGAGGCAGCGCAGCTTGCGGCTCTGGTCGCCGCGGTCCGCGGCATGGCGCAGCGCGTCGCACAGGCCGCCGAGCGACAGCAGCGGAAAGCGCGGCCATAGCAGGATTCCGACGTTGAGCTCCGCGCCGGAGCGCTGGGACGACTCGGACGCGCTCGACAGCGAGTCGAGCCGCTCCACCAGTTCGTGGGCTGAATCCGTATTGGCCGTGGGATCGTCGGAAGGGTTCATGCGCCGCGCCGCGAATGAAAACGCCGCCATTATAGGCTGAGACAACACTGTCGCATTTCTTCTGTTTTCTGGCAGATCGATGCAATGCCATGGTTTTGTGACCACATAAATTCGTCCCCGTCATCGCAATGGATGGCGCCGCGTGATTCACGACGGATGCGACGGGGACGATCGGGTGGATCGTCGGGTGCAAATTACTATTGATGAGGTAGCGCAATGAGCAAGAGCGTAACGTTGGGTCGCGGCATGGCCGCCGTCGGCATCCTGGGGGCGCTGGTCGCGGCCCCCATCGGGGCGGCCTACGCGAAGGAGACAGTCAAGATCGGAGAGGTCGCGCCGTTGACCGGTCCGGCATCGTATCTGGGCAAGGACACCGAAAACGGCGCCCGGCTCGCGGTCGAGGAAATCAATGAAAAAGGCCTCGTGATCGGCGGCCAGAAAGTGACGCTGGTGCTCGACGCCGAAGACGACGCGGGCGACCCGCGCCAGGCGACCCAGGTCGCGCAAAAGCTCGTGGACGACAGGGTCGCCGTGATCGTCGGCCACATGAACTCCGGCACCACGATTCCCGCTTCCAAGATCTACAGCGACGCCGGCATCGTGCAGATCTCGCCGTCGGCCACCAATCCCGCATACACGCAGCAGGGCTTCAAGACCGCGTACCGCGTGGTGGCCACCGACGCGCAGCAAGGCCCGACCCTCGCCGACTTCGCGATCAAGACGATGAAGGTGAAGAAGGTCGCGATCGTCGACGATTCCACGGCCTACGGGCAAGGCCTCGCCGTCGAGTTCGAGAAGCGCGCGAAAGCGGACGGCCTGACCGTGCTGTCGCACGACGCAACCAACGACAAGGCCACGGACTTCCGCGCGATCCTGACGAAGATCAAGGGCGAGCAGCCCGACGTCATCATGTACGGCGGTCTCGACGGCACCGGCGGCCCCTTCGCCAAGCAGGCGAAGCAACTCGGCATGGCGCAGAAGATTCTCGCCGGCGACGGCCTGTGCGCGGACGACCTCGCGAAGCTCGCGGGCGACGCGGCCGACGACGTGATCTGCTCGATCGCCGGCTCACCGCTCGAAAAGATGCCGAAGGGTCCCGGCTTCACGCAGCGCTACGAGAAGCGTTTCGGCACGCACCCGGTGCTCAACTCGCCGTTCGCGTATGACGCGGTGTATGTGATCGTCGATGCCATGAAGCGCGCAGGCTCGGCCACGCCCGACAAGATCCTCGCTGCCATGCCGGCGACCAACTACGAGGGCGTGCTCGGCCGGACGCAGTTCGATGCGAAGGGCGATCTGCTGCACGGCACGATCTCGCTTTACAAGTACGTCGGCGGCAAGCAGACCCTCCTCGACTACGTGAAGAACTAAGCGAAGCACTAAGCGCCGTTCGCTCGGCACGCCCGACCGGCACGTTTGCAAGCGTGCCGGCCGGCTTGTTTCGACAGTCGGACTTTCTGAACTGGCTATGGACATTTTTCTTCAGCAGTTGATCAACGGCCTCGTGCTCGGCAGCGTCTACGCGATCATCGCGTTGGGCTACACGATGGTCTACGGGATCATCTCCATTATCAATTTCGCGCACGCGGACGTGCTGATGGTGGGCGCGATGGTCTCGCTTTCCGCGATCGGCGTCCTGCAACGTCATTTCCCCGGTCTCGGCAACATCCCGACGCTGCTCGCCGCGCTCGCGATCGCAGCGGCGGTCTGCGCGGGCGTCGGCTATACGATCGAGCGCGTCGCCTACCGGCCGTTGCGCCGCGCGACCCGCCTCGCCCCGCTCATCACCGCGATCGGCGTCTCGATCCTGCTCCAGACGCTCGCGATGATGATCTGGGGGCGCAATCCGCTGCCGTATCCGCAGCTGCTGCCGACGGACCCGATCGCGATCGTGCGCGCGAGCGCCAACGGATCGGGCGTCGTCATTTCGATGACGGAAATCACGATCATCGTCGTGGCGTTCCTGATGATGGCGGGCCTGGTCGTGCTCGTGCACAAGACCAAGCTCGGCCGCTCGATGCGGGCGATCGCGGAGAGTCATCAGGTCGCGAGCCTGATGGGCGTGAACCCGAACTTCGTGATCTCGGCGACCTTCATGATCGGCTCGGCGCTCGCGGCGCTCGGCGGCCTCATGATCGCCTCCGAGTATGGCAACGTTCACTTCTATATGGGTTTCATCCCCGGCATGAAGGCGTTCACGGCGGCCGTGCTCGGCGGGATCGGCAACCTCGGCGGCGCGATGGTGGGCGGCGTGCTGCTCGGCCTCATCGAGCAGCTTGGCGCGGGCTACATCGGCACGCTCACAGGCGATGTGTTCGGCAGCAATTACCAAGACGTGTTCGCGTTCATCGTGCTGATCGTGGTACTGGTATTCCGTCCGTCGGGCCTGTTGGGCGAACGTGTTGCGGATCGCGCTTGATGGCGCTTAAGGGTTTGAAGAGGCAAGGAGTCAAGACATGAGTTCAATTGAACCGATCGAATCGTCCGCGGCGCTGGTTCCGAAAGAAGGCGCGAACAAGGCGCTCATCGGCATGCTGATGACAGTGTTCGTCATCGCCGCGCCGTTCATCATCGGCGCAGCAGGCGGCAACTACTGGGTGCGCGTGCTCGACTTCGCGATGCTGTACGTGATGCTCGCGCTCGGCCTGAACGTGGTGGTCGGCTTCGCCGGCCTGCTGGACTTGGGCTACATCGCGTTCTACGCGGTGGGCGCCTACACGGCCGCGCTCCTGACCTCGCCGCACTTGGCCACCCAGTTCGCCTGGATCGGCGCGATGTTCCCGGGCGGCATCCACGCCCCATACTGGATCGTCGTGCCGCTCGCGATGGCGCTCGCCGCCGGCGCCGGTGTCCTGCTCGGCGCGCCGACCCTGCGTTTGCGTGGCGACTACCTGGCCATCGTGACCCTCGGCTTCGGGGAAATCGTGCGGATCTTCATGAACAACATGGATCGGCCGCTCAACATCACCAACGGTCCGCAGGGGATCACGGGGATCGATCCGGTGCATGTGGCAGGCTTCAGCCTGTCGCAGACCCATACGATCTTCGGGTTCCAGCTCACCACCACGTACATGTACTACTACCTGTTCGTGCTGTGCGCGCTGCTCGTGATCTGGACGTGTACGCGTCTGCAGCACTCGCGCATCGGCCGCGCCTGGGCCGCGATCCGCGAAGACGAAATCGCCGCGAAGGCGATGGGCATCAACACCCGCAACGTGAAGCTGCTCGCGTTCGCGATGGGCGCGTCGTTCGGCGGCCTGTCGGG
>Ga0154006_1000804_pt1 | contig 10818 bp, 4 predicted proteins | sample TSFL090MetaG_FD_104747 | JGI IMG/M metagenome (GOLD analysis project Ga0154006, IMG submission 104747) | Attine ant fungus gardens microbial communities from Florida, USA - TSFL090 MetaG | ecosystem: Host-associated > Fungi > Mycelium > Unclassified | place: USA: Florida, Wakulla State Forest... | reverse complement strand
TGTCCAAAAATATCTGGTAATCACCATTGGCCACTGTGCAGATAGCGTGGAAGCACTTCACCACCTCGATGATAGGTTGCCCCTGTTTGATCGGGTTGTACAGGTCGCCGCCCCAAATGCTCCATATCAGTGGCTTCTTCTTCCCGCCGAGTTTGCGTACCAGATCTTTCTGCCAGCTGAAGAATAGACCGTGGAACATGACCGCCGCCACGTCGTCGCGCAGGGCTTCGGCCACCAGCGCATTCGTATCGGTATCGTGATCGAAGAACCACGCGTTGGGGTTGCTGCTTAAATCATTGTCAAACCCGGCTATAGAGCGGGTTTTGCTGATAAAGATCTGGTGCTCGAAATCCTCGGCCAGGAGTGGGCTGCGTACGGTCTCAATCAGCGCTTGGGTATGAATATTGTTGTAGCCAATGTGAATGAACCGCCGGCGGGCGGTCGCGGCTCGCGGCGCGCCGAACGGCGGACGGCGCGCCGCGGCAAGCTGGGCAGGGCTAAGCCAATTCTGGCCAGCCAGGTAGCGCTCGGCCTCGTCTTCCGAACCGTGCCGCAAGACCATGTAGGCGGCATCGGCTGCGTCGTACGAAGTGTGCAGCAGAAAGGCCAGTTTGGCGCGTTGGTTGGCGTTCATGGTCTTGAGCCGCGCCGCGTTCGGGATGAAGATCGCGTCGGCGCCGATCAATTGCGATGCCTGGCGGTCCTTGAAAACCTCGTCCTCGGGGAAGTAACTGCCGAATCGTTGGTTATCCAGGCGCAGCAGTCGGAACCCATGTCCGGCCAGCAGCTTGCTGATGGAGGGCAGGTCAGGCTGCGCCTTGTAGATGTCGACGAACGACACACCCACATGGATCAGCAGCGTATCGGTCAACAGGCGCTTGCCGCCTTCGAGGATTTTTCTGTTGTCGTACGTATCGTGCAGGAGCAGCCAGTCGAGCTTCTCCAGGCCACCGATATCGTCCAGGCACACCGTGTTGACCGGCAGTTTGACCAGGACGCCAGCCGGCTTCTGCAGGCGCGGCAACTGCTCGGCGGACGGCAGCGGTTCCAAGGTGCCGGACATCAACGGGTCCAGGCAGGCATGGATCACCGCGGGTTCGCCATCGCCCAGCGCGGTGTACGCGTGGTAGTTCGTCAGCCGCTGGTCGGACTTCAGCTTGTCCGCCTCGGCGCTCAGCATTCCGGTCGGGTCCAGCACGATGCTGGCGATGGCGCCGAGCTTGGTGGGCGTTTGCAGCAGCGGCGTGTTGATCAGCGCGCCGCCATGGTCCAGCGCAACGATCTGGCCCTGAAACGAGAAGTCGTAGCCTTGGGATGGAGCCTGCCTGGATTCAGGAAACCCATAGGCATCAATCATCTGCTTGAGTTTGAGGTCGTTCTGGCCTTCGTGCAGATTGCCATGCCAGAGCGTTTCATCCTGGGTGCCCGACCAATGGACGACAGGGAAGCTCTCCCCGACGATCCGGGCCTTGTTGCCGTTAAGCCGCCACATCCAATAAAGCCAGACGTCGTCCGCATCGGGCGCCAATGTCTGGAACTTTTCGATGTTCAGAACATCGGCGTGAAAAGCGTGGGGCGGGTAGAGGACACCTCTCCCCCCGGTGGGAAACAAAAGCGCTGCCGGCGCCTGAGACGCGTCGTAGCCGAATTCCCATTCGCCGTAGGGGAGTGGTCTGCCCTGCCGATCGAGCTTTATCTGGTGCGCTCGCCAGGCCACGATGGTGCGCGGATCGCCATTTGATCCGTTGACCAGTTTTTCCAGCCAATTCCGAGGGTAGTACCGGTCGTCATCGGCGGTAGCGATGAATGCTTCGGGCTCCTCTTTCAGGATGGGGATGATTTTCTTGTACGAACGGATGTCGTCGCAGTATTTGATTTCCAACCCTTGCTGTTGAAGATCCAATACGGCTTGGGGAAGCAGGGGCTTTTCTTGCTCGGCGATCCACAGTACGGTCCGATCCGCGCGCACGGATTGGTTCAGCAGGCACCGCAGTGTCAGGTGCAGAGTAGAAAAGCGCTTTGCATAAGACGTCAGGCTGACGATGAGCCGTGACCGAAGACCGTGGCGGGGACCGGGCTCGATCGGGGTGTCCAGGACAAACTCGGCAACAACCTCCGGCTCGAACGAGGGCGGCGTAGAGGTCGACGCAACGCTTTGTGCGTCATTCTGGAGCAGGGAATGATCGGCATCGAGTTTGTAGGCAGTGCGCAGCAAGAAGGCCAGTTTCTGGCGCTGGTCCGTGTCCAGCTTTTTCCGGCGCCTATGGTCGGGGACAAAAATGGCATCCGCAGCGATGAGCTGCGACGGGGGCAACAGGCCGGCAGCTTCCGGCGTATTGGCGGCGTAGCTGCCGAACTGGGCATTGTCCAGGCGCAGCAGCCTGAAACCGTGCGGGGCCAGCAGCCGTTCAATCGTGTCGAGATCCGGCTGATCCTTGTAGACACTGACGAACAGGACGCGTACTTGAACGACGAGCGCCTTGGACAGCAGTCGTTGCGCGCCCTGAATGATTTTTCTGTTGTCGTGCGTCGCGTCGAGGATCAGCCAATCGAGCTGTTCCAGGCCGTTGATGTCGTCCAGCCGAACCGTATCGACAGACAGTCTGCTCAGGACCTTGGTCGATTCTTTCTGGCTGACGAATTGCCGGGCGGTGTCCAAGGGTTCGAGTGTGCCGCTGCTTGTCGAATCGAGGCAAACATGGAGCGACGCGGGTTGGCCATCGCCCAGGGCAACCGGCTGGTAGTGATGCAGCGTTTGGTCTTGCAGCCGGGATGCTGCGTCGGTCAGCTTGCCGGCAGGATCGAAGACAACGATTTCTACGGCGCCCAGCCGGTTGGACGTTTGTACCAGAGGCGTTGTGACGGCTGCCGCGCCGTGCTCCAGGACAATGATCTTGCCCTGGAGCACAAAGTCGGCCCCCGGCGCGTGATGATTGGGCGGAAGGGGCATGGGATCGGGATGGACGACCTGGGTGGGGGCGTCGTCGTCCTCGAACCAGGGCTGCCCCTCGGGAGTGAAGGCGAGCGCGGCGCGAGGCTTGCCTGAGCAATACCGCTGCCAGATGGCTCGCAGTGCATTGGCAAGATGCCGGGCGAACTTGGCGCCGTCGCAGACCGGCGATTGCAGCAAGATGGAGCGCAGGTGCTGGCGTATGGTGCCCAGGGTTTGCAGGTTGGAGGCCAAGTCTGCCGCGCGGGCGCGGTATTCTTCCCAGCTATCCACTACCAGCTCGGGCAGCCCGGCATTGGCCAGGTGCGTGGCCGAGTGGCGGCCCGCGAAAGTGGGGCCAGGCAGCGTGATGACGGGTACGCCCATCAACATGGCTTCGCAGGTGGTCAGGCCGCCCGAATAGGGCCAGGGGTCGAGCGCGATGTCGACCTGCTTGTATCGATCGAGCAGTTCCAGGTGCGGCGAATTGCTTTCAAAACGGATGCGTTCGGCCTCTATGCCGTGCGTATCGAGCGTCGCGAGAATTTTCTCGCGCAGAATGGGGCTCTTATAGCCTCCGCCCTTGAGAAACAGTCTGGATCCAGAGACGGCATGCAGCAGCTTGGCCCATTCGGCCAGGAGCGTATCGTTGATCTTGGTCGGGTTGTTGAAGCAGCCAAAGGTGATGTAGCCGTTTTTCTCGGCAGGCAGGGGGCCGATTTCAGGGATCTTGGCCGGGGGTAAATAGCAGATATAGTCATCCGGCATGCGGATGAGTTTTTCTGTGTAGTGTTCGTCGCTTCCCGGCGGGGTTTCGATGCTGTCGGTGAGCAGGTAGTCGATGGCCGGCACGCCCGTGGTATTGATGAGCCCACCTACCCATTTCATCAGGATGGGAGCCGGCTCCATGGACATGGCACGCATGCGGCTGCCATGGTTATGACCCGCCAGATCCACCAGAATGTCGATCTTGTCGTCGCGAATGCGCTGGACGAATTGCTCGTCGTTGAGGTGGGTGACCGGCGTCCATTGCGTGGCAACGGCTTTCAGCCGTTGGGTGATCGTATCGGAGGAGGCCTGTGCGGTAGGGTAGAGGTAAAGCTCGATGCCCAGCTTGGCCAGGTGTTCCAATGCCGTGGTTGTCATGAACCCCACAGGGCTTTGGCGGAAGAGAGCCGAGAACATCCCTACGCGCAAAGGACGATCCACGGCGCGATCGGCCGGGACCGGACGCTTGGGGACGGTTTTGGGCTGGAAGTGAGCCCCCCATTTTTTTGCGACCTGCTGGATTTCCTCGAGCGGCTTTTCCGGCATGTAGTGCAGCAGGGTCAGCCGGTTCGACAAGGAGTCGGAGTCGCTCGGATTGAGTGTTTCGGCCTGCTGATAGTCAAGCTCGGCCTGTGCCAGCAAGCCGATTTCCCGCTTGTACGTGCCCAGGTTTGTCAAATGCCGGTAGCGCCGCGCGGGGTCGGACTGGACCAGGTCTTGCGTGATGGCGATGGCTTCGTCATGGCGAAAGAGCTGGGCCAGTATGTCCGCGTGCCTGGACCTTGTTGCCGAGTCGTACTGGCCCAGCTCACGGACGCGCTCGATATGCTGGAGGGCGGGTTCGAGCTTATAGGCCTCGGCCAGGATTTCGGCCAGGCCGCTATGGGCGAGATAATTGGTTTCATCGAGGCTCAACGCATGCTCGAACAATCGTATGCTCGTGCTCGTGTCGCCGCCCTGCACCATGTTGACGTAGGCTGACAAGGTCCAGGGCATGGCCGCGGCGGGATCCAGCGCGCTTGCTTTTTCCAGCGCTTCGCGCGCCTCGTCCAGACTCCTGGCGACCAGCAATTCGTGCCCCAGTTCAGTCCAGGCCGTGGCATTGCCAGGCTGCTTTTCAACCAAGCGTCGCGCCCGTTGTACGGCCTCTGTCGACGCTTGCGGCTTGGAGCGATGCCGATTTGACGGGGCTGAATTAGCGCGTGCCATGAGAAATGCTGTATTCGGAAAGATAGTGTTGGGCCGCGGCAGCGTCGACGCTGGCCAGCACGGACCAGGCAGCATCGTGCGCCTGGTAGGCGGTATGCAGCAGGAAGGCCAGTTTTTGCCGTTGGGCAGCCGGCATAACGCTCAGGCGAGTTTCATCCGGGATGAAAATGGCATCGGCCGAGAGCAGCAGGCCCGACGCCTCGTCGACGTGTTGCCTGTCCAGCCTCAGCAGGCGCAAGCCGTGCTTGGCCAGTTGCCGGGCAATACGGCCTCGGCTGGGCTGGCCCTGATAGACCTGGGCGAATAATTCCTGCACTTGTACGATGAGCACCTGATCCAGCAGGTTTGCTCCCCCTTCGAGAATGGCTAGGTTGTCGTGCGCGCCGCTCACCAGCAACCAATCGAGCGTGCGCAGGCCGCCGATATCGTCCAGACGTATCGTGCCGATGGGGTGGCTGGCTTGTACGGAGGTCGGCTCGCGCAACGGGGGAGGCAGATCGGGAAGCGGCAAGGGCGCAAGCGTGCTGTTCCACGCGGGGTCTTTGCATCGATAAAACATGCCTTGCTCGCCATTGCCCAAGGCAACGTGCGAGTTATACAGATGCAAACGATGTCCAGCTTTTAGCGCCTCGACATTTTGCAGTGTGCCGCTGGGGTCGAGGACGATCGTGGTCAAGGCCTGGAGCGCGCCGAGCCTTTCCATCATGGACGTGGCAACCTGCAGGCCGCCGTGATCCAGCGCCATGATTTTGCCTTGCAGCTGAAAATCAAAATCGGCAAGGGCTGGTGCTTCGGAGGCTGGCGCAGGGATGTCGGGTTCCGGCGCGGGGTGGGTGAGCGGGGTAGGCGCCTCCTCATCCTCGAACCAGGGTTGGCCTTCGGCGGTGAAGGCCAGCGAGGCGCGAGGCTTGCCGGCACAATATCGCTGCCAGATGGCCCGCAGGGCATCGGACAGGTGGCGGGCAAATTTATGCGGATTGCAGACCGGCGATTGCAGAAGGATCTCTCGCAGGTGCTGCCGGATGGTGGCCAGCGTGTCCAGATTGGAGGCCAGCGCTATGGCCTGGGCACGGTATTGTTCCCAATCTTCCACGACCAATTCGGGCAGACCGGCGTTTGCCAGATGGGTGGCGGAGTGGCGCCCTGCAAAGGTGGGGCCGGGCAGGGTGATGACAGGCACACCCATGAGCATGGCTTCGCACGTGGTCAGCCCGCCGGAATAGGGCCAGGGGTCTAGCGCGATGTCGACCTGGTTGTAGCAGCAGAGCAGGGCGTAATGGTTCGACTGCCCCTCGAGCGTGACGCGTTCGGCGTCGATTCCCTGGCCTTGCAATACATCCAGGGTCCGCCGGCGGTATTCTTCATTGCCATAGGCTTTGCCTTTCAAGAACAGGCGCGATCCTGGAAGCGCATGCAGCAGCTTGGCCCATTCGGCCAGCACGACATTGTTGATCTTGGTGGGGTTGTTGAAGCAGGCGAAAGTAATGTAGCCGTTTTCTGTCGCGGGCAAGCGGTCGACATTGGGTATCTGCTCGGGCGGGGTGTAGCAGATATAGTCATCCGGCATGCGGATGAGTTTTTCCGTATAAAGCGTGTCGCTGCCTGGCGGCGATTCGACGCTGTCGGTGATCAGGTAGTCGATGGCTTTGACGCCCGTGGTGTTGATCAGCCCGCCCACCCATTTGACCAGGACAGGGGCCGGCTCCAGCGCCATGGCTTGCATCTGGCTGCCCTGCATATGGCCGGCCAGGTCGATGAGAATATCGATGCCATCCTCGCGCACGCGCTGCGCGAATTGCGTCTCCGACATACGGGTGATGGCTGTCCAGCTTTTGGCCACGGCCATCAGCCGCTGGGTAATGTCGTCGGCGATGGAGCGGGTGGTGTAGAAGTGCAGGTCCACGCCCATCCGCGACAATTCGACCAGGGCCGTGCTGGTCATGGCGCCCACCGGGTGTTGGCGAAAGCCGTCGGAAAACAGGCCGATGCGAAGCCGGCGAGCCGGGTCCAGGTCGCTCGGCCGCGGGCGCTGCCTGCCGTTGTCCTGTACGAATCTGCTCCCCCAGTCCTGGCAAGCCATGATGATTTCATCAATGGTTTTCTCAGGCATGTAATGCAGGATGGTCAAGATGACGGCCAGCGGCGTGGAGTCCTTGGGGTTGAGCGCGGCAGCCTTGCGGTAGTACTCAAGCGCTTCGCCAAGCCGGTTTTGACCGAAGCTTATGCGCCCCAGCTCGCTCCAATATACGTACTTGCCTTCCGGATCTTGTTTCAGCAGATGCTGGTAGATGTCGATGGCCTCTTCAAAACGGCCGGCATCGATCAGGTAACGTGCCTTGTAGCGCTGGGCGTGAATATGGGAAGGATCCGCCGCCAGGGCTTGGTCTATGTGGTGCAAAGCTGTGCCATGCTCATTCTGGCGCAGCCAGATCTCTCCCAGATAAGCATGGGCATCCGCCGCGTCAGCCGGCTTGGGCTCCAGCGACAAGGCATGCTCGAGGTGCTCCTTGGCCGCGGTGTCATTGCTGGCACCGGCCTCGAGCATGCCCAGCAGCAGCCAGGCTTGCGGTTCTTGAGGGTTTTCCCGGGCAGCAGCCCATGCCTGCTCCACGGTATGGGATGGTGGCGAAGGCGAGTGGGGGCTGGGCTGCTTGATCATGAGTAAATACCGCAGGCGGTATGAGTGATTGCAGCAGTCTATGTAAATTCCAGTCGCGGAAATCCTTGGGTCATGGAGCAAAACTTGGCTTTATTTGCTTCAATATTGATTCGGAAATGAAAAAACCCTGGCAGGCCAGGGGTTTTTTCATTGGTACCATCGCCGGGTACTGTATTCCCCGGCTTTGGCTTGATGCTTGCGGCGTATTAGCGCAGCAGCGACAGAACGGTCTGCGGCACTTGGTTGGCCTGGGCCAGAACGGCGGTGCCAGCCTGTTGCAGGATCTGGTTCTTCGACATGTTCGACACTTCGGTCGCGTAGTCGGCGTCCTGAATGCGCGAACGAGCAGCCGACAGGTTGTTGTTCGTGTTGTTCAGGTTGTTGATGGTCGATTCGAGACGGTTCTGGATCGCGCCCAGGTTGCTGCGAGCGGAGTCGATCTTCGAGATGGCGGCGTCGATCGAGACGATGGCGGCAGTGGCCACGGCCGAGGTGGTCGTCATGTCTTGGCTAGCCGTCAGGCCCAGGCCGCTCAGGCCCGCGTTGCGCAACGACGAGGTGCCGATGACGATCTGGTTGTCGCTGCTCGAGTTCGCGCCAACTTGCAGGGTGATGGAGGCGGTGCCATCCAGCAGCTTCTTGCCGTTGAACGAGGCGTTGTCGGCGATACGCTGGATTTCGGACAGACGCTGGTTGATTTCAGTCTGGATCGACTTCAGGTCGGTGCTGGTGTTGGTGCCGTTGGCGGCTTGCACGGCCAGCTGGCGGATACGCTGCAGGTCGTTGTTGATTTCGTTCAGGTTGCCTTCGGCCGTTTGAGCCAGCGAGATGCCGTCGTTGGCGTTGCGGGCGGCTTGGTCGAGGCCGTTGACCTGGGCGGTCATGCGGTTGGCGATGGCTTCGCCAGCGGCATCGTCCTTGGCGCTGTTGATGCGCAGGCCCGACGACAGGCGGGTGATGGCGGTGCCCAGGGCGGATTGCGACTTGTTCAGGTTGTTAGCAGCAACCAACGACAGGTAGTTGGTATTGATAATAGCAGCCATGGAAATGCTCCCAAGAGAGAAAGGCTTCTTCACACTGGGCAGCGGGGCCGCCCAACTCGCAGGATGTCGATGAAAGTCATCCTGCTGTCTGGGTTACGTCCGCTCGAGAACAAACTTAAGCCGTTCGTTCATATTTTGAAATGCTAGAAACCGTCAATTTTTCTGACATATTTTGTAACTATTGATACGTTACAAAACAAGGCGCTCCGGTCTCTCCTGAACTAGGCAACTTGTGCCAGATGCAGCTCGGAAGGCAGATTCTGCCAAGCCCTGTCTTTGAGATGGGTACGGATGCGGGCCACGGCCTGGCTGCGCAATTGGCAGACACGCGCTTCGGTTACGCCGAGTACGGCCCCGATTTCTTTCAGATTGAGGCCTTCTTCGTAACAGAGCGACATCAACAGCTTTTCCCGCTCGGGCAGGGCGCCGATGGCGTCGATGAGGGCCTGGCGCAGGTCGCCGGCAAGCAGCGCGTCGAGCGGAGTGGCCTGATCGGCGGCCGAGGCGTCGTGCCAGGTTTCCTGCTCGCCCTCCCGGTTGAAGTCTTCGTAATGCAGGATCTGCACGCCATGGGCGTCGTTCAGCATTTCGCGGTATTCAATCAGCGATACGCCAAGCTCCGCGGCGACTTCGGACTCGCTTGGCGGGCGCATGCGAGCTTGTTCCTGCTTCTGTATGGCGCCTTCGATCTTGCGGCTTTTGTTGCGTACGCTGCGGGGCAGCCAGTCCTGGCTGCGCAGCTCATCCAGCATGGCGCCACGGATGCGCGCCGTGGCGTAGGTTTCGAACTGGGCCTCGGGGCTTTCCTGGTAGCGACGCATGGCGTCGAGCAGCCCGATCATGCCGGCCTGGATGAGGTCGTCCAGTTGCACGCTTGCGGGCAGGCGAGCAAGTAACTGCAGTGCCAGTTTGCGAACCAGCGGCGTGTAGTGAAGCAGGTTGTCGTCGTTGGAGGGCATGGGGTCACGCGGTAAGCCCTGTTGGGAGCATGCCCGTCATTGTGGGCCTGCCCGGGCGGTTCATTTAGGCAAGTACGCTCGGTTTTGCGGGCTTGCTTTGTGGTTTGTTTGTCTCATCTGCGCGCCGCTTTGTTACTTACATGATAAAAGATCGCAAACTTTGGACTGAATGTTGTCAAAAAGCATTCAATACGAAATCTGTGTAATAAATAGTGCAATCAAGCATGATAAATTACGTTCAGTTTGCCAAGAAATGATACATATACGTTTCAGCGAATTACCGGTTGGGCCGAGATACGGGGGAAGGCACTGGCTGGTTGGGCTCCCCGTCGTACTTTTGCCGTTGAGGAGTAAAGCGTGAAAGCAGCAGACGATTCCTTGCTTACCGATATCCGTGAAGTCAATCTGTCATATCTGCTCCTGGCGCAGCGCATGCTGCGCGACGACTATGCTGCATCCACCTTTCGCCTGGGCTTCAGCAACGAAGTCGCTGAAATCCTGCTGCGTCTGACGCCGGCCCAGCTCATCAAGCTGGCCACCTCCAGCTCTCTGCTGTGCCGCTTCCGTTTCGACGACTACGGTCTGCTTTCGGCCTTGACCCAGGATGTGCTGGGCGGCGCGCTGCAGCAAGCGCACGCCACGATCCTGCTGGCCAAGCAGCCCGTCGAAGAAATCGGCTGATTCCCTGTATCACGCGACTGACTACTAACTAGTATGGCAAGCAAAAGCGTATCGCAGGAAGCCGACGAGATCCTGTTGGCGAGCTCCATGATCACTCTGGGAGCTCGCCTGCAGGTTCTTGAGGCAGAGACCAGCCTCAGCCATGACCGCCTGGCACGGCTTTACCGTGAAATCCGCGGTTGCTCGCCACCGAAAGGCATGCTGCCTTTTTCGGTTGACTGGTTCATGACCTGGCTGCCCAATATTCATTCGTCGCTGTTTTACAACGTTTATTCGTTCCTAAACAGCCGCACCGAACGCAAGGGCATTCGTGCCATTATCGATGCCTACCGCCTGTATCTCGAGCATGCGGCGGTGGATAGCAGCGAGACCGCCGAACCTGTGCTCAGCTTCACGCGAGCCTGGATGCTGGTGCGTTTTTTCGACAGCGGCATGCTGCAGCTGTCGGCCTGCCGGCAGTGCGGCGGGCACTTCATTGCACATGCGCATGATCCGCAGTCGGATTTCGTCTGTGCGATCTGCCGCCCGCCGCCGCGGGCGGGCAAAACCCGCGCCGCCAAGGCGCGTGGC
>Ga0154006_1000803_pt1 | contig 10823 bp, 10 predicted proteins | sample TSFL090MetaG_FD_104747 | JGI IMG/M metagenome (GOLD analysis project Ga0154006, IMG submission 104747) | Attine ant fungus gardens microbial communities from Florida, USA - TSFL090 MetaG | ecosystem: Host-associated > Fungi > Mycelium > Unclassified | place: USA: Florida, Wakulla State Forest... | reverse complement strand
TGGGAACATCCCACCAGCCCGGCAGCGGCACCTGCCCGTCCGGCACGGCCCCGGCGCGATAGGCATTGCGCAGGCGGCCGTCGCGGTAGTGGCGGTCGCGGGCAAGCGCGGCAACCATGCCGTCGGCGATGCGCCGCGCCGCATCGACGCGCCCGCAGGCGAGCATGGCTATGCCGGCCAGCGCATTGTCGTAGACGAAGGCCGAATCTTGCAGCGCAAAAGCCAGCGGTGCGCCTCCCGGCGCAGGCTCATAGCTTGCCAGCATCACCGGACCGTGTCCGGGAATGGCCGCCACACGGTTGTCGATCGCCTGGCAAGTCGCCTGCAGGAGCTGCTCGCGCGGGGTCGTCGGCTCCGCGGCCATCGCACTGCCCGCCAGCATCGACAGGCAAGCCGTTCCCAAGTAGAGCATCTTCATACCCATACTCCTGATGCGGCCGGATCACAGCAGGCGCGCAACCAGGCTGTTCCACCAGGGGTCGAGACTCACCCTGGCCCAATGGCCCAGTGCACAGGTGTCGGATGGGGCCGCCGTTGCGCCAGGCATTTTCGGCACTGGCTTGTCGAGCTTGGCGATCAGATAGATCTCGTTCTTCTCGATAGGCGGAAACGGGACGAAATAGCGCGCCTGGTCTCCTTCGGGAGCGCGCGGCAGGATCTCGCTGACGGATCCCGGCAAGGGGGCGGATGCGCCGTCCACGCTCACCGATACCTTGGTGCCCGGCAGCAGCTTATTGCTCAGGCTGCGCGGGAACACGGCCACCACGCGCGAGTCATTGCAATTGGTGGTGCGGATCAGCGTCGCCCCGGCGGCCACACGCATGCCGGGTGGCGCGAGCACATCCTGCACCACGCCACTCGAGTAAGCCTTGACGTCGTAGTTCGAAAGGCGTTCCAGGCGATCCTGCTCCACCGATGCCAGCTTGTTCACCGACTCGCCGTACTCCTTCTGCTGCTTCATCTCGGCCTGCAATTGCGTAATCTCGGTGTGCAACTGACTCTGCTTCTGTACGAGCGTGCTGACCATGCTGTCGGAGTTCGTGGTGTAGACCTTGCTGCGCGCGGCCTGGCTGTTGCCGACCGCGGCATCGAGCTCGGCACGGATGGCGTTGCGCACCCCTGTCGCCGCGGCGAGCTGCGTACGCGAAGCGCTGGTATAGGCCTCGCTCACGGCGCCCACCCACTGCATGTCCTGATTGCGGTTGACCACATCCTCCTGCATGGCGACCTGCTGGTTGGCCGCGGCCAGGCGGGCCTGGATGCCGCGGATCTGGCTCGCGTGATCGCGCGCGGAGGTGGTCTGGTAGCGCTTGATGTCGGCCTCGGTCTGGGCCAGAAGAGTCTGGTCGCCCTCAAGCCGGGACTTGAGCGTGTCGTAGCGCTGCTGGCTGTCGAGCAGCTTGCTCATGAGCTCCATCAGCAGGCTGCGGTCCAGATTGGGATTCTTCAGCGTCATCAAGGACTGCCCTGTCGAGAACTTGCCGCCCACGGCGATGCTCTGCCCGGTGACGATGCCCTCGATCGGCGTGGTGATCAGATTGACCGGACTGTTGATCACGGCCCGATCAGTCGAGCGCGTGAAGAACGTCGGGAACATCACCGTCAGGATGAGCCAGATGCCCAGAAGCACCAATGCATAGCTGGTCAGGCGCGGCACGACATACAACAATGAAGGGCGCCGGCTCACCTCGCGACGAGCGCTGGGCGTGGGCAATCTGCCCGGACGCCGCTGCGGTTCATGCAAAGGCAGCATAACTTGCCGCTCCGACTTCTCGCCCATAATCTTCTCCTGGCACAAGACACCAGTTTTCAAGGCTAGGGAAGGGGCAAAGCGCGTACTGTGAGCAGCTGTGAGTGCATGTAATGAACGAGTCGGGTTTCCCCCCGGCCCACACACATCCACTCGACAACGCTTAAGGTATCTAACATCAAAGCCTCTGATTACTACAGAATCAGAGGCTTTTTTCCCACTTTCTATTTCATCGGGCTTTCAAGACAGGGACGAATGCTCAAGCACGATGCCGGAACACCTCCTTGGCGGCAAACAGCCCATTGAGCGCAGCAGGAAAGCCCGCGTAGACCGCCATCTGCATGATGGTCTCCACGACTTCCTCCTGCGTGATGCCGACGTTCAACCCGGCCTCGATGTGCACCTTGAGCTGCGGCTGTGCATTGCCCATGGCCGTCAGCGCTGCGATGGTCGCGATTTCACGCGCGCGCAGGTCGAGTCCTGGACGGGCATAAATGTCGCCGAACGGAAACTCCAGCAGATATTCCGCGAAATCCGGCGCAATATCCGCCAGCGACTCGACGACCTTCTCGCCTGCCTGCCCGTCGATCTCAGACAGGATCCGGCTGCCGCGCTCGCGGCGGCTTTCTTGTTGCGTGACGTGTAGGCTGTTGGTGCTTTGCATGTTCGATCCTCTTCATGGAGGCGGAGTAGTCCGCTATCTTGTCGTCGAGGGCGAGGAGACATGCCTGAAGCTCGGCCACCCGTTCGCGCACCGTGTCGCGGTGCGCGATGAGCATGGCGCAGCGTTCCGGTTCTGTTGCAGAACCGTCGGCACGCAGTCCGGCGTATCGCAACATCCCCTTGATCGGCATGCCGGTCGTCTTCAGGCGACCGAGAAACTCGATCCAGGGAAATATCGATTCGTCGTACCTGCGCTGTCCCGATCCATCCTTCAGGGCGACCGGGATCAGGCCGATACGTTCGTAGTACCGGATGGTGTGGACGGACAAGCCCGTCCGGTTCGCGACATCGCCGATCTTCATGGCACGTTCCTCTCAACGACATGGTGGATCATGGGACTTAGAGTGTGCTCTAAGTCAAGCACCAAAGGGTTTGTACTAATAAATCGGATGTCCATTCATACAGGCTTGGCTTTTATACTTGTTTTCGATTTATCGAAATATTTTTCGAAAATACGAATTTGAAACCTACCGACCGCGCCCTCAGCATCTTCGAAGCCTTCGAAACCGCCTGCCGCCCGCTGACGCTGTCGGAGCTCGCCAGGGCTTGCGGCATGCCCGTCAGCACCAGCCACGGGGTTGCCCAGGTACTGATCGAGCGCGGCTATCTGTATGTCGCCGGCCGCCGCAAAGACCTGTACCCCACGCGGCGCCTGGTGGACATGGCGCTCAAGGTCGCCGCGCACGACCCCTTCCTCGAACGGCTCGAACCGCAGTTGCTGGCCCTGCGCGAAGCCACGCAAGAGACCGTGATCATCGGCAAGCGGCAAGGCGACCAGATCGTCTATCTCGCCGTGTACGAAAGCCCCCAGACCATCCGCTACAGCGCCCCGGCCGGCGCGCTCAAGCCCCTGCATTCGACCTCGATCGGCAAGGCCATGCTGGGCGAGCTCGACGCGGACAGCCTGCAAGCGTGGCTGGCCCAGGCCCCCATGCCCGCCATTACCGGGCAGACCCTGACAAGCGCCTCGGCGCTCATCGAAGACCTGGCCGAATCCCGGCAGCGCGGCTACTTCCTCACGCGCGGCGAGAGCGTGAGCGACGTGTTCGCCGCCGCCATGCCGGTGCGTGTCCAGAACGAGGTGCTGGGCATTGCCGTCGCCGGGCCGCGCTATCGCATGGAAAGCACGCTGGAAGGCATCGTGGCGTTCATGCGCACCGCCATCGACAACATCGAAAACAAGACACCCTGACTTGCCCGCTGCGGCAAACGACCACACAACAAACCGGAGACAAAAAATGCATGCATTCCGCCTGATTGAAACGACCCGCGCCCTCATCGTGATGAGCGCATTGACCGCCGCGGCAGGCGGCGCATTGTGGTCGACCGCGGCCAGCGCCGACGAGACCATCACCCTCAAGATGGCGCACCAGTGGCCCGACGATCCGGACGACTACGTCGTGCAGACCGGCAAGAAGTTCGCGCAGCTGGTCGAAGAAAAATCGGGCGGCAAGATCCATGTCAACATCTTCCCGGCCGACTCGCTCGTCAAGTCGCTGAACATGCACACGGCGCTCAAGACCGGCAGCGTCGACCTGGCCATCTACCCCTACATCTATGCGGCAGGCGCCATCCCGCAACTGAACCTCATCCTGCTGCCCGGCCTGTGGAAGACGCCCTAAGACGTTTTCAAGTTCCGCACTTCCGCCCCGTGGCAGGAAATCGAATCGAAGATCGAGGCCTACGGCTTCAAGACCCTCAGCTGGATCCAGATCTCCGGCGGCATGGCGTCGAAGTCCAAGCCGGTCAATGTCCCGGGCGACCTGGCGCAGCTCAAGGTGCGCGGCGCCGGCAAGATGATGGAAGCGGCGCTGCAGAACGCGGGCGCCAGCACCGTGTCGATGGCTTCGTCCGAGACCTATAGCGCCATGCAGCTGGGCCTGCTCGACGGTTTGTGGACTTCGTCGGGCACCTTCGGCTCGTACCGCCAGTACGAAGTGGCCAAGTACTACAACTCGCCCGAGGACTACAGCATCTACTTCACGATCGAGCCGATCGCCATCAGCATGAAGACCTGGAAGAAGCTCACGCCCGAGCAGCAGAAGATCATGACTGAAGTCGGCCAGAGTCTCGAGCAGAAAGCATTCGAGGGCGCCAAGGCCGACGACCGCCGAGTCGCCCAATTGTTCGCCAGCCACAACGTAGCGATCCACAAGATGACGCTCGACGAATGGAACCAGTGGCAGGCGCTGTTCCAAAAGACCAGCTTCCCGAAATTCCGCGCAGAAGTGCCGGATGGCGCCAGACTGCTCGACGAGAGCACGGCGCTCTACAAATAACGAGGCTGTTTTGATGCACCATGTAATCGACCGCGCTGCGCGCGGCCTGGATATCTTTTGCCGCGGCGTCGCGCTGTCGGTGGGGGCTGCCGTGATCGCCACGGTACTCGTCATCTCCTACGGCGTGCTCGCCCGCGAAGTGTTCCACTTTTCGGATGTGTGGGTCACCGAAGTCACCACTTACCTGATGGCCTACATGACCTTCGTCGGCACGGCGGCGCTCGCCTGGCAGGGCAAGCACCTCAAGGTCGACGTCGTCAGCGCGCACCTGGGCGAGCGGGGCAAGCGCATACTCGCCTTTGTTTCCACGACGATCATGACGGTCGTGGCCCTGGTCATCGTCCAGTTGGCCTTCGACTTCTGGTGGGATGCCTGGGACAGCGGCGAACGCTCGTGGGGCATGTTCTCGCTGCCGCTCTGGATACCCTATTGCGGCTTTCTTGCCGGCATGGTGCTGCTGGGCGTCGCGCAGATCGTGCGGCTCCTGTCCGTCGTCTTCGCCGGCGGCCGGACAAATCCCGACAACATCGCGTCCGGAGGAAAGGCATGAGCCAGATCCTCATCGGCGCAGGCATGTTCGGCGGGCTGCTCGCCGTGCTGTGCATGGGCGTGCCGATCGCCTTCGCGCTGCTGTTCGTCGCATTGGCCTCGCTCTTGCTCACCGGCGGCGGCTGGGACGCGCTCAGCCTGATCCCCAGCACCTACTGGGGCTCGGTCGCGTCGTTCACGCTCACCTCGGTGCCCATGTTCATGTTCATGGGCGCGATCGTGTCCGCTTCCGGCATGGGTTCGCGGCTCTACGCCGCGCTTGCCACCCTCCTCGACGGCGTGCCGGGCGGCCTGGCCGTCGCCACAACGCTGGCCTGCGGGGTGATGGCGGCGGTATCCGGGTCGAGCGTCGCCACGGCAGCGGCCATCGGCGGCTTTGCCATCTCGGAGATGCGCCGCCATAAAGTGCCCGAGGGGCGCGCCTGCGGCGCGGTGGCGGCGGGCGGCACGCTCGGCATCCTGCTGCCGCCCAGCATCCCGCTGATCATCTACAGCGTGATCGCCGAGCAGTCGATCGGCAAGCTGTTCGTCGCCACGCTGGTACCCGGCGCGATCATGGCGGGCGCCTTCTGCGCCTACCAGATCTTCCTGGCGCTGCGCGACCGCGCGCAAGGCCGCGGCACGCGGCAAAAGCGCGAGCGCCCCCTGGCCAGCCTGCGCGAGCGCATCGTCGCCCTGAAGGACATCGGCCCCTTCGCCCTGTTGATCCTGATCATCCTGGGTTCGCTGTACCGCGGCCTGGCCACGCCGCAAGAGGCCGCATCGTTGGGCATCGTCGCCAGCCTGGTGCTGGCGGGCGTGGTGTACCGGGAGCTGTCGTGGAGCAAGTTCCGCCAGATTCTCATCAACGCCGCGCAAAGCAGCGTGATGATCCTCGCGGTGATCTCGTCGGCGATCGTGTTCGGCTACGTCATGACGACGACCCAGGTGGCCGCCTCGCTCACGCAAGCCGTGGCGCAGGCGCATGTCGCCCCCTGGGAGCTCTTCGTCAGCATCAACCTGCTGCTGATCTTCCTCGGCTGCTTCATGGAAACCATCGCCATCATCGTCGTGACGATGCCGGTGCTGGTGCCCGTGGTGCAGGCCTATCACTGGGACCTGATCTGGTTCGGCGTGGTCGTGGTGATCAATATGGAAATGGCGCTCATCCACCCGCCCGTGGGGCTGAACCTGTTCGTCGTGCAGAGCGTCGCGCCCGATGTGCCATTGCGCCGCATCGTGCTGGGCACGCTGCCCTATGTATTCATCATGATGGGCGTGCTCGCGCTGATCGGCGTGTTCCCATCGTTATCGACGGTGCTGCTCGGCGCGGGCTGACATCGGCAAGGAGTTGACATGCAAGTACGCAAAATAGCCGGCGCCCTGGGCGCGGAAATCTCCGGCATCGACCTGAAGCAGAAGCCCAGCCGCGCCCAGGCGGACGAGCTGCGCGCGGCGCTCAACGAGCACCTGGTCATTTTCCTGCGCGACCAGGACCTGAGCCCGCAGCAGTTCCTCGACTTTGCCGAAATGATGGGCGAGCCCATCGAATACCCTTTCGTCAAGGGCATCGAAGGCTTTCCCACCATCATCGAAGTCAAGAAGCTGGAGCACGAGCGCGTCAACTTCGGCGGGGTCTGGCACTCCGACACCACCTATCTGCAAGTGCCGCCCATGGGCTCGATGCTGCTGTCGCGCGAGATCCCGCCCTATGGCGGCGACACCATGTTCGCCAACCAGCAGCTCGCCTACGACGCCCTGTCCGACACCATGAAGCGCATGCTCGAGGGCCTCAAGGGCATCAGCTCCTCGGCCAAGGCCGACGTATCGAAAACGCGCGAAGACCGCATCCGCTCCGACGGCAAGGCGGCGGAACATCACACCTCGGCGCATCCCATCGTGCGCACGCACCCCGAAACCGGCCGCAAGGGCCTGTACGTCAACATCGCGCACACGGTCGGCATCGAAGGCATGACCGACGAAGAAAGCGCGCCCCTGCTGAACTTTCTCTTCCAGCACCAGATCAAGCCCGAGTTCACCTGCCGCTTTACTTGGACGCCCAACGCCATTGCGTTCTGGGACAACCGCTCGGCCCAGCACAACCCGGTCAACGACTACCATGGCTTTCGCCGGGTAATGCAGCGGATCACGCTCAAGGGCGACGTGCCGCGCTGAAAACGGGGTGCGCGCTTCAGGTCGAACGATCGGTAGCGCACCGCTCAAGACAAAAGGACCTGGCGAATTGTCGCCAGGTCCTTTTTTGTATGCCGCCCAAGAGACGGCAGCGGCGGATTATTGCGGTTCGTATCCGGCCGCCTTCACCATCTTGCGCATGAAAGCGCCCTCGTCCACCACGCGCTTGGCCAATACCGCCGCGTCGCCCGTACCGGGCTCATAGCCCAGCTTGCGCAGGCGTTCCTGGACTTCAGGCTTGGCGCGCGTATGTTCGACTGCAGCGGTCAACTTGGCCACCACGTCGGACGGCGTGCCCTTGGGCGCAAACACGCCATTCCACACCGGAAACACGCAGTCCGGCACGCCGGACTCTTCGCAGGTCGGCACGTCGGGCAATGACTGCAGCCGGTTCGGGCCCAGCACGGCCAGAGCGCGCAGCTCGCCGCTATTGATCATGGACGCGTTCTCGGCCGTCGCCAGGCTGAAGTCGATCTGGCCGGCCATCAGGTCGGCGATGGCGGGCGAACCGCCGCGATACGGCACGTGCGTAAAGCGCGCGCCCGAACGGGTTTCAAGCATGACGACCGCCAGGTGCACCGCGCCGCCCAGCCCGGTGGAACCGTAGGTGAGCTTGTCCGGATGCGCCTTGCCATAGTCGATCAGCTCGCGCAGGGTCTTGAAGGGCAGCTTGGGATTGATCACCAGGACATACGAGGTCGTGCCGATCAGGCCGATCGGCGCAAAATCCTTGACCGGGTCATACAGCATGTCCTTGATGACGGCAGGCGCCACGGTATGGGTCGAACCGGAACCCAGCAGCAATGTATAGCCGTCCGGCTTGCTGCGCGCGACGGCAGCCGCGCCTATGGTGGTGCCGGCGCCGGTGCGGTTTTCCACCACCACGTTCTGACCCAGCTCGTTCTGGATGCCTTGCGCCATCATGCGCCCCAGGGTGTCAGCCGTGCCGCCGGCGGAGAGCGGCACGATCATCTTGAGCGGATGCGCGGGAAAATCCTCGGCCTGCGCGGCAGCGCCGGCAAGCAACAACACGGGCACGAACAGCCGGGATACCAATCGAATGAGCGTCACAGTGATTTCCTTCAGGCGAGTCAAATGGGTTGCAGGGGAAGCAGGACATGCGATGCCCGCAAGCCGTCGACAAAGACGGTCTGCCTCGCCACCTGGGTATGCGTATGCGCCCCCAATGGCTCGCCGGTATTGGGATTGACGTCGTACTCGGGGAAACTGGAACTGGCGATGTCGAGCCGGATGCGGTGACCCGCCTTGAACACATTGCTGGTGGGATTGAGCTCGATCGTGATCTCGTAGACACGGCCCGGCTCGATCAGCTCGGCGACGCCGCGATCGTCGCGATAGCGCATGCGCAGGATCCCTTCCGAGATCAGCAGATCCACGCCCCCGGGATGGTCGTCGCCGGGCGGATAGACGTCGATCAGCCTGGCGGTAAAGTCGGTGTCCGGCGCCGACGAAGCCACCCAGAGCCGCACCGTGATCGGCCCCGTCGCTTCGCAGGCATGCTCCAGCGGTTCGGTTTGGAACACAAGCACGTCGTCGCGCTCGGCCAAGGGCCGGTCGCTGCCGCGGCAGGCGGTGATGGACGGCCGGCAGCGCTGGTCGCGCGGGCCGGGCAGCACAAAAGCGGGAAAGGTCTCGCTCTGCAGGCTGGTGGCGCCGATGCCGGGGCACGGATTCTCCGGATCGAAGTCGTAGCTCAGCGCGGCCGCGCCGGCACACGGACGCTGCGCCGACAGGCTGCCGTCGCCATGCAGGTAATACGGGGTGAATACCGTTTGCGGCAATGGCCATTGCGATGCCTCGCGCCATTCACCGCCGTGGAACAGGCGTCCCTGCTGCGTGCGATGCCCATCGCCCAGGCCCATGACAAAGTAGCGCAGCGGCGCCCAGGCATCCGCGCCGTTGTCCTGGTCGCATAGATGGCAGTCGAGCCACGCCAGCCAGCAGTCGGCCACCGGGCCGTAGCGCCCCGCCTGCGGGCCGAACTCGGCCTCGCCGGCATGGGTCAGCTCCAGCATGGCCGGACTGTGCACCCAGGGGCCGACGATCAGCCGCACCGGCTTGTCGCTGCGCCGGCCCAGTTCGACAAGCTTGTCGAAATTGGCGTTGGCATGATGCGCGAACCATCCCGAGATCATCAAGATGGCCGCATCGGTGGGGTACTCGTCCCAGCGGCCTTCCAGGCGCACGGTGGGGTTGTGCCAGTAAGGTGTGTCGTCGCCGATCTCCATCATGGAGAAATACACGTCCTCGTATTCCGGCGCCCGCGCCAGCGGCGACTGGCCCCGGGCCTTGGGCAATTCGTCAGGCCAGTGCGCCGAGCGCTCGCGCATGCCTTCCAGCGCAGCCTTGGCGGCCGGGTCGTTGCGCACGCGCAGGCTCTGCAAACCATGCTCGATAGCCCACGGCAGCGCCACGCCGACATTGAAGGCGCCGTGATAGCGGAACATGCGCTGGCGGTAGTTGGTGCCGGCGTCGCGCAACACCTGCGCGCGCAGCCCCTCGGGATGATGCAAGGCCATGGCCTGCTGGTTGGCGGCGCTGAAGGAGCCGCCAACCGTGCCCAGGCGCCCGTTGCACCACGGCTGCCCGGTCACCCACTGCCAGGTGTCGATGCCGTCCAGGCCTTCGTCCGGCACGTTGGTCATCATGTGGAAGCGGCCTTCCGACTCGCCGCGCCCGCGCACGTCCTGGATGACGAAGGCGTACCCGCGCGCGGCCGCGGCGCGGGCAAACGTGGAGAAGCGCGGCGCGGTGCGGTCGTACGGCGTGCGTTCGATCAATACCGGCACCGGATCAACGGCCGCCTGCCCGGCATGCCCAGGGTAGTAGATGTCGGCCACCAGCACCGTGCCATCGCGCATGGCGGCGCGCACGCCGCGAAACAGCAGCACCTCGTCGGCCAGCCATTCGACGCCGGCGGCACTGCGAAACAAAGTGGCGGCCATCCCTTCGGCGCTGCCAGATGAGCCATGAAGTGTCATGACGATGTCTCTCGCTTATAGGAGTTATCTGGTGAGGGATGGTAGGTAGACCAATAGTGACTGTAAAGCGATGTTTTATTGAGTTTTAGTAACCATATGGTTATAAATTAGGCCTTCCATCATCGTCGGCACTACACCCATGCCCCCCTCCTCCAACGCCCTGGCAAGCCGGCTCAAGCTGCGTCACCTGCAATTCATGCTGGCGCTGGCCGATACGGGCGGCATGACAGGCACCGCGCAACGCCTGTCGGTCAGTTATCCCGCGGTCGTCAAGACCCGGCAGGAAATCGAAGACATCGTCGGCGCGCGCCTTATCAATGGCCGCGGCAACACGGCCTGCCTTACCGA
>Ga0154006_1000801_pt1 | contig 10843 bp, 6 predicted proteins | sample TSFL090MetaG_FD_104747 | JGI IMG/M metagenome (GOLD analysis project Ga0154006, IMG submission 104747) | Attine ant fungus gardens microbial communities from Florida, USA - TSFL090 MetaG | ecosystem: Host-associated > Fungi > Mycelium > Unclassified | place: USA: Florida, Wakulla State Forest... | reverse complement strand
CAGTTCTATTTTATTATTCTTTCCTTTTCTTTGATATTATTTATCTCCTAAATAACTACTCCTAGCTATGTAGGAGTATTGTGGCACAGACTGACTCTCTTCTATTCCAGCTGTAGTATATATAGAGTAGATACATGGTAGCAAGCTAGTCTGTAGATTAACATCTACTCATACCTTGTCCCTATTCCTTTTCCTTCTCCTATATACTTCTCAACTTGGACTTTGGATATAAGGGCAACCAGAGCAGAGTAACTCTGGGAGAAACCTCAGTCTATAATTATACTCCAGAATATATTACAACTTACCTCCAGGAGAAACCTCAGAGAATAGGATGAGGCTCCTTATCACAAATGGCCACTTACTGATTTGTGATTGGTTGATCTGATAATCAAAGTGCTCAAAAAAGCAAAGTTAGACAAGCAGCAAAAGATGTTGTTAAGTCTGAGATTTATTCTCAGACATACAGTCCTTAAATATATGATTGTAGTAGTCTGTGTACCAGAACAGCCTACCACATGATCACTACCTATTGTTCTATATATAGAAGTGCTATTGTTCTTGAAATATAGATAACATAACCATCTTAGGGCAGTCCTTTGTTCTATTCAAGAACAGATGATAATCTATAGGTAAAGATCAATGTTATATACAAACATTGAGGACCTTGTATCTTTATGGGATCTTATTGCCTTGGGGTCTATTTATAGCAAAAAGAAGAGCATTGAAGAGAGCTTCACAATAGTTGTTGAAGTAAACAATTATGTCAAGTGGTTTCCAAGATATTAGTGATTTAGTGTCTGGTAACTTAATGATTGCCAACTGATCTGCTAATAACTCAATGAATACTGATTGCTTTGAGACATTTTTGGTACCATTCAAAAGGTCTTCTTAAGGGCTTTCAGTGGCCATTTAGATTTTTGAAATTGGTCAAGTAGTCCCAGAATTATGGTCCAAATAACACTCCTAGAGGGTAATTTATTGTTATATACCAGAAAATTCAGTATAAATTAATGTTTTTATTAATTTTCTTTATTATTATTATTTATCTCCTATAGGAGTATCATGTTTCAGACTAGGAGCATTATGTTTTAGACTGGCTCCCTTTTACTTCAGCTATGGTATATATATGAAGTAAATACATAATAGCAATCTAGTTCATAGATTAAAGTCTTAAAGTCCTAAATCCACTTTCTCCTATATTCTTGTAGCACTCTCTACTATATAACTCCTTACTCCTGAATTTGCCTCTCTCTTGGACAATGTTCTACTACTCCAAAATAAGTGACCATACATATGACAGGAGATCAAGACATAGTATACAAGCTGAGGCCAAGGTTATTCTACTCCTATGTTGTTATTGCATCCCTTCTGGACCAGTAGTAAAACCATAGAGCCAGAGAGTAACATTTCTCATTTCATCTGATAGTGTGTTCCACTCTCTGACTCCACTCATTGTGTCACTTTCCAGAACCTAGAGTACACACTCATAGTATATTTATAGTAATTCATAGTATATTCTAGCCTTTCTATGCTGCTATCCCCTTCCTACTTGATATCTATATTATATATACAAGTCCTTCTAGTTACAAAACATCTCAGCAGTCAGGAATAGAAATGCAGAATAGGACAACTAATTAAATGTGAAGTAATTATTATTTAATTAGTTACAGGGTTGCTCTGGTGCACTACCACTAGTGTATCAGAAGTTATTATAAGCCATCTTGACCATAATAACTTTTATTTCTTTAATTCTTTATCTTTTATTTTTCTTTTCTTTTAATTAGATAAAAGGAGAGTCATATGATCAGGATCACATAATCTGTTATATTTGTCACAATCTATCATATTCTGGTTACAAGATCAGTCACATTATACAGGTCACATGTCAAGGAACATTTTAGTAAATTCTAATAAATCATTAATAGGTTAGGGTTAGTAGTACAGACTATATGTAAAAGGTATAAGTAGTAGTCCAAATCTAAGGGAAACTCTATCAAGTTCTTTTTGTTTATCCTGAATAAAAGACAATCTAGTTCTAGTATTAGCTTAACCTAATAGTCATACTATAGACTAGTTAGAGCTATTAGACTTGAGATAAAGGACAGTACTGGAGAGTGTATCAGTGAGTTGGCTCTAAGTTAGTTGAGTAGACATTAGTTAGAATATTAAGAATGTATGAGCTATTAACAATGGGTTTATTAAATGTAGAAGAGTATAGGGCCTATAACCTATGAGAGCTAATAACCTTAGTGTTTAGGACAACAACTGACTGATATTTAAAGTTACCTAATAACTTCAGTGTTTAGAACAATGACTGAGATATACAAGAGTAAGTTACTAGATATAAGTAGTCTACATATACCTTAGTAAACTAGCTAAAAGTAGCAAATACATAATAGTCTTGAAATACAGCACAAAATGAATTCATAGAAAAAACCCTGAGACTAGTACCAGTTTGTACTATGAGTCTCTATTCTCTACAAAAGAAAGAGTATCAAGACTTTTAGTTGTACTTTGTGAAATAGTCCAAAGACAAAAGAGAGTATGGAAAGAGAGAGTATGGGGTTCCAAGAGAAATGTAAGGGAACTACACCAAAGTCTACTCTTATAGTGCAACTATTAGATTGAACTAATACTAGAACTAAATTGTCTTTTATTTGAGATAAACAAAAAGAAAATAATAGAGTTTCCCTTAGATTTGGACTACTACTTATACCTTTTACATATGGTCTGTGCTACTAACCCTAACCTATTAATGATTTATTAGAATTTACTAAAATATTCCTTGACATGTAACCTGTATAATGTGACTGATCTTATAACCAATTTGTCACAGGATATGATGGATTGTGACAAATATAACAGGTCATGTGATTCTGATCATATGACTTCTCTTTTATCTAATTAAAAGAAAAGAAAAGTAAAAAATAAAGGATTGAAGAAATAAAAGTTATTATGGCCAAGATGGCTTATAACATAGCCCATCTTCAATCTGGGCTTCTAGTATACTGTTGAAGCAAAAGGATTTTGGGACCACTTTGATGGTACTACCACTTGTTCCTTATCCACTAATATATTATCTTTTCCCACTACTATACAAATTGTCTGGGACCAAAATAAGTATTCAGCCAAGTCATTACTTGCTCAGAAAATCCCTAACTCTACTCTGATTTGAGCTCATAGGAAGAGAAATGTCCACAAATGTTAGCAAGCTATTGTCACAGAATATACAGAAAAGAAAGCATATGCACAGAGCAATATACATCAGAAATTCATAGAGATAAGATATCCAGATAAAGGAAATGTTTAGACCTTTCTAGACCTACTATATATCAAGAAGGAAAAGTTAGCTATTTGTAGTATTATTATTGATAAAAAGAATTACCACTCAACTATTGTTAAATCCCTTTCCCTATCCCTTACAAAGTTTGTATCTGGACAACTCACTGCTGCTTGTTTCTATTTTACATCCAAAATAATTGACTCTAATCTTCTCATTTCAATTATTTATGAAGAAGCAGGTTGTCAATTAGCCCAGCGAAGTCACTCTGAAAGAACTAAGTGTTACATACCAGAAATTTAGTATAAATATTTATATTCATTTTCTTTATTATTATTTATCTTCTATAGAAGTATTATATTTCAGACTGGGAGAAATATTATGTTTCAAACTAACACTCTTCTATTCTAATTGTAGTATATATACCAGGTAGATACATAGGAACAACCTAGTTTATAGATTAAAGTCATAAAGCCACTTTCTCTATATTCTTGTAGCACTCTCTACTATATAACTCCTTAATCCTAAATTTACCTCTTTCTCAGACAATATTCCACTATTCCAAAATAAGTGACCATACATGCAACAGGAGATCAAGACATAGTGCACAAGCTAAGGTCAAAGTCATTTTACTTCTGCATTATTGTTGTGTTCTCTCCAGAATAACTGTAAAACTATAGAACCAGAAAGCAACATCTCTTATTTTGCCTAGTAGTATATTCTACTCTCCAACTCTACTCATTGTATCTCTTTCTAGAACCCAGAGTGCATACTTATAGTATATATTCATAGTAACTTATAGTATATTTTAGTTTTCTTATGTTGCTATCTCTCTCCTACTTGATACTAAGGACATATATTGTAGGGAAGGGAAAGCTGCTGAAAAAGAAACTAGACATAATGAAGCTTTTGTATTTTACAATAGTAACTCAAAGAAAAGAAAACTATTAAGAGTGTAAGGTTTCTACTGGAACTGTAGGAAAAAAGAACACTTCTATGATAAGTGTCCTAAGCCAAAGAAAAATAAGGATTTATCTGGTGAAGGTATCTCATTCTCATATGGAACTGCTGTAAATATAGTTAACTATGATAGTGATGGTACTATGGTTTTCATGGTCACTCTTGAATCTGACTCAGAGAATAGTGATATAATAAAAGCAATGTGTAATAGTAAAGAGTTAGAGAAATGTTTTGTCCAAGTCTTGAATGATAAAGATAAGTTAGATATGTTGTCAAGTCTCAAACTTGATGAGAAAGATATTTGAGATTAGATTTCTTCAGGATAGTATTATGAGTTGGCTCCAAAAAAGAAAAACATCTCCTATACATTCATCAACTTAATGAAAAATCTCCAGAAATATAATATAGGGAAGATATAAATAGCATGGGACAATATTATGTAAGAACTATATAGTTATTAGTCATAGTCTTGTAATTATAGAAAGTAGGCATATAAACCATAGAATATTTGTATAAGTAGTAGTAGAAATCCAATAGGGGACTCTATTAAGTTCTTCTCTTTCAATTGTTATTAGTTAGGGTTAGAGCTTTAACCCTAAGTCTGTACCTTAACAGATAGTAAATACTGGATTACAATACTAGATATGGCTTAGTTGAGAATAAAGCTAAGTTTTAGTTAGTTTAGACTACTGTAATAAGAAATTGGAGAAACTGTATAGTAGTGATGGCTAGTAATTCAGACATCCGGTATATCCCAGAAAGTAATATGACAACTCTCAGATGTTATGCTAACAGAGAGAGAGCATAACAGTATTCTTCTTCTAAGACTATGCCCTCATAGCCATTCTGTTAGGTATGGTATATTAGAGATTAGAAGAAAGGAAAAATGGACCTGGTTTTGAGAGATATTGTTTGTAGAAATTCTGAATGAGATTACTAGCATAATTCAATTCTGAGGTACTCAACCACAAATATTATAGAATAGAACAGTACTTTATATAGTTTAGGAGTAAAAACAGGATATATATGTATATTACATAAGTAAATCAATATTGTATGACTCCAAATCAAGTCTATGTCTATAGCTTCAATCTATAACACTCCTACTCAGACATAGACTTAGACCCAGCATTCTTGTGAAACTATAATGCTTTGGTCCAGAGAGCTCTTTTGTAAGCCTATTAGTGGCCATTTCTAAAGTAGAAACATACTCTAAAAGAACTATATTATTTGAAATAGCAAAGTGAATAAAATAGTAGCAAAGTGCAGTATACTTGGTTTATGGATGGTTACTGGGATTCTCTGCAAAAGCAATTGTATTTTGATTGTTACCTAAAAGAGTAGTAGGACTAGTTTATTTATAACCTAGATCTTTAAGTAGCTAATGGATCCAGATAGTTTTCTGTGCTACATATATCATGGCCATGTACTTAGCTTCAACTAATGAAAGAGCTAGAGAAGTCTATAGTTTACTACTTTAACTGATAGTAGCTCTGTACATAAGAAAAACATAGCTACCAGTAGAACAGTGAGTGTCTATGTCTCTAGTCCAATCAGAGTCTGAGTATCCCAAAATAAGAGAGAACATATCTCTATTTAAAGTCCTATTATATTCAAGTCTAAAAGTTTTAGTGCCAGTAAGATAACAGAGATAATGTAAAGCTTAATCCAGATAAATCTTATTAAGATTGGCACTGTATTTGCTCAAGCAACCAACAGCATAGGCAATATCAGGATATATACCAAGTATAGTATATATAAGAGTACCAATAATGGACTGGTACCAGGAAAGATCAATATCATGTTCTTGATCTGGAGAAGGAGAGTTGTTTTTTGATAACTTAGTACCAAAAAAAAGAGGAGTGGTAAAAGTATGGCTATCATTATAGCCAAAGCAAATGATAAAGTTTTTAATATAGTGAGTTTGTGACAATTATATAGTTTAAGCTCTAAAATTATATTCAATTGCAATCCCAAGTAGCTGATAAATCCAGCCAAGGTCCTTGATACAAAAACATTGTTCTATTTTGTCCATGATTTTTTGCATAAAAGTAAAATTGTTGCTAAGAAGGTCTATATCATCAACATAGACAGCAAGAAAGGCAATATATCCTTTCTGACAAAGAACATAAATATAGTGGTCTGCATAAATGCAATAAAAACCAATTTTCTTGAGTTCTGAATCAAGCAATTGGTTCTATATATGAAATGTCTGTTTTAGACCATATATAGAGCAGTGAAAGCATACTAATCTATTTGAATGTTCTTCAATACTATATGGTAGATGCATATATAACTTTTTTTGTAATTTGCCATTGAGAAAAGCAATATTGACATCAAGATAATAAAAATAGAGTAATAAAAATAGAGTTGAAGACAAACAGCTAGACTACATAAAATATAAATAGAAGTAAGTTTGATAACAGGTGAAAAAACTTGATCAAAGTCAATCCTAGGTATTTGGATAAATCCATGTGCAACCAATCAAACCTTATACCATTCTATAGTTCCATTAGTTTCTTGTTTAAGTCCAAAGACTAGTTTGGAGCTAATAGCTTTTTAGCTTGATAGAAGAGTAGATACAAACTTAAATGTATCAGTTTTAAAAAGAAATCTAATTTTATCTGTAATTCTATTTTTTCAATTGTTAATCTGTAGTAAGTTCAAGACTTCAGAAAGAGTACATGGTTCCTCAATTGTTTGTGTATGAACAATAGCAGCAAAGGCTAAAGTAAAATCACTAATACTATTCTCAGGCTCATTGATATCAGGGACTACTTCAGGCTCTTTGATAGAAGGTTCTTCAGTAGAAATTGAAGAGAAAATATATTACAAGTTTTTATTGTAGCATTTAACTAGATGACATATATGTTTGCCTTCTACTAGAGAACCTATATCATCTTGAAAGATTTCTAGCTCAGTGCAGTATAATTGACAAGAAGAATATTCTACTGGTAAAGGTAAAAAAGTAGGATTCTAAAGAGAATGAAAGAAAAAATCATTTATTGAGTTTAGATAAAATAAAAAGTCTGAGCTATTTATGTTGCTTGTAGTATAAGTAGAAGAAATAAAAGGAGAATAAAGATCAGAATTAGAATCCTATTTATCTTCTACTCATAAAATGCTAGGTTAGTCTTTTTTAGATAACTGACCTTGTAAAAAGAACTCATGAAGATCTGATCATAGAGTAGAAGATATAGGAGGGTCCAAATGCTCATCAAAGATAATATTCCAGGAAATAACCTGTTAATGTGTGGTAGAGTCCTAAAGTTAATAAGCTTTTGTTTGTTCTCTATAGCAATAAACTTGCATTTACAAGTCCATAAGTCAAGTTTCTTTCCTTTAGACAGGACAAGTGTATAGACTAGACAACCAAAGGATTTAAGATACTTAAAGAAAGGTTTATATTCATTTCAGGCTTTATAAGGTATAAAAGATATAAGACGGATTATAGGTGAGTAGTTGATAAGGTAAATAGCAGTACAAATAGTATCTGCCCAAAAACCAGTAGTAAGTCTAGTCTCATAGAGTATATACCAAGTCTGTTGAACAATAATATAATTAAGAACTTTGGCAAGTCCATTTTGTTAGAGTGTATGAGGAGCTGTCTTTTAATAGAGAATACTATAGTTAGAGAGAAAGAAATTGAAAGTATAGGATTTATACTCTCCACTTCTATCTATTTAAAGAACCTTTATGAAAATATCTATGTTCAATTCAATCATAGATTTCCATTCACAAAAGTGAGTAAAGGCCTCAGCTTTAGCATAAAGAAGATAAATCCAAATGTAGCATATACAGTCATCTGTAAAGGTAATATAATACTGATAGCCATAATATAATAGAAGAAAAGGACCACACAAGTCAAAGTGAATAAGATCTAGCTTGTGGTGTACTTGCTTGTTGAAAGCAGAAAAAGAAAATCTATATTGTTTCCCTATAGTATAGGCCTCACAGAAGTCTATACAGCCCTCCAAATAATCAATATCTTTGAATATACCTTTTGCAACCAGATAACATATATTGTCATAGCCAAGATGACCTAAGTATGAAGGCGACCAGAGCAAAGCTTCTAGGAGAATCCTTAGTCTATAAATATGCTCTAGAGTATGTTATAACTTACCTTCCAGAAAAATTCTTAGAGAATAGGATGAGATTCCTAGAAGGATACTCTATACTATATATACAAGTCCCTCTAACTATGGAATATCCTAAGAGTTAGAGTCAGGAATGTAGGAGTAGACAACTAATTAAATGTTATGTAATTATTATTTAATTAGTACAGGGCCACTCTGGTGGACTACTACTAGTGTATTATAAAATGACCCCCAAGGAGAAAACTATTTCCCATGCATTTATTAACTTGATAGAAAACATCCAAAAATACAATACAAGAAAGATATAAATAGCATATGAAGGATTATATAAGATATAGATAGTTCTTAGTAAGGATCATATAATTGTGGAAGATAGGTGTACAGACTATCTAATATTTGTATAAGTACCTAGTGGAATCCAACAAGAAATTCTATTAAGTTCTTCCTAAACAACTACCCTGATTGAGCTCTAAGCCTTCATGACTCTACACTAATATAGTATATCAGGAATGTAACTTAGTGTAGTCCTTTTACACTAGGCAGTGATGGGCATAGTTAATATTAACTGTAGTAGAGTTGTGAGAGAGGTGGGTATACTCCTTTGACAAACAAGAATAAGCTTACAAATGGTAAAGACCACTCATTGTGAGGTAAGCAAGACCAATGATAGAGTTAGAAGTAGTATAGATAATAATGGCTTGCTTACTCTTGAAAGTGACAGTATGTTAACTATTTTTTGTAAACTAGAAGACTGAGAGCAAGATACAGCTTATATTAAGAACATGAAGAGCATTGGTAATTTCAACAGGAATAGTATCTCCAGTAGATGTATCTATCATATACTAAAGAGTGCTAGTAGCAATAGCATAAATGGTAGAGGAATTGCCAAGATAAATTGAAATACATTGCTGGAGTGGAGTATATGTGTTATTATAGAAATAACTACAATAAGGGCTAAGATAACAAGTAGTGTCTGAGTTAAGATGTCACAAATTTTATTCAAACCATAACTCTAGGAATACTTGACCAATTTCAATGATCTAAATGGCTACCAAAAGCCCTTAAGAAGATCTTTCAAACTGTACCAAAAACATCTCAAAGTGATTAGTATTCACTGAGTTATTAGTAGATCAGTCTACAATTATCAAGTTACCAAACACTAAATTGCTGATATCTCAGGAACTACTTGATGTAATTGTTTGCTTTAATAACTATCATAAAGCTCTTTTCAATGCTCTTCTATTGGCTATAAATAGACTCCAAGGCAATAAGATCCCATGGAGATACAAGGTCCTCAATGTTTGTATATAATACTGATCTTTATCCATAAATTATTATCTGTTCTTGAATAGAACAAAGGACTGCCCTAAGATAGTTAGGTTATCTCTATTTCAAGAACAATAGCACTCCTATATATAAAACAATAGGTAGTGATCATGTGGTAGGTGTAAGGACTTAGAATGAGACTTCTTAGAACTACTCCTAGTCTGAGTTGACAAGAAGAACTCGATAGAGTTCCCGTTAAATTTCCTATACTACTTATACAACTACTACATGGTCTGTGCACTATATTCCCATGGTTCCCATGTGATGTCACCTGACTATGACTCATAACCCTGTAACTCTATGACATTTAGTCATGCAATACTTTCTTATGTTCTATTCTTGTATAGTACATCCAGAAAAGTAAATAATAACTTTAGCCATTTTGCCAAGTCATGATAGTAGGCTGTTCTGGTATATAGACCACCACAATCATGTATTTAAGAACTATATATCTGAGGATAAACCTCAGACTTAACAATATCTTTTGCTACTGTCTAAACTTTGCTTTTTTGAACCTTTTGATTATTAAATCATCAACTCACAAATTAATAAGTGGCCATTTGTGATAGTTTGTTAGGTCTACTGTTTTTTGTTCCCATTGTTTTTACAAAGGATATAGGGCTTTGTTTCTGTTACAGAACAAGATAGCTTTTCTAAGAATATTTTTGTTTCTGTTACAGGACAGATGACTTACTAAGGGCTCAGAGTAGGTTTCTGTTAAGGACCTATCTTTATAGTAGGCTAGACCCCAGATGTAAAGGAGAAGGTCTGTCTCCTATTGGAAGCAAACTGGTTTATGTATTACAGTTGGTCCTGAAAGACTTTGGATTTGTGTAAACATTTCCAAAAAACCCTTGCAGGTAGCTGGAACCACTCTAAGACCTCTATTCCTCTTCTATGAGCCAGTGTGAGAAACTGGATATGATATCAAACTCTTTCCCCAAGATAGGACCTATATTATTAAAAGGACACTTTTAGTATAGTTGTAGTATAGTTTCTGCCCACCATACCTCATCTACTAAACTAAAGATGTTATGCTTACTTTTGCCTCTAAGCCATGTTTGCTATCAGAAACACCAAAACTCTTACTGAATACCTCTCACTAAAAAAGGAGAGTACAACTGAGAAGTCATTGCTGAAAAGGATAAAAATAGAACCTACTTCATCCACTAAACTCTAT
>Ga0154006_1000800_pt1 | contig 10845 bp, 9 predicted proteins | sample TSFL090MetaG_FD_104747 | JGI IMG/M metagenome (GOLD analysis project Ga0154006, IMG submission 104747) | Attine ant fungus gardens microbial communities from Florida, USA - TSFL090 MetaG | ecosystem: Host-associated > Fungi > Mycelium > Unclassified | place: USA: Florida, Wakulla State Forest... | reverse complement strand
CAGCGAAGCCAGCGAGCGCATACACGCGGTGTTCGATGCGAGCCTGGCCAGCGTGCACGACGTGCAGTCGGCGCAGTTGACCATCGAGCAGCGGGTGCTGGTGGGCCTGGCCACCGTGGCGCGGCGCGAAGAGGAAATGTTCTTCGACATTCTCAAGGCGCAGATCGTCGACTGGCGCATGGCCGAGACGCTGCTGGCGCGCGCCGAGCGACTCGAAGACGCGATCCGCTCGCACGGCCTGCCCGGGCTGGAATCGGCCATCGAGGCCGACGTGCGCTACGGGCGGAGTTTTCGCATGGCCCTGCACATGTACGACCTGTTCGGCTGGCAGGGCTGGGTGGCGCGCGAGCTGGCGCAGCGTTTCGCCAACCTGATGACCAAGCGCAGCGTGGCGCAGCAGCTCATCAAGTTCACGCGCCAGGAACTCGCCCCCTTGCTGGGCGAAGAGGTGGCCGGCCATATCGTCGAGGTGCATACCCGGCGGCTGGGCCTCATCGAGAACGCGCTGCAGGCGCTCAATCTGCAATACCCGGCGTACGCCCAGTGGCTGCAGGAAAGTTATCTGGGACGGGTGGCCCGCGAGCTGGAGCGCCGCCGCTATCGCACGATGCTGGATCAGTTCCTGATCAGCGGCGAGGTGTACGCCGATTTAATGGACCAATTGAAGAGCCGCTGGCGGCACATCGACCGCCATCCGCCCCTCGATATGGAAATGGGGGCGGCCGACCTGATCAAGCGCGTGCCCTTGTTCGAGGGACTGAACCCGGACTCGCTGCGCGCCATCAGCCGCCTGCTGCGGCCGCGCCTGGCCTTGCCGGACCAGCCCATCCTCGGCAACGGCGGCCATGGCGAGGCCATGTGCTTCGTGGCGTCGGGCGCCGTGGCCGTGCATTTGCCGGACGGCACGGCGGTGGAACTGGGCAGCGGCGAGTTCTTCGGCGAACTGGCGCTGCTGGGCGAACGGCGGATGACGCCCAAGGTGACGTCGCTGGGCTACAGCAAGCTGCTGATGCTGGCGGAGAAGGATTTCCACGCGCTGCTGGCCAAGGACGCCGACCTGCGCGGGCGCATCGAGGTGGTGGCCAAGCAGCGCATGCGCGCCATCGAGGTCTGGAAGCAGTTTTCGCAGCAGCCCTCGAAAGACGGGGCTGCTACGTAACGGCAGAGGAGCGCGGCCGGCTGCCGGTCTATATAACTCGAAGCCCATCCGCCAAGTACAAACTAATCGTTTGGCTTGAGGCTAGGCTCGCTTAGAGTCTTGTTCCATGGATAGTTTTGCTTTCATTGCCGCGGGCTTCGGCGTAGGCCTCATCGTGGGTCTCACCGGCGTGGGCGGGGGCTCGTTGATGACGCCCGTGCTCATTTTCTTCTTCGGTATCAAACCTCACCTGGCCGTCGGCACGGACCTGCTCTTTGCCGCCTTTACCAAGCTCGGCGGCACGGTCAGCCTGGCGCGCCAGCGCCTGGTGCCTTGGCGCGTGGTGGCCCAGCTTTGCGCGGGCAGCGTCCCGGCCTCGCTCGTTTCGCTGTGGGCCCTGGACCATCTGGGAGCGGACAGCGCGGCAGCGCAGCGCATCATGACGAGCACGCTGGGTGCGGCGCTGCTGCTCACCGCGGCGGCCACGTTCTACAAAGCCGTGACATTTTCAAAGGCCGCGCAGTCGCGCAGGCTCGAACCCGCCGGCCCCGAAGAAGCGGCCGCCGCCATGCGGCCGCGCCACTGGAGCCTGCCCGTGCTGCTGGGCGCCGTGATCGGTTCGCTGGTTACCTTCACTTCGGTCGGCGCCGGCGCAGTCGGCGTGACGGTGCTGCTGCTGGTGTTTCCGATGCTGCCGCTGCCGCGCATCATCGCGGCCGACATTTCATATGCCGTGCCGCTTACCCTGGTGGCGGGGCTGGGGCATGCCACGATGGGCTCGGTGAACTGGCCCATGCTGGCCTTGCTGCTCACGGGCTCGCTGCCGGGCATCTGGCTGGGCGCACGCCTGGTCACGCGTGCCCACGAGCGGCTCATCCGCGCCATGCTGTCGGTCCTGCTGGTGCTGGCGGGCGCGAAGCTGATTTCGATTTGATAGGGTCGAGATGCCCGCCGGCCGGCTTGCGCCGGCCTGGTGTTCTGCCCCACCGTACGCCACTAGGCTCTCATTCTCTTGAGCACGCCTTGGCCGCTGGCCACCATGGCATCTCCGGCCCGGATCTCTCCCGATAAAAACACCAGGCTGGCCGTCACTTTCAACACCTTCGCCCGCGCTTCCAGGAATTCTCCCGGCCGGGCCGCGGCCAGATAATGCGTGTCCAGCTGCACCGTCACACAGGGCTGGCGCGACACGGTCTCCCAGCCGACGGCGCTGACCGCCTGGTCCATCAGCGTAGCGATCAGTCCGCCATGCACGAGCCCAGCGCGGTTTGCGTGCTGCTCGCCGGTCAGCAAGCCATACGCCCAATCCTCTCCCTCGCGGCGTGTCCAAAGCGGTCCCACGAGCCCGGAAAACCCCTGGCCCGCGCGCTCGCTCCAACCTTGCTCCCGCAATTGCTCCGTGGTGATCTGTGTGTCCGCCATGCTGTCAGTCCCTCATTGTGAGTAGTTGCGACAAGGCCCGGGCTTCGTTCTGCAGCTCCTTGGCCAGGGTTTGCGCCTTGCTCGCGTTCAGCTGCGTGCTGAGCGCGGCCGCGACCAGCGCATGCGTGAGCCGCCCATGCCTGTTGATGACCGGCACGGCGAGCACGGTGACGCCGTCGATGTAGTTGCCGCGATCGATGCTGTAGCCCTTGCGCCGCGCGGTGTCGACGTCCTTGCGCCATGCCTCGATATCCGGCGGCTGGTCCCAGCGCAGGGCCTTGAAGCGCCGTTCGATGTCGGCATCGCTCATCTCGGTGTGGGCCGCGACCAGGCGGCCCGTGGCGCTGATGAGCGCCGGAAAGCGGCTGCCCACATCGACGTGCAGCCTGAACGGCGCGTGCGAGCGCGACAGCGCCAGCACCACCATGTGATCCTGATCGGCGATCTCCACGCCGATGGCCGTGACATTGGCTTCTTTCGACAGGCGATCGAGCACGGGCTGCACGAGCGCGGGAAAGGAGTTGCTCTCGATCACGCTGCGCGCCAGCGTCAGGATGCCGGTGCCCAGGGCATAGCGCTTGCTGCCCGCATCGACCTTGACGAGCCCCTCGTCCACCAGCACGCGCAGTATGTGCAGGCAGGTGCTGGTGACCATGTCCAGTTCTTGCGCAATGGTCTTGAGCGCAAGCGGTTCGCTGCCTCGGGCCAGCAAACGCAATATGGCAATGGCGCGCGTGACGGCAGGCACCTGCCGGACGCGCGGCCCGCTTTTGGCGCGGGGTTCTTTTGCCTCATTCATGCCGTTCTGCTCCTTGTGACGATGGGCAAGGATAACGCTGCTTGCGCGCATCCGACCCGATCTTCATTTTCCATTTATTGTATATAGACAATTAATAGTTCTTATTGACAATTTTACGCGCGACGCGCAAAGTGAGTCTCAAAGAATGAGGAGACTCGGTGTCATGACGAAGTTGACGCAGTACATCTCGTACGCCGATGCGCAGGCGCACTGTTCGGCAGACAAGCTGTGGGAGCTGTTCGACGGCGACCGCGAGCACATGAACATTGCGCACGAGTGCATAGACCGGCATGCCGGCAGCGGCCGTCCGGCCATCATCCTGGTGAAGGCGGACGGCGGCGACGAGGTGCTGACGTTCGACGAGCTGGCGCGCGATTCGTCACGCTTTGCCCATGCGCTGGTCGAGCGCGGCGTTGCGCCCGGCGACCGGGTGGCGGTCATGCTGGAACCCTCGCGCGAGTTCTATGTGGCCATCTTCGGCGCGATCAAGATGGGGGCCATCGCGGTGCCCATGTTCACGCTCTTCGGTCCGGATGGCATACGCCTGCGGGTGGAGGATTGCCGGCCGGGCCTGATGATCACCAATGCGGAAAAGGCCGCGCAAGTGCCGGCGCTGCCCGGCATGGAAGTGGTGGTGGCGGACGAGGGGTTCATCCCCGGGCTGGCCGGCTACCCGGGCCGGTTCGAGACCCGCAGCCGCGCCGACGACCTGGCGATCTTCCAGTACACCTCGGGCACGACCCGCGAGCTTCCGGACGCGGTCAAGCATACGCACCGAGCCATTGTCACCCTGATGCTGGCCGCCCTGTACGGCACGGGCGTGCGGCCCGGCGACCGGTTCATGTGCCCGTCGTCGCCGGCATGGGGGCACGGTCTTTGGCATGGCACGCTGGCGCCCCTGGCCATGGGCGTCACCATAGGCGCCTATGCCGGCAAGTACCAGGCCGAGCGCCTGCTCAAGGCCTTGCAGGATCACCAGTTCAACAATCTCTCCGCCGCCGCCACGCACTACCGCATGATGCGCAATTCCGGCGCGGCACCCAAGCACCGCTACGGCCTCGACAAGCTGTCTTTTACCGGCGAGCCCATCGACAGCGAGACGGCGGATTTCGTCATCGCCACGTTCGGGCGGCCGGCCTGCAGCATGTATGGCACGACCGAGATCGGGGTGTGCCTGGTCAATTATCCCGGCGCGCCGGACTTCGAGGTCAAGCCGGGGTCGCTGGGCAAGCCGGTGCCAGGCTTGCGCGTCGAAGTGCACGATGCCCATGGCGCGCCGTGCGCGCCCGGCGTCACGGGCGAGCTGAAGCTCTGGCGGCGGGGCGAGTGGCTGCCCACCAAAGACCTGGGCCGTGTCGACGACGATGGGTATTTCTGGCACGGCGGGCGGGCCGACGACGTGATCATTTCCGCGGGCTGGACCATGAGCGCGGTCGAGATCGAGGACGCCATTCTCAAGCACCCCGACGTGACCGAGGCGGCTGCGATCGGCGTGCCCGACGCCTTGCGCGGGCAGGTGGTCAAGGCCTTCGTGGTGTCGCGCCGGCCGGGCGACGACAAGTTCGTCCAGGAAATCCAGGATGGCGTGCGCACGCGGCTGAGCCAGCACGAATATCCGCGCCAGGTGGTCTTTGTCATGGAGTTGCCCAAGACCCCGGCGGGCAAGATTCATCGCAAGAAATTGCGTGATCAGGAAGTTGCAAACCACAGCACGGCCGCTGCCGTGCAATGACCGAAAAAACCCAGGAGACATGATGTTGACCAAGACGAACACCCCCCGGAGCTTTCCCAAGATCACCGAGCGCGGCCTGGACGAGCTGCGTGCGCGCATCGGCGTGAAGATCGGCGTGACCGCCGAGCCTTGGTGCTACGAGGCAACGCGCGACAATATCCGCCACTATGCGCACGGTATCGGCGACGACAACCCCCTGTGGTGCGACCCCGGCTACGCGGCCAAGACGCGGTTCGGCGGCATTGTCGCCCTGCCGAGTTTCCTGTTTTCCACCAGCCGCATAGTCTCGGGCTATGTGGGCGGCCTGCCGGGCGTCCACGCCATGTGGTCGGGCGCCGACTGGACCTGGCACCAGCCGGTGCGCCGCAACGACGTCATCTCCACCGAGGCCCATCTCAAGGACCTGATCGAGCACGAGACCCGCTTCGCCGGACGCGCCGTGCAGCAGGTCTACCACGTGGACTTCTTCAATCAGGAGGGCGACAAGGTCGCCGAGGCCGACAGCTGGTGCTTCCGCACCGAGCGGGACCACGCGCGCGAGCAGGGCAGCAAGTACAAGGAGGTGCGCGAGCGTTCGCCGCGCCGCTACAGCGAGGAGGAGATCCGCGCCGCCTACAAACTCTATGCCCAGGAAGAAATCCGCGGCGCCAAGACGCGCTATTGGGAAGACGTGACCGAAGGCGAGGAACTGCCCGTGCTCTTCAAGGGGCCGATGACGGTGACGGGATTCATCGCCTATGCGCAAGGGTGGGGCGGCCTGTACATCCGCGCCAACAAGCTTGCCTGGCAACTGATCGACGCGCACCCCGGCGTGGGCATCACCAACCGGTTCGGCATTCCCGACGTGCCGGAGCGCGTGCACTGGGAGGAGGATTTCGCGCTGGAAGTGGGTGCGCCGGGCGCTTATGACTACGGCCCGGAACGCAATTCCTGGCTGACTCACCAGCTCACCAACTGGATGGGCGACGACGGTTTCCTGCGCAAGTCGTACTGCAAGATCCGCCGCCACAACCCCGAGGGCGACATGCTGTTCTTCAAGGCGCGGGTCAAGCGCAAGTATGTCGAGGACGGGCGCCATCTGGTCGAGATCGAGCAGGAGGCCCGCAACCAGGACAACGAACTGTCGGTGCTGGGCACCGGCGTGGTGGAGCTGCCCTCGCGCGGCTGAGCGCGCTCTTCCCTGAACTGCCCCGGCACGGTCCGGGGCTTTTTGGCTTGCGAGGTATTGACCATGCCTGAGGCATCCATACGCCGGGGCGGAGCGCTATCCGGCCTGAGAGTCATCGATCTGTCGCGCGTGCTGGCGGGCCCGCTGTGCACGCAAATGCTTGCCGACAACGGCGCGGACGTCATCAAGATCGAGCCGCCGGCGGGAGACGAGACCCGCAGCCTGGGACCGCCTTTTGCCGAGAACGGCGATGCCGCGTATTTCAGCGCCGTCAATCGCGGCAAGCGCGCCATCGCGCTCGACCTGTCGCAGCCCGCGGGGCGCGAGGTGCTGCTGCGCCTGCTCGATGGCGCCGATGTGCTGGTGGAGAACTTTGTGCCCGGCACCATGGCGCGCTGGGGGCTGGATTACGACACGGTGCTGGCGCGGCGCTTTCCGCGCCTGGTGTATTGCGCCATTTCGGGGTTCGGGGAGGAGGGCCCGCTGGGCGGCCTGCCCGGCTATGACGCGATCCTGCAGGCCATGTGCGGCCTGATGAGCGTCAATGGCGAGCCGGACAGCGGTCCGACGCGCGTGGGTATCCCGATCGTCGATCACCTCACCGGCTACACCGCCATGTCGGGCATCCTGATGGCCTTGTGCGAGCGGGCCGGCGGCGGCCGCGGGCAGCGCGTGGAGGCGACGCTGTTCAACACGGCGCTCAGCCTCCTGATACCGCATGCCGCCAACTGGATGACCTCGGGACGCACGCCGCAGCTGCTGGGCAGCGCCCACCCCAATATCGCGCCCTACGACAAGTTCAACTGCCGCGATGGCCTGATCTTTCTCGGGATACTGAACGACCGGCAGTTTCATCGCTTTTGCGAGTGCCTGGGCTTGTCCGCTCCGCGGGCCGACCCGCGCTTTGCCCATAACGCCGGTCGCCTGGAGCATCGCGATGCCCTGCGCGCCGCGATCGAGGGCGCCTTGGCCGGCCGCGACCGGCAGGCGCTGTGCCGGGAATTGATGCGCGCGGGCGTGCCGGCCGGTCCGGTGAACAGCGTGCCCGAGGCCTTTGCGCAGCCGCATGCGGCCGGCATGCGCGTGACGCGCGACGGATACCAGGGCGTCGGCCTGGCCAACCGCCTGAGCCGCACGCCGGGCGAACCCGGCAGCGCGCCGCCGCGGTTTGCCCAGCACACAGAGGAGATCTTGCTCGAGGCCGGCTTGGACCTCGACCGCATTGCGCAACTGCGCGAGAGCGGCGTCATACCGTCTGCCTAGGCAGATGCATCACCCATAAAAACAAGCCACATTCCACCAGGAGACATCGATGAAACGACTGTTAGGCGCAGCACTGCTTGCAACCTTGTCCCATGTGCAGCCCGCCACGGCTGCGTATCCCGATAAACCCGTGCGCGTCATCGTTCCCTACCAGGCAGGCCAGGGGACCGACGTGGCCGCGCGCTTTCTGGCCGAGCGCCTGACCGTATCGCTGGGCCAGGCTTTCATCGTCGAGAACCATCCCGGCGCCGAGGGCAATATCGGCGCGTCGTACGCGGCCCGCGCCACGCCCGACGGCTACACCATACTCATGGGGACCAACGCCACCAATCTGCTGAACCAGTTCCTGTACGGCTCGCTGACCTTCAACCCGGAGAAAGACTTCGACCCGGTCATCCTGGTGAGCTCTTTCCCCATGGTGCTGCTGGCGCCGCCCAAATCGCCGTATCGCAACCTGGCGGACCTGCTCAAGGCGGTGCGCGCCAAGCCCGACAAAGTGGATGTGGCCATGCCCAGCACAACGGCGCGGCTGGTCCTGGAGCTGCTCAAGAAGCAGACCTCGACGCACATCTCCGGCATTCCGTACAAGGGATCGGGCACGGCCATGACGGACCTGATCGGCGGCCAGGTCGCGATCGGCATCGACACTATCAGCGCGGCGCGCGGCCTGATCGACAGCGGCAAGCTCAAGCCCCTGGCCGTCACCTCGCTCAAGTCCTCGGCGCTCCTGCCTGGCGTGCCGGCGGTGGCGGAAGAGGGGGTGAAGGGATTCCAGGTCATCGCCTGGACGGCGGTCTATGTGCCGCATGGCGCGCCACCCGCCGTGGTCAATACGCTCAACGGGGAGTTGAGCAAGATCCTGAAGCAGCCCGATGTGCAAAAGCGCCTGCTCGAGCTCGGCCATGAGCCCGCGGGCGGCACGCCGGGCGACCTGGCCAGTTTTGCCCAGGCGGAGCGCAGGAAGTGGGCGCCGCTGATCGACGAGGCCGGGCTCAAGGTCGATTGACCGGGCCAGGCCCAGGCTTTATTGCAGCAGCTCTTCGACGATGACCAGGGCGGCTTCGAGCGTGAATTCATCGGCCCGGATCCGCTCGACGACCTCGTCCACCGGCATGGTGGCGATTGCCATGACTTCGCCGTCGCGGTTGCGGGGTTGCACGTCGGGGTCGAGGACGCAGCTGCTGGTGAGCAGGTCCTCGACCTGGTAGCCCTCGGGCAGGCGGCGGCGCAGGCGCAGGATGGCGCGCAGGGGGCCGCGGCCCCGCAGTTGCGGGGCGTCCAGGCCGGCTTCCTCGCCGCATTCGCGTTCCAGGGCCAGCTCCAGCGGTTCGCCGCTCGCGACCAGGCCGCCGGCCAGGGTGTCCCACATGCCGGGGTCGGTGGATTTGCTCAGCGCCCGGCGGGCGACCCAGAGGCGGCCGTCGGGGGTCCAGGCGTTCAGGTGCACGGCCTGGGTGGGCAGGCCCAGGGGACGCATGGCGACGCGCTCGATGACGCCGAGGTGTTCGTCGCCGGCGCGGATGTCCAGCAGCTCGTTGCGCCAGCCGCGCAGGCAGCCGGCTTCGCGCAGCACCAAGGCCACATGGGCCAGGGCCGTGTCAAGTTGCGGGCCGGGAGTGTGGCCAGGCAACAACTGTGTGACGCCGCCTTCGGTGGCGGCCAGGCCGGCGCCGTGCAGGGCGTCGCGGGCGGCCTGGGTGATCCAGCCGCAGGGGCGTCCAGCCAGGGAAAGCGGCAGCGCCAGCTCGGGCGGAGCCTCGTTCGCGCGGGCGAGCAGGGTGTCGTACAGCGGGGCCAGAATGTCTGAGACGTGGTGCATGGCACGAATTTTAGTGCAGTGCAGCGTGTGGTCGGGCGTTGCGGGCCTATAATTTTGCCCATCTTCATGACTCGCGCCGCGCGGGCAGCGTTTACCGCGCCAGCCACACGACGTAAGCGAGGTTCATATGACGGCTTGGCCGCTCAACCTGCGTGCTGGTGTCACAGAGATAGCCCGTGACGCCGTATGGCTCCACTGGATCATGCTCACGATCTGCGTCGTGATCTTCGTCCTTGTGTTCGGCGTGATGTTCTACTCGCTATGGGCCCACCGCAAATCGCGCGGCCACGAGCCCGCCCGATTCCACGAAAGCCTGGGCGTCGAGATCGCCTGGACTCTCATCCCCTTCGTCATCATCATCGCCATCGGCGCGCTGGCCACGCGCACCGTGATCGCCATGAAGGACACCACGGGGGCGGATCTCACCATCAAGGTCACCGGCTACCAGTGGCGATGGGGCTACGAATATCTCGACGGTCCGGCGGTCGGGCTCAAATACCTGTCGGTATTGGCCACGCCGCGCGCGCAGATCGAGAACCAGGAACCCAAGAGCGATCTCTACCTGCTGCAGGTGGACCGTCCCCTTGTGGTGCCGGTCAATAAAAAGGTGCGCGTGCTGTTGACGGCATCCGACGTGATCCATGCCTGGTTCATGCCCGATTTCGGGGTCAAGCAGGACGCCATTCCCGGGTTCCTGCGCGACACCTGGTTCCGTGCCGATACGCCGGGCACTTATCGGGGCCAGTGCGCCGAGCTGTGCGGCAAGGATCATGCCTTCATGCCCATCGTGGTCGAGGTGAAGTCGCAGGCCGACTACGACGCCTGGGCCGACGAGCAGCGCAAAGCCATGGCCGCCGAGGCCGACGATCCCAACAAGACCTGGACCGAAGCCGAATTGATGGAGCGCGGCGCCAAGGTCTTCGGCGGCATCTGCGTGGCCTGCCACCAGGCCAACGGCCGCGGCATACCGGGCTCGTTCCCGGCGCTGGACGGCGATCCCATCGTGCTGGGCCCCGAAGGCCCGCAGATCGAGACCGTGCTCAAGGGCAGGCCGGGCACGGCCATGGCGGCATTCGGTACGCAGTTGAACGATGTGGAAATCGCGTCGGTCATCACCTATACGCGTCATGCCTGGAGCAATGCGGGCAAGGGCGCCGATCCGGTGGTGCAGCCGAAGGATGTGAAAGCGGCGCGTTAGTCAAACCCGGCATCGCGCAGGGCAGGGTCTTGCAAGGAGGTGCAGCATGAGCAGTGTCACCGTCGGTCATGCGCCGGCAGGCCATCACGGCGAGCATCACATCCCCACGGGTTGGCGGCGCTGGCTGTTCGCCACCAACCACAAGGACATCGGGACGATGTATTTCATCTTCTCGTTCGCCATGCTGCTCGAGGGCGGCACGCTGGCCTTGCTGATACGCGCCGAGCTGTTCGAGCCGGGACTGCAATTCCTGACGTCCGAACGCTTCAACCAGTTCGTCAGCATGCACGGGCTGTTGATGGTCTT
>Ga0154006_1000799_pt1 | contig 10846 bp, 5 predicted proteins | sample TSFL090MetaG_FD_104747 | JGI IMG/M metagenome (GOLD analysis project Ga0154006, IMG submission 104747) | Attine ant fungus gardens microbial communities from Florida, USA - TSFL090 MetaG | ecosystem: Host-associated > Fungi > Mycelium > Unclassified | place: USA: Florida, Wakulla State Forest... | reverse complement strand
TGTTCTACATATAGGAGTGCTATTGTTCTTGAAATAGAGATAACATAACCATCTTAGGGCAGTCCTTTGTTCTATTCAAGGACAGATGATAATCTATAGGTAAAGATCAGTGTTATGTACAAATATTGAGGACCTTGTATCTCCATAGGATCTTATTGCCTTGGGTTCTATTTATAGCTGAAAGAAGCATATTGAAGAGAGCTTCACAATGGTCATTGAAGTGAACGATTATGTTAAGCAGCTCCTGAGATATTGGCAATTTAGTGTCTGGTGACTTGGTAATCACTGACTGATCTGCTGATAACTCAGTGAATACTGATTGCTTTGAGACATTTTTTGTACCATTTGAAAGGTCTTCTTAAGGGCTTTTGGTGGCCATTTATATTGTCAAAATTGGTTAAGTATTCCCAGAGTTATGGGCATAAATTTTCCTACTGGCTGTTCTGTACAGTTTTTATTATACTAGTAAGTGTTATATCCCTCCACATACTACTTCACTTCTTTTGTAACTCCTAGTCACCAAAAGTTTCTAGTGACCAATTCCACCATTTTCCATTGTTCTCAGTGTTCTCCTACTGGTGTATCATGATGCAACTAAATGATCTCTGCTCTTAGTTTCTTATCTCTTGGTATGTATACTTTCTCTTCCTTATATATAATGTTATCCACTTCTTTTCATTCCTCATCTCTTAGCATCTTTACTCTTGCTTGTTTCATTTCTTCTACTGCCTTGATCACCTTGTCATCTTTCATCTTTGACTGTTTTACTTTCTCTAGTAAATCTACTCCCTCTACTGTTACTTTCACTTTCTCTGTATCACAAACTTCATTCAGACCATAACTTTGGGAATACTTGACCAATTTTGACAATATAAATGGCCACCAAAAGCCCTTAAGAAGACCTTTCAAATAGTACAAAAAATGTCTCAAAGCAATCAGTATTCACTGAGTTATCAGTAGATCAGTTGGCAATTATCAAGTTACCAAACACTAAATTGCTAATATCTTGGGAACCACTTGATGTAATCATTTGCTTCAATAACCATCATAAAGCTTTCTTCAATGTACTTTTTTCAGCTATAAATAGACCCCAAGGTAATTTTGTGTACTATAACTAAGATAGCACTTTAACACCTGTTAAGATGTCAACTCAGCCCTATAAGTACAGAACTCATATATTCTAAGTATCTGTTAAGATATCAGCTAGGTATAGTCAGTACTTGTAAATAGTCCAGAAAATATAACAATGTTTACCTCAGCTCTATAAGTGCAGAACTGAGATATGAAAAGCTACAGTGAGTGAAAAAACTCCTAGTTTACTAATTTACTGATAACAGCCATCAGCAATAATAAATATAAGATGAATAAGGAAATGACTGTAAAATCCACAATAGATAATAAAATCCTATAGAAATACAAGGTCCTCAATGTTTGCATATAACACTAATCTTTACCTATAAATTATCATCTATTCTTGAATAAAACAAAGAACTGCCCTAAGATGGTTAGATTATCTCTATTTCAAGAACAATAGCACTTCTATATGTAAAACAATAGGTAGTGATCATGTGGTAGGCTGTCCTAGTATATAGACCACTACAATCATGTATTTAAGGACTGTATATCTAAAAATAAACCTCAGACTTAACAATATCTTTTGCTACTGTCTAAACTTTGCTTTTTTGAGCCTTATTATTATTAAATCATCAACTTACAAATCAGTAAGTTGTTATGACTTGGCAAAATGGCTAAGTTATTATTTATATTTCTTTTCTTTTCTTTTTCTTTTCTCTTCTTATTTGGACTTACTATACAAGAAAAAAGTGTGGGAAAGTATCATATAACAAATATTACATATCATGGTCATATGTTAAGGATATCACAGGGTCACATCACATGATGACTATAGAAAAGTAGTACATAGACCATGTAATAATTGTATAAGTAGTATACAGAATCTAATAGGGACTCTATTGAGTTCTCCTTGTCAACTTGGACTTGGAGTGTGATTAAGTCATCTCAGGTTAAGTCACTACATAAGTGGCCATTTGTAATAGTTTGTTAAGTCTACTGTTTTCTGTCTCCATTGTCTCTGTAAAGAACATAGGGTTGTGTTTATTCCAGATATGGGTCTAGAGGGCTATAAGGAAGTCTCTTTGTCTCTGTTACAGGACAAGATGACTTTTTGAGGGTATCTCCATTTCTGTTACAGGACAGATGACTGACTGAGAGCTTAGAGTGGGTTTCTGTTAAGAACCTATCTCTATAGTAGACTGGACCCTAGGTGGAAAGAGAAAGGTCTGTCTCTCAAACTATTGGGAACAGACTAGCTTATGTATTACAGCTGGTCCTAAAAGACTCTAAATTTGTGTAAACATTTCCAAAAAACCCTTGTAGATGGCTGAAACCACTCTAAGACCTCTATTCCTTCTTTATAAGCCAGTGTGAGAAACTGGACATAATATTAAACTCTTCCCTCAAGACAGGACCTATATTGTTGGAAGGACACTTTTAGTATAGTTATAGTGTAGTTTCTGCCCACTATACTTTATCTGCTGAACTAGGGATATTGTGCTTACTTTTGCTTCTAAACCATGTTTGCCATCAGAAATACTAAGACTCTTGCTGAATGTCCTTTACTGAAAAAGGAGAGTACAACAGAAAAGTCATTGCTGGAAAGGATTAGAATGGAACCCACTCTATCTACCAAACTCTATGATAGACTTATTAAAGTAGATCTCTGCTATAAGGGTAACTGGAGTGGAGTAACTCCAGAAAAATCTTCACATAAATTACAGTCTGAGAATATAAGTTACACTCACCTCTAGGAGAATCCTCAGAGATTAGGATAAGACTCCTGGAGGGGTACTCAATACTATATATATATTCTGGCACTGGTGTATCTCTATCTCTACAGTCCTAGTTGTTAGGGTCCAGAGTTTCAGGAGTAAGCTAAGAGTAATCAAATATTACATAGTAATATTTAATATATTGCAGGGTTACTCCAGGAGGTTAGTCTGGTGTCAGGGATGGCATTGGTAAGGTCCTCTTATACTAATAATATGCTATTTTAGGCTATATTGCAATTGCTTCTTCCAAATAAATCCTTTATTCATAATCATTTTCTAGTAATTCTTTTGCCATAAATGCCTTCTTGAATATAACAAACACTTGGCCATTCCAGATCCTCAGATGCTCCCAACTTTTTTCACCTTCAAATATAGTTAAAAGAAATCGTAAAAAAAACTGTTCTCTCTTTGATAGTAATATAAAGTATATTCTTCCAATCACCTTAGCATATCATCTTGGATGCTATGACTTGGCTTTGGTATTCCAGGTATAGTGTTGAGGAAACTACTAGTAGATAAGGCTCAAACAGTATTCACCAAGTCATTAGTAGATCAGTCAGTGATTACCAAGTCACTAGATACTAAATTGCTGATATTTCAGGAACTGCTTAATGTAATTGTTTGCTTCAATGACCATCGTAAAGCTCTCTTCAATGCACTTCTTTTGGTTATAAATGGAACCCAAGGCGATAAGATCCCATGAAAATACAAGGTCCTCAATGTTTGTACATAACACTAATCTTTATCCATAGATTATCATCTGTCCTTGAATAGAACAAAGGACTACCCTAAGACAGTTAGGTCATCTCTATTTCAAGAACAATAGCACTCCTATATATAGAACAATAGGTAGTGATCATGTAGTAGGCTATCCTAGTACATAGACCACCACAATTATGTATTTAAGGACTATATGTCTAAGGATAAATCTTAGACTTAACAACATCTTTTGCTATTTGTCTAACTTCGCTTTTTTAAGCACTTTGATTATCAAATCAACCAATCACAAATCAGTAAGTGGCTATTTGTGATAGTTATAATCAAATCAAACAGTAAGCTAAGTCTTTTCTACATTTTGTCTGGTCAATACTTCATTAACAGTTAGACCATCTCTAATATAAAGATGATAGGCATAGTAGTATCTGTCAGAAACCACCTGTGAGCAAGTCTGTTTTTCTCTATCTCTCTGTCTTCCATTCTCCCCTCATTCTCTCAACTGAGTATCATGGATTGGAATTTATGGATATTATCCATTCTTCCCCTTTGGAAATAACAGAATATAATAGAGAGTGGTATACAAAGGACTGTTCTGGTGTATTTGCTTAAAACATCCTCCTCTTGCCTGTAACACTACATCCCTATTATCTATTGCATAATAGACTCCTTCCTCAGGAATGATAACTGCAATCTCTTTAGCAGTAGGCAGATTATGGATTTGCTAATCATACTGTAGATCTATATGCAATCTAATCCTGATCTTCTGCTGTTCATCTGCTAGTTTGTCTTTGATAAGCTCATATGCATAACAGTACCAGCCAATATATAGATGACTATCCAGAAGCATTGTCTAAATATTGTCTATTACTACAGGATCCAGATTATTGTTGTTGGCTCTCCTGATATAGAGCTGCTCTGCTGTGTCAAGAATATAGATTTGCATATATATTGGAGTCTGATCAGCATGAGAGAGAAGAGCACTAGTGAGATAATAAAACTCTTCCTGGATTTTAAAACAGTAGGGACCTGATTGTCTAGTGACTGAGTTGTCAATTTTGACTTCTACTAAAGTCATAGCAAAGGCTGCATTATACTGTCATATATTATTGCAAAATTCTCTTGAGCAATAATTATCTCCAGTCAAGTAATTATGAAGGATTCCAGTAAGTGATTGGAAAGAATACAGTTGGATCCTGCTACTCTCTGTTACTGTAACTGCCTCTCTTCTATCTGTCTCTATCTTTCTACTTCTACTCTTATCATTTCTGCTCTATAATCCTGAGTTGTCCTCTATTGTTGCTCTCTTGATAGCATTTGCTCAGCAAGTTGACATCTATGCAAATCAAGTATAGTATCATCAAGATTCTGTAAAACATATACAGGAGTCATGTGAAATCTTCCCCTTCCTCTATTCTAAACAGGAGCTGAAGGAACATTTTAGAGCAAAGTAGATAGTTGATAGTTCTCTGGAACAACTTTATGTTGTTGTGCTTGCTCCTCAGCTCTCCTAGTTTGACATTTTTCTTTAACAGAATCTATCTCTTACAGTTTGTCTTACTGTCTTACTTACAACTATCCTAAGAATAAAGATATACTATCACTCCTAAGAAGGAGATCTCTACTCTGAACAACTCTCTTAAAGAGCAGTTGTTATTCCCTTGTATATAAGGATTACAATAGACCCTAAGCACCAGATTACTAATAGAAAGATATCATAGACTTCATTCAGACTATAACTCTGGGAATAATTAACTGATTTCAATGATCTAAATAGCTATCAAAAGCCCTTAAGAAGACCTTTCAAATAGTACCAGAAATGTCTCAAGGCAATCAGTATTCACTGAGTTATCAGCAGATCAGTCTGTGATTACCAAGTCACCAGACACTAAATTGCTAATATCTCAGGAACCGCTTGATATAATTATTTGCTTCAATAACTATTGTGAAGCTCTCTTCAATATGCTTCTTTCAGCTATAAATAGACCCAAAGGCAATAAGATCCCATAGAGATACAAGGTCCTCAATATTTGTACATAATATTGATCTTTATCCATAGATTATCATTTGTTCTTGAATAGAACAAAGGACTGCCCTAAGATAGTTAGGTTATCTCTATTTCAAGAACAATAGCACTCCTATATATAGAACAATAGATAGTGATCATGTGGTGGGCTGTTCTGGTATACAGACTACCACAATTATATATTTAAGAACTATATATCTGAAAATAAATCTCAAACTTAACAACATCTTTTGCTACTGTCTAAACTTTGCTTTTTTGAGCCTTTTGAATACCAAATTCCTCAATCACAAATCAGTAAATGGCTATTTGTGATAACTAGCTTAAGAAGGGTAGTATCACAGTATAAGACAAATGCATACCTTCTATTAAGATTTTAGACCAGAGTCTGGTGACAGAGCTGATCTTAGCTCTTGTCCTCTTTTTATCCTAGTAGCTTTTTTAGGAACTGAAAAGGCTCCCTTTTAGAGTTTTAACCAGGTTATAGAGAAGTTGATTGCTTTTCCTCTTTGGAATACAATCCTGAGTTTTAAGAGGGATGAGTAGAAATACTTATTCCTGTTACTAGAAGACAAAAAGGTAAAACATAATTCTACAATCATATTTACTTTCAGTATTTATAGTTTTTATTAAGTTCTGAGTTAAAAAGAAGTAAGGTCTCTTTTAAAAATAGTTTGTAGAGTCTAAGAAATAAAAGGGTTTACTGTCAAAGTAAGTTCAATAAGTCTAAAAGAGTCTAAATGTCCATACTTTCATTAATTAAGATCTCTATCTCCTTCTGTTTTTTATACTAGTCTTTCCATTCTTCTTCTTTCCATTCTTGTCTATATAAGTGTTCATGCTCTTCTTTTTCATATATCCATTCCAGAAAGGCAAATTCATCTGTTATCTCTTCTTCTTCTATTTTAGTTTTACTGATGTCTAGAATCACTAGATCAGTAAATGCATTGAGTGATTCTAAATTCATAATACCTTTAAGATCTACAATCAATTGGGGTCTTTTTAAGAGAATAATAAAAACAATATTCTTTTCTGGTTTCTATTGGATCAACTTATTATTTATTTTTATTTGTAAACTCTCTCTTTTCTAATTTACCTTCCCTATACCTACTTGTTTGTATACAACTGTGAAATAGCTTGGAGATTCTATTTCTCTGACCTATTATTTCACTCTTGTAATCTCTTTTATTCCCATCAACACTATATATCATTACTCTGCTCACCAACACCTCAAACTTTGTAAGAGGACTACACTAAGTCACACTCCTGATGCACTAGTGGTAGCCTACTGGAGTGACCCTACACTAATTAAATAATAATTACATAACCTTTAATTAGTTACCTACTCCTGTATTCCTGACCCTAACTCTTAGAACATTCTGTAGCTAGGAGGACTTGTATATATAGTATAGACTATCCCTCTAGAAGCTTTATCCTATTCTCTAAGGATTCTTCTAGAAGGTAAGTTGTAACATACTCTAGAGTATATTCATAGACTGAGGATTCTCCTGGAAGCTCCACTCTGGTTGCTCTTACAAACTTGTTATAGAGAGTAGACTTCCCCTTTTTCACCTTCTTCTAGTTTCTATAGTTATGGACTAGGTACCCAAACTCTTTGCAACCAAAATACTTCTTTCCTTCTCTTTCCTTTAGCTCTATCCTTAATTTGGTGAGGGTCTACTAATGATTAAGCATATCATTTATAAGTTGGTTATATTGTTCAAGAGACATGGTGTTATGCCCCTTGAAGTGGAATAGGATTTTTGGATCTTACTAATTACAATTACATCTATTGGAGTGCAAAATCTTCACCCAACCAAATATCTACTTCCTTACTGACTACTGCCCTAATTGAATAGTAAATAATCACTTTAAGGAGGAGATCTCTACTCTACTAGCACCTTCTTAAGGGGTTGGTGCTATTCTTCTGTGTATATAGATAACAATGTACTTTTAGTATAAGATTCTAACAATTGAAAGTGGTACAAGTAATCTATGAAGCAATACTGTCCAGTTACTAGGTTAGGTCTTGAACACAATACCTGGGTTTGGTACTGAGTCTCCACCAGTAGTCTCTAACTGACTACCAAGTCCTCTTTATAGTTAGGGCTCAATATCCAAAAAGACCAGTAATTAAGCTAATCACCAATTAAAGACAATAAAAGAGTAAAGTTTTAGATAGGGTTCAAAGTGAACAGTGTCTAGAGTATAGTATCAAGTTCTTCTGTCAGCAACTGGCTCAGAAACCTTAAGCTAGGGTTTAACTCAAGGTAGTTCTTCAGGGTTAGAAGAGAACTTAATAGAGTTCTTGCTCAATTACAGTCTACTATATATATAAGTATACTATTTGTCCTTATTTACACTACAAGCTGTCCATCAGCTACTGGTTTGACTCCAGTCTATGTCTGTTCTATTTATAGCTTCTTGTTATAGTCAAGGCAACTCATGACAAGAAGTATATACTAAGGGTTTAAGAGTTAGATTAGGAAGTTTGCCTACAGATGAATACTAAGGTAATTTTACCAATAAGCCAATATATGTACTGCTGACTGATCCTACAAGCCTGAGTGTTAGGTGTCAGGCCAGTATAGAAACTTAGACTGAGATACCTTAGAGCTATTCCTAGTCTGAGTTGACAAGAAGAACTCAATAGAGTTTCTATTAGATTTTATATACTACTTATACAACTACTATATGGTCTGTGCACTACTTTTCCACACTCATTATATAATGTAACCCTATGATATTCTGATATGTAATTATGATGTATGATATTATCATATGACACTTTCCCACACTTCCTTTCTTGTATAGTAAGTCCAAATAAGAAGAGAAAAGAAAAGAAATATAAATAATAACTTAGCCATTTTGCCAAGTCATGACAACCAGAGGGCATAATACAGAGCAACTCTATACCTAATTAAATATTACTGTGTAATATTTAATTACCTCTAGCTCAACTTGATGACTCCTGATCCTGGCTGATAGGACTGTAGGATCAGAGATGAACAGACTATAATAGTATATATTGTAGAGTACATCTCCAGAAGTCTTATTCTAAACTCTCAAAATTCTTCTGGAGCTTACTCTGTTCCAATTATCCTTACAGTTACTGTGCTCCCTTCCTCCAACAGTCTGCAAGGTCATAGTCAGCTTGCTTTGCTCACTGTCTCTTCTAATTTTATTATATAATTTATTATAATTTCTTCTAATTTTTAATGAATTTATTTGAATTTTGGGGAATTTTTGAGTGAAAGAGAGGCTGTGGGAATGATTACATACATGATTTATCAGTGCCATCTTTCTATATCCTTTTTGCATACTCTCTTGAACTAGACTAGATGATGATGATTGTTAATATTGATTGTTAATTGTTAATTGTTAATCTTTTGATTAAAAAATTAGGTCAGTGTGACAATTGTCACACATATAACCGGCTATCCCAGTTAATCTGACAGATCATCAAACCTTGTGACTCCATTTGACAGTTGTTTGCCCGTGGTGTGTGTACTGCTTTCTTGGTGTTCCTATAAAGAGAATGGCTGCTTTACACCTCTTTTCTCCAGTACAACTCAGTCCTTCTTGATATTACCGTGGACTTTTATTCACTATTCAGGAAAATCTTCACTGAAGACGAGGGTTTTGCTGATTCTGTCCCCACCGATCATGTGGATAATGTGCACCCTGCCGGATGTATAATTTTATGAGTCGAATCCACGATCTCCCGCGGTGAGCATCCTTCTCTCCTGTCTACTACATTGACTCAATGGACCATTAGTCTATCAATATTTGCAACATATCAATACCATCTACATTTCTTCTTCCAACAATTCAATCTTGAAGGAGACAGTCTGTTAATGATAAACTACGATGGGTTTTTGACTTGGGTCGCGAGTCAATGTATAATGTGTACACACACTTTCAAATTCTCAATCAAATGATGGATGCGCTTTCTTTCTTGACCCACTCAAATCAAGAATGATGTGGATACTCTGTCAGCAAATGGAAAACAAAGAAATATAGGAATGACGATCGGATTGGCACATCAATATTTATCTTTAGTCACTACTCTAGGCTAGCATGTTTTCTTTTTGTCCTTGACCAGCATCAAATCGCAGAAGAATGATGTGGATACTCTGTCTACAAATAGACAACAAAGAAATATAGGAACGACGATCAGATTGGCACATCAATATTTATCTTTAGCTACTCCAGTCTAACATTAATTTAGTTTAGGGGCCGCTACCTACCTGATAGTGAGTTTCCCGGACTCTGGTAAAGTATTTGGCCGATACTACTTTTCACGATGCGGAGGAGTATGACTAAATCATTACCTGCGTTGGTCACCATTAATATCATTCAAGGTACATAACTAAATATATACATGCAAGTATAAACAGTTATAGTAAGTTAGACATTCACCTATGATCAGAAGGCATGCTCGGAGTCCGCCTGGAAATCAGATCTCCACGTTGGTTCAGATTCTTCGCAATGCAGTTCATGCAATTGTCCATCAGGGAACTGCGAAGTACAAATAGCAGAAGTAGCCAGATTTTGATCAAGGATCAGCAACAAGTCGCGAAGGTTCCGAAGCTTGCTCATCCCGGATACTATTCGAGAATTCCTTGTTAGCATTCCTGTGGGAGGGCAAAGAAAATTAGATCCCCGAGATTTGGGCGTTTTGATTGCTGCGTTCGAATCTTCAATATTCAATTGCTGCGACAGCAGCTGGGGAGATGCAAGGGGCAGTACCAAATTCAAATGCTGAGGTGATGGAGTGACCATAATCTTTGTTAGAGGAAGGCTTTGTGGCCTGAGAATAGCCGGATGGAAGCACCAAGACGACTTCCATGATTCGTATATATCTGATCGTTGAAATACAGCCGAAGTTTCAGCGACGTTTCCCTCCGTCTCAGTTACACGCTTTATGGAGTCTTCTTCATAGGGTTTGATAGAGAGCTTCGGGAACACAAGTTCCAGATCACCCAATACTGGTTCCTCGAGCAAAGTCTGACGGCTCAGATGGGCCTGAAGAGAAATGTTTTCAGTTTTCCATGTCTGTATATTATCCGATATCCAGTCAGAGAGTGGATAAATGCGCCTACTATTGCGATCTATAGGCAGGAATGTTCCGGGAGATTTCTACATCCGCAGAACTGACGACGGCGAATGCACGGTGCGGTGTCACCATTTGAATCGTTGTTCTGTATGACAGCAAGAGGTTTGATATAGTTTAACCTGGAGTGTAACTGATTTATCA
>Ga0154006_1000796_pt1 | contig 10851 bp, 10 predicted proteins | sample TSFL090MetaG_FD_104747 | JGI IMG/M metagenome (GOLD analysis project Ga0154006, IMG submission 104747) | Attine ant fungus gardens microbial communities from Florida, USA - TSFL090 MetaG | ecosystem: Host-associated > Fungi > Mycelium > Unclassified | place: USA: Florida, Wakulla State Forest... | reverse complement strand
TAAGAAAGTAGCCCACATCATCTCGAAGATAACGAGCTTGCCTCGCCAGGAGGGCTTCGACGTCTCACTTTGCCAGACAGGAGCAGTAGCAGTATTGATCCTAAACCACCGTTGTCAGCCATTCCTTCGACGATACAAAAAGGACAGACCCATTCCCAAAACCTGTGATCTTGAGATGAATGAAAGACAAACGGCTAGTGAGTTCAGATCATACCGGTAACGACTCGGGCAACAATCATTTGTGCAAGAGAAAAAGCACAAATCTGGAGTACAGCTCCGATTGACATGATAATAACACCAACGATGAATGTCTTTTTCCTGCCAAAACGTTCGCCTTGAGGTGATGGACCTTAGTCAAATTCACCCAACCGGAAGATACTAACATACCCAAAAGAAAAGTAGAGATGGCTCCGAAAAAGCTGGGAGGGATAAGTTTCTTGATTACGTGGGGTATATTTTTGATGATGATACAGACCATCCTATGTCGTATAACGACACAATTGTTCCCTGGAGGTTCGGGTTCGGGTTGCCCATGGTGTTGAGGAAATCTTGAGTGACGATGATACCACCGAAGACACCTTGGTCATAACCTGAATAGGGAGAACCACTCAGGTAAGTCTAAGACTGAGGACACGATGAAGCAACCAGCTCACCAAAGAGCGTCATTGCTGTGGTACAAGCGACAGTCATCCAGATGTTGAGCTGAGTTCCAGTCATGCCGAAATAAGGCTTCCTTCTAACCTCTTGTTCGTCTTCTACTGCATGATGCTCGGTCTGTTCAACGCTCCCACGATTTTTCTCAAGACCCATGGGAATTGCCAATTGCCTGGGGCTGGGATAAGGAGATGGTATATGTGAGGCGAGATGGTGACAGTCGAGCTATTCTTCTGCATAATATATGGAAAACTTGAAGCGAACATTTCATATGACGATTGAGCTCCAATGAGATCAGTCTGATACGAGTGGAATTTTCCACGCACACCCAATCGTACTTCTTCGGCTGGATGATCCGTGGGTGGCGCAGAATATATAGTAGCGAAACGACTTCCCCAAAATACATCATCCGTCAAGCTGAAACATTGATGTAAGGTCTATCAAATAATAAAGTCATGAGTTGCACAGACATCATATGGGTCAACTATTACTCGGTCAACTTCCTGGGTTCTCTGATAACGATCCGGTCCCCGAGTGTCTGAATGTACGGGCTCACATGTGAAAGAACCAAGATCTCCACCAGAACTGTCCGAAGGGTATATGGACAAACCGTCACATTTTCAGTGAACACCATAAAGGGCTCTGGGAGTCAAATTGTTGACATAGATGAAAGTCGCTCTAGTGGTACGAGATGTCTCCCTGAGATATCGAGCGACGCTCATACAGTCCGGGCACGTGGCCTGATGGGATATCTCATCTTAAAGTCGAACACAAGGTCACTGATCTGCAATGGCTTTAATATATGCTTGTGGTGTATCGGGACCATGGACCAAACGTCGAAGTTCTTTCTTGTTGGGACAAATAGAGGGGCTACAAGGAGGATGGTCAACGCAAGAAGCGAGTTAGATTCAGGGACCATGCTATTTGGCCTTTCAGGGCCTCCCATGACATTTTTATCACTAAGGATACAGCAGTTTGCCAGAAGCAAAATTGTGCCACCCGAAATAGTGGCTAGCACTGACAACGCTTGAACCACGAGGTCGCTCATGGTGTACCCAGTGAGATGAAGGCTGATACAGGAGCGAAAGCCCAAGAAATCGAAGATAGATTGGCTGTGTTCATGGAAAAGAGCTTTACAACTAACTAGGAACTAATTGGGGTGATGGACCATGCTTGGAAGTGGAGTTCTGTACGCAATGAGCGGTAAATCTTGTAATCCGATGTGGACGTCATTACATCATTTATCTTGAATATTTCCATATATGGGATAGGAGGGGCAAAGAAACAAGTCAGCAGCCATGCAATCGACCCATACTTTGTCATGACCCACATTATTTTCCATTTCCTCGAGTTGATTTTCAGGTGTTTACCCATACTCTGTCAAGACCCATGATTTTAGGCCTTCTCCCGACTACTGAAAGTTGACTGTAATAGCTCTGATAATCGACCCGAAGTAGTTTTAAGCGGATTTACCGTGGAAAAGGTTACACGCTGATTCAATGGTGTCGACGTATTAAACATCAGCGAACTCATCCCATGACAAGATTATCGACGGGTGCAATTCAGTTGATCAACCATCATTCTCTGGAGTAGAATTTCTTCTTTATTCTATGTCAAAATTCTTTTGATTTGTCTGTCATTAGCTACAATTTCATGTAAGAGAGAACCAGCTTTACCACAAAGTTCGACCTACTTGGACTTCAGGTATGCAGATCAGTATTTTCTCATGTGACTTCAGCCTCTCCGCCTTCCTGTCTTTACCTGCACCTTTATTCTTCATCGAGTATGAGCTTTTTTGATGCGAGTTGTGCTTCGAAAGGCTTTGTTTCTTATCAATTTTTACATCTGCATCGAGTAGTTGAATAGGGGCGTCTATATTGAAATAGACAACAGAACGACAACGCTCGACAGACGGATCAAAGCACAAGACGATGTTTGTAGTGCAAAATCATATGGACCATAAGGTGTATCAGGGGCATGGGTTGAGAAAGGTGTTAGAACAGTGTAAGATACCCTGATCTCACAACATAGGCTTCTTACTCTCACACCTAATGTGTGGATTCTTGCCTATCACATACACTGCTGGGATTTCCTTGTAATTAATTAACCTCAGTGAGCTTTCCGGCGTGCATTGTCACATTGCCCCTATTAGGTTATGCCGCCTTTGAAAAAACAATCATAACTGAATATAACGGAACCGATTCCAGTGTTTCGAGCTTTACCTTGAAATTGTGAACACCTACAACATTGGGGTTTTTGTTAGTCGTAGAGGCCGTGGTGGCATCGTATTAGCGACCACAATTCATGACGGTCCTGACAGTAATGACAATTGCCAGTGAAACCGTGAGCGGATTTATCCAAACATACATGAATGACAAAGTTATTCCATCTTCATGACCGAGTCAATCCTTGCAGCCTGGATACGCCTTCTCAGGTCCATCCAGACAGTGTAACCACAAAGCATGGTTGAAGCCACATAAAGGAACTAATGTTTGAATGAGTTTCTGTCCAGAATATCAATTGCATGTAGGAACCTACCCCGACGTTGAAACCCGTGTGTTTTCGACACAGATACAAAGTATAGAGAGACTCTAAGACATGAACAGAAAAAATTAATTTCATCAAAGACCTGAATATCCCAACGCCGACAAGTTGTTGAATATAATGGGCAGGAAAGAAGGACGGAGAAAGGGAATTCTCAGGGGAGTATGCCAGATAGGCAATTAACAGCACAATGATGCCAACACTCTTCATATCACGGTTGGCCTTGAAAGTGGTGATACGTGGAGTCTTTATCTACCTCACAGTTAGATACCTTGATCAAGTCGCAGAAGATGAGAACTGATACCATGCCCAATCCTTCCTGCGCCAAGGCTTTCATTTCCAATAGCCTGGGTTTGACGTCTTCGTAGCCGCGTAGAGGCGGTTCAATTGGAATATCAATCTCTTTGACACCACCACTTTTCAAAGTACATATGAGTGTCATTCTCTGAAGGACAGAACCTCAGGAACATTCAACCAGCTCAAAAAAAGGAAACGGACTTGTGTATTGATCGCACTCATTTTAGCACTTGTTATGGCCTCTGATACCTTACCAAACCATTTAGCATACGCAACGAGTGTGTCTGGATGACCAGACATGTATGTCCGCAGGAACCCAGCCTTCTCAGCTACTGGATCGATTCCAGGTTCATTGGGCATGACGGTTAAGATTGTTATTGTGGATGAAGATTGAATGATATTTGGTAGTTACATAATCCCTTCCCTCTTAGTAATTTGTATGGGATCTTATCCCTGTCGATATCTCCGGTGAAGCTTCTATCCTCCATTGTGTGTTGCTCCCTCGTGCTAGTGTCTCACACATGCAGTGCCTCTGGGATTTTTGTCGAGATCCGTCTCTCAGACAAATTGTTATGAATTCCTAAACCTAGTGGTTGGATAGTATTAAGAAACTCACGCAATTGGTGCATTCCTTTTCTGATGGACTCATATCCACTGCCTTCTCAGACCTTGACCAGCGCAAACAGCTCTGATGAAGAAGAAAAACCAACCCGAGGATCGCTTACCTATGGGGGACACTGCCGAGGCAGGCCCCCTGGGTAGCATTAGGAGCTGAATCCGAAACGGCCACCAACATCTTCGTAAGATCACATGAGTTAGATTGTACCTCATGATACGATTGCCTATTCAGCTAATTCCTCCCATTTGGTATCCCTCCGTCTCAATATTGAGAAAAAAATGCTAGCTGCTGTGACATCTCTGATACCCTCCTTCCTTGCGTCTCTCGCTCGATATGAGAGCTACGACGCTACGCCAGTCATAGGAACTGTTTTTCCGAACAAATCCATCCAGCTTTCTGGATTCCTTGAAGCATCTAACGCTGATGAGCTGATTCATGATCTTGCTGTTCTCGTATCACATCGTGGAGTAGTATTCTTCAGGGATCAGGACATCACGATCGAGCAGCAGAAGACACTTGGACAAAGGCTCGGAGAGCTTACCGGAAAGCCTGCAACAAGTAAATTACATAGGCACCCTATTTCTGAAAATGTCCCAGAGTTGGGTCGTGAAATCTCCGTCATTTCCTCTAAGGGGTATGCCATGATCAGCCTCTGGGAATGATGAGGTTTAAGGGCAACATATAGAGGTATTGCCAGACCCGGTCGCCTCACGAAGACTCGGGCCAGTGAAGGCTGGCATTCTGACATCACCTTTGAAAAGGTCCCTTCTGACTACGCGGTAAGGGGTCTTCTGCTTAACTTGAATGCGATCATCTCACCAAAGTATACAGATCCTCAAGTTACACACACTCCCTCCAGGTGCGTTTCAAGTTTAATTTTGGCTATTCATCAATCACTCACATCTCTCCTAGTTGGGGGTGATACCTTGGTATGGGCACAGGATGATCACAGGAAGCATCCTATTGACAGTTCCTTCGTCAGTGGGCTAGTGGCTATGAAGCTTATGATCGACTTTCCCCTGCATATCAGAAATTCTTGGAAGGTTTGACGGCTACTCATGATGGAAGTATGTTCAATGTGGTGAGTAATCTCTATTACGAATGAGTGATTGTCTGAACACGGTTGTAGTACAGCGCAGAAACGGGTCTCCAAATAAACCAAGAACGAGGCGCTCCCGAAAACGTTGGCAGCGAGTTAAAGTCTGTCCAGTGAGCATCACGACTCTCATCACGTCTCTAACCAGCTCTTGAACTGGCATCGTTAGCCCAGTTATTCGCACGAATCCTGTTACGGGATTCAAGACATTGTTCGTTAACAAGGGGTAAGTATCTGCTTGTGTGTGGGTTGATAGAGGAAAGTTCTTACTCCCGATACAAAGGTTCACAAAGAATATCAACGAGCTTACATCGGAAGAATCCGACAGCGTTTTAGATTACCTGACAAGACACATTTCAGAAAATCATGATCTTCAGGTCAGGTATCGCTGGCAGCCTAACGACATCGCAATCTGGGATAACAGAGTCACTGTCCATACTGCTACGTATGCCTTCACTTTGGTTCCACCGAGGTTCAGATTTTATGTATTCTTTCTTATAGCAACGACTACACCGATCATCGTGAGGGTAATCGCGTGGTCAGCTTGGGCGAGAAGCCTTACTTTGACCCGAATTCGAAATCTCGTCGAGAAGCACTTGGTCTCGACTCAAACTGATTTGTTGGTGCCATGGCCTCAATATCATTGTTTTCGCTCGTTGTTTTTGTTTGGGCCATAATCTCAAATACCCCAACATCCACTTTGAAAGACAGTCTCCTATAGCTCGAGCTTCATCTGAATATAGTGCCTAGACCTTTTAGAGGCACCTCTCACACCGGCCACCAACGACGTGAGGTACTGAATGAACGACTTGATGAGAAGACATCCTGTTGGGAGTTTTGTACCCACAGCCCATCTAATGGGTTCACGTCTAGCTAGCATTGCATTGCATGGTATGCCAAACAAAAGGTTTGGAATTGTGCATTGAGCATTTCTTTTTCTATGTAAAACACTAGGATCATACTCTTGTAGACTGACTTCCACAAACTGTTGCTAGATCCAATATTTGACCAAGTGCATACAGGACAATGACTTTTGACGACTACCTTTAGCTGGTCAAATGTTAGTGATAAGATTTGAGAATTTCACAGCTCGACAGGCGGCGAAGGGAGTCAAACGATCAATGATATGTGGACATACACCAAGGTCAAGTAGTTAATGCACACGGTAGCTTGAGTCTATGGAAAAGGAAGGCTTTGAGGATTTTCGAAATTGATCCACAATATCATCCAAATGCGCCCTCACGATCGGATCAGGAAAGACATTGGATTCGTCAGGAAAGTCATGCATGGTCACTGCACACACGAATATTCTCCTCATGAGCGTGATTGGAGGGCACTTGAAATATTGAAAATGAGGAAGTTTCATGACTGTTTGCAACCAGCCAACCTGAGGAAAAACACATCAGAATGATCATAATAATTCTCGCGGCGTAACTTTACCACATTCCCCGGTCTACCGGCTTCCACGTCCGGAAGACTGATAGACACCCAACAACAAATATACTCCAGCAGCTGACAACGTTCTACCGCCGCTAGGTATTTTTCTGACAGTGGCTTCGACCATCTTGTCACGAAGTTCGCTCCTATCCGTAATCGCTTCAGGGATGAGGACTGCGCAGGGAGCACGCAAGAGAAGAATCTTTCAATCAACTCGGGTGAATTGTCCGAACAATGGCCAGGCTTTAACGATAAATCCTCAATTCCTGAATACGATGTCATATAGTTGAAAACACGAGGATCATTGATCGTGTCGATGCTGATTTTTTCAAGGAAGATCCGACTTTCCCGAAGCATTGAGAGCAGCCCCCCTATGTTGGCTGGAGCTGAAGGACTGGGGTCAAATCTGATCCTCAACTCCTTAAGGTACCGAAAATGATGGATGTGTCTTTTCAGGTCATTCACAGAGACGACAACTCCACGAGTCTCAAAATACCTGAGCCTCAAGGAAGTTGAGAGCTGACTGAGAGCGTCCAAGAGCTCCTCGGAGGTGACCGGTGGCCCAAAATTATTCGCAAGATGGTAAGCCCGAGAAATGGAAAAGGAAAATCTTTCAATGTCAGGACTACGTGCCAGCACCCTCGAAATCTGGGACAAGATACGAGGGTGTGGTCGACGTTCATATGCCCATGTGACAGACAATATACGAAGATTTGAAAAGGATTCAAAGGAGAAATCGGAGATGGCTTCGTTTGGATTTGTCTTCAGACGGAGATCAAGTTCCTTAAGATGTGATAGCGACCCGAAGTTGGATATCAAGTCTTGCACGGCATTAGGAGGGTAACCCAGATTGGCAAAGGAATGATGCCACCTGAAAAGGTCTGATCAGGTTTGGGAAAGTAAATAGCGGGGAACAGCCTCTCACTCAATGGCGTGTACATGGTGCATTTCGGTGACGAGAGAGTTGAGGAGGTCAAATTTTGCTGAATTAACGTAGACATTGTCTCCCGTGGGTTGAGTGATGACAGTGAGTTTCCTCACGGATTGAAGAAATGATGTCTGCCCATCCCTCGAAACCGCATTTATGCGCTCTCGCACAATTGCTCTGAGGTGAGACATAGAGAATTTCATTTCCTTGAACAGAAATGGGCTGGTCAAGTCGCGTATACGCTTTGATGTTCGACGCAACTGCTTCAAATTCTTCTTATCCTCGGATACCTGGCGACAAAGATCAGTTCATGTACTGGTCTCTACATTCCACAGCAGTGCTTACAAGTTCAATGATCTTGTGCTGAACATCGTCGGGCATCGCGTCGAATACTGAAGCCATACGATCACCTTAGTTGTGGTAGAGGTTGCTAAGGTGTTGACGAAGTGACCCATGTAAAGAAAAGTATACCATCCAATTATGGGAAATTCTGACTACGGGGATAGTAGCAAAGTGCTCCACATCTAGCGATATCTTGCCTAGAGGGCATGTATCATTTGAGACTGCCGATCTGGTCGATGAGCCCTCGGAAATCGGACAGAAGCTAGATTTCCACGTGATCTGCCGTCCACATGGATCGGTGAACATCGACGACGGTGAAGAATGATCCTAAATTCTTTTGTAAAAACAGATCACTCGGAACATTGGGAAAGAGAAAAGAAGAAAGTCAAAATAGAGAAGCAACACTCAATGACTCCGTGATAGCATCCTATGTTAAGTGATGTTGCTTGACCAAGCAAACGCTCCAGGGTTGTCTGTTAGGAACAGAAGTGTTTGATCACCATGTGATCATTAGCTTTGTAGGGAACCGACTGTAATCATTCAGAATGGGAGGAATGACTATATAATTAAGGCAGAGCAATTAACACGTCTACAAACTTGAAATCTCAAGCGTCCAAGAATAGGTCAGTTTCGTATTTACTTAAAACCAAGTATTATGTCTGCGAGTTTTCCTTGACATCAGTATGGCTGATGCTGGCCGAGCTGATGGAATACTTAATGGTCTGTAACCTTCTGGCTGTCAAATTCTGTTTCGCACCAGTGGAAAGAGATTTTGGGCATGATTTTAACAGATGATTTAATACCTGATTCTCCGACTTCAATGGCAGAGCAACAGCCTGGGAATGATTTTTTTTTTTTTGGATCGACAATTTGTTACACGGTGCTCGTTCGCAGTCCATGGTAGAGGTCTCTACTTAAATAGTTTACAATCTATGGAAATAATAATAAGTGAAGTTACTAGGGTATGCTTTTGGCTAATGGGAAACGTGTCTGTAAGTCCCTTGTTGATTAGGCAATGTTGTCAAGGAAGCAGAAGGCCCTTGGGTTGATTTGTAAGAAGGAGACAATTTCACTGAGGATGTACTCCACCAGATTGTGCCTGCTGAATTGTGGGCACTTGTGTAGGATGTGGTGGTGGGTTTCAAGTTGTGCTATATTGCAGGGGTACAAACTGGCCTTGTCTGGGAAGAACCTGGCTCTGTATTCACCAGTGGGGGCATGGTTGGTGATAAGACGAGTCACTCGGACGCAGATGGAGTTTGAAGTTCCTATGGTGTTAAGCCAGCTTCCCCCTTTGCTGTATGTTGGGGTGATAAGGTGGTCATCATCGCCGTAGATGTCTAGGAAATGATTCTCTTTGTATGGGGCGTTTTCAAAGAACATTTGCCATTCTTCAATAAGATCTTTACACTCTGTCTGGCAGCATAGTTCCCAGGAATCCTTATTGGGGTGCTAGACTGGGATATGGTGAGACTTGGCCTGTTGGTCAGCCCTGAGGTATAGGGGCCACTTGTTGTCACTTGAGCAGTCCCAGAATTGGATGGAGTTTGAGGGGTTATTGTTGAAGAATGACCTGAGGCATTTTGAAACAGTGATTGTGTGTCCTTGTTTCAAGTAATTGGAAGTGTCAAGAAGTCACTGCACACACTGGATGGAGTCGGTGATAACTATAATATGGTTGACTCCTTCTATGGCAGTGGTCTGGTTGATACCATCCCTGATAGCAAAGGTTTCTGCTTCAGCAGGAGTGACATTTATGGCAGCATATTCTGAATTAAAAGCAAGCATCTGGTTGTGCCATCCATGAGCAATAGAGATAGCTTGGTGTCCTTTCTTGACACTAGCATCAGTGACAACAAGGATAGTTTGAGTCTGCCCAGCTACTGCATGCATGAGATTGTTTAGCTTTGAGATTTGGTTTCTTCTGGCAGTGTCATCCATGTACTTGACAGGGAAGAAGGAGATGTGATTGGGAAAGAGGTCTATTATGCAGAAGCCTGGCCTGAGTTCTGGGTTCAAAGTGTTGAAGGCTGGATGAACTTGGTTGAGGCAATGGTTGATGTCCTGAATGGGGCTTTTAAGTCTTAGGTTTTGCTTGGCTGTTAGGCAGGCTATGGCCATAGGGTAAGGTTCTGCACCTTTTAAGTGATGCCTGTCCAAAAGTGCCCTTAGGGCATGTTGTCTAGGGAGAGACTCTACTCTTAGTTAGGATTGTCCAAGTAACTTCTTGAGGTGTAGGAGAATTGGCATGAGGCCCACTATTGCCTCTATGCTATATGTTGGGGAGGTGCAAAATGCACCAGTTATCCAGAGGGCTATCTACCTCTATATTTTCTGGAGGTTTTGTAGAGGGAAATAAGTTGGTGCACCCTTGAAGAACCACAGTAGGAATCCATATAGTGCTATGGGGAGAACACAGGTATAGTAGAGGAGCCTTTTCTAGAGGGGAAGAAGCCCTTGTGACAAGTTTCCAAGTATATTCATTACTTTAACAGTAGAAAGAGCCTTGTTGGCATAGAAATGGGTATGGTACCAGAAGGTTAGTTTTCTGTCAAAGTAAAAGCCTAGATACCTCTAAGTATCCTTTGGATAGAGGATGGGGCCACTGATGTCTGTAAGGTCTAAAGGGAGGTTTAGGTTAATTCTTGCCCTTGAGAAATGAAAGATTTCCAATTTTTTGTGTTCCAGTACTAGGCCAACAGCTATAAACAGATAAGAGATGACATTATAGCTACATTTCAGTATACTGAGGAACTTGTCAGTCTCTTTCTTGTGAGATAAAGAGGCCATTGTCAATGAATAAGAGAGTTAAAACATTAAGTGGATTTTCAGGGCATCTAGCTTGTCATTCAAATAAGTGCAGAATAGGGGCTAGATAGAGAGCTGAGCAGACTGGGAAGAGAGCAGACCCTTGTCCTACTCCTACACTTGCTG
>Ga0154006_1000795_pt1 | contig 10859 bp, 8 predicted proteins | sample TSFL090MetaG_FD_104747 | JGI IMG/M metagenome (GOLD analysis project Ga0154006, IMG submission 104747) | Attine ant fungus gardens microbial communities from Florida, USA - TSFL090 MetaG | ecosystem: Host-associated > Fungi > Mycelium > Unclassified | place: USA: Florida, Wakulla State Forest... | reverse complement strand
GTGAACGTTGACCTGCGCATCGAACTCCTCCTCCGTGGTCTCGCTAAATGGCTTATAGTGACCATGTCCGGCGTTGTTGATTAAATAATCAAAGCGCTCCCGCTGCCAGGTTTTTTCCAGCGCCTGTTTGACCTGCGCGACAAAGCCGCTGAACTGGCGGCTGTCGCCGACATCGAGCTGCAGCGCGGCGGCGCGACCGCCCAGCGCCTCAATCGCTTTTACTACCGCCTGCGCCTCTTCTGCATGACTGCGATAAGTGAAAAGAATATCTATGCCTTTTGCAGCCAGTTTTAACGCCGCGTTCTTGCCTAAACCGCGGTTGGCGCCGGTAATCAGTGCAATTTTATTACTCATGTTTCTATCCTGTTTCAAAATTGAACACCAGATAAGGATATTCCCCAATAATTGATCTATAAACGGCAGGGAATACGCAGCACTGTTTCACTTACAACAACAATCGGTGAACAACATGGACAAAATTCACGCAATGCAGGTTTTTGTTCGGGTAGCGGAAATGGGCAGCTTTACCCGCGCGGCGGAGAGCCTGGGGCTGCCGAAAGGCAGCGTGTCGCGCCAGCTGCAGGCGCTGGAAAATCAGATGGGGACGCGGCTGCTGCATCGCACCACGCGCCGCGTGCAGCTTACCCAGGATGGGCTGGTCTACTACGATCGCTGCCTGGATCTGCTGTCGATGATCGACGATATGGACAGCCTGTTTCAGCACGATCCCGCTACGCTGAGCGGCAAGCTGCGCGTCGATATGTCGGTGGCGATGGCGACGGGCTTTATCCTGCCGCGCCTGCCGGAATTTTTGCAGCACTATCCCGGCGTGGAAATCGAGCTCAGCAGCAGCGACCGCATGGTGGACGTGATCCGTGAAGGCTTCGACTGCGTTATCCGCGTCGGCGAGCTAAAAGACTCCGGCCTGATTGCGCGAAAAATCGGCACCTATACCTTGATCAACTGCGCCAGCCCCGGCTACCTTTCCCGCTTCGGCATGCCGACGCGGCTGGAGGAGCTGTCGTCGCACGCCATGGTGCACTACACGCAGCAGCTCGGTCAGCCTTCGCCCGGCTTTGAGTATTTTGACGGCAAGCAGTGCCACTATGTGCAGACCGGCGGCGTGGTAACGGTTAACAGCACGGAAACCTATCGCGCCGCCTGCCTGGCGGGACTGGGCATTATTCAGGTGCCGGCGATGGGCATCTATCCTCTGCTGGAGTCCGGCCAGCTGGTGGAAGTGATGCACGCCTTCCCGGCGAAGCCGATGCCGATTTCTCTGCTCTACCCTCATCGGCGCAATGTGGCGCGACGCGTGCGCGTGTTTATGGAGTGGCTGAGTCAGGTGTTACAGGAGTATGTCACCTGAGCGGCTATAATTGCCTTTTCAAGTAAAGCAGGATGATAACTGTCTATGACGGACAAACAGGAAAACCCGACCAGTTCCGAACAACCTAAGCCGCTAATCGATATTCAGACGGGCAATAAAACCGTTGATGGCTCGATTCGTCGCGTATCGCGCTTTGCCGCCTGGTTTCAGGCGATTCCGGCGGTGGCGCACTTTATCCGCGCGCTGGAACGCTTCAACGATCGTCTGGGCAGCCAGTTCGGCGCGGCCATTACTTACTTTTCGTTTTTGTCGCTGATTCCGATCCTGATGGTTTCTTTCGCCGCCGTGGGGTTCGTGCTGGCGTCGAACCAGGATTTGCTGACGGAACTGATCAATAAGATCGTCAACAGCATCAGCGATCCTACGCTTGCCACTACGCTGAAAAACACGGTCAACACCGCTATTCAGCAGCGCGCTACCGTGGGTATAACCGGTCTGCTGCTGGCGCTTTACTCCGGCATCAACTGGATGGGCAACCTGCGCGAAGCGGTGCGCGCCCAGTCGCGCGACGTGTGGGAACGCAAGCCGGACGACCAGGAGAAGTTCTGGAAAAAATATCTGCGCGACCTGATTTCGCTAATTGGCCTGATGCTGGCGCTGGTGATCACCCTGTCGCTGACCTCTATCGCCGGCGCGGCGCAGCAGACGATCGTCAACGCGCTGGGGCTGGCAGATATCGAGTGGCTGCGCCCGGCGATGACCGCGATTGCGCTGGCGATTTCGATTATGGCCAACTATTTGCTGTTCCTGTGGATTTTCTGGATCCTGCCGCGCCACAAGCCGCGCAAGAAAGCGCTGTTTCGCGGTACGCTGCTGGCGGCCATCGGCTTTGAAATCATTAAGTTCGTGATGACGCTGACGCTGCCGAAGCTCGCTTCATCGCCTTCCGGCGCGGCCTTTGGCTCGGTGCTCGGCCTGATGGCGTTCTTCTACTTCTTCGCACGCCTGACGCTGTTCTGCGCCGCCTGGATCGCCACCGCGAAGTATAAGGACGATCCGCAAATGCCGGACTCGCGTCACGCCTCGCATCGTCAGGTATGAATAAACGTTAACGGCAGCGAAAAATTTTCCCCTTAGGCTATTTTTTAATCAAACAGCAGGATGAATAGCTGAAGGGTCACTTTTATTTCCCCGTTTTATAGAGATTCCCGCTGCAAAAGGCGGGCTTCTCCCTGCCTTAATCCACGCATTCCTTTTCAGCACAAATTATTCACTTTTTCGCCGAAAAAGCCCGTTCTGACGCGGTTTATCCCCGTTGAATGCAACATGCCAGGTGCGTAATATTCCTAGTCTCTATTTACAATTAAGAAACAGTTATGCAAGCCTCCATCACAGAACCCCTGAAAAAGTCACAAGACGAAACGCCGGTAAACTCACGCGGCAAGGTCGTGGTGGCCTCGCTGGTCGGCACCGCCATTGAATTTTTCGATTTCTATATCTACGCCACGGCGGCGGTGATTGTTTTTCCTCATATTTTCTTCCCGCAGGGCGACAATACCGTGGCGACGCTGCAGTCGCTGGCGACCTTCGCTATCGCCTTCGTGGCGCGCCCGATCGGCTCCGCGCTGTTCGGCCACTTCGGCGACCGCGTAGGCCGTAAGGCGACGCTGGTGGCCTCGCTGCTGACGATGGGCGTTTCTACCGTGATTATCGGCCTGCTGCCAGGCTACCAGTCTATCGGCGTCGCGGCGCCGCTGCTGCTGGCGCTGGCGCGTTTTGGTCAGGGGCTCGGCCTCGGCGGTGAATGGGGCGGCGCGGCGCTGCTGGCGACGGAAAACGCGCCGGCAAAAAAACGTGCGCTCTACGGCTCTTTTCCACAGCTCGGCGCGCCGATCGGCTTCTTCTTCGCCAACGGCACCTTTCTGCTGCTCTCCTGGCTGCTGACCGACGAGCAGTTTATGCAGTGGGGCTGGCGCGTGCCCTTTATTCTCTCGGCGGTGCTGGTGATTATCGGCCTCTACGTGCGCGTGTCGCTGCATGAAAGCCCGGTGTTCGCTAAGGTGCAGAAAGAGAAGAAGCAGGTGCGGGTGCCGATCGCCGCGCTGCTGAGCAAACATCTCACCGCAACCATTCTCGGCACCTTTATCATGCTGGCGACCTATACGCTGTTCTACATTATGACGGTCTACTCGATGAGCTACGGCACCGCGCCAGCGCCTGCGGGTCTCGGCTTCTCGCGCAACAGCTTCCTGTGGATGCTGATGATGGCGGTGATCGGCTTCGGCGTGATGGTGCCGATCGCCGGACTGCTGGCGGATCGCTTTGGTCGCCGTAAGACCATGATCGTTATTACGCTGATGATTATCGCCTTCGCCTGCCTGTTCCCGGCGATGCTGGGCTCCGGTTCGCAGGCGCTGGTAATGGCCTTCCTGCTGCTCGGCCTGAGCGTGATGGGGCTGACCTTCGGCCCGATGGGCGCGCTGCTGCCGGAGCTGTTCCCGACCGAAGTGCGCTATACCGGCGCCTCTTTCTCCTATAACCTGTCGTCGATTCTCGGCGCCTCGGTTGCGCCCTATATCGCTACCTGGCTGAATGCCCACTACGGTTTGCAGGCGGTAGGCTACTATCTGGCGTTTATGGCGGCGCTGACGCTGATTGCGCTCATCGCCTGTAAAGAGACGCGTCATCAGACGCTGTACGAAGCGGTGTAAGCGAAATCAGGAAACCCGGCTAAGGCCGGGTTTTTTGTCATGTTATAGTTCCTGCTGTTTCGGTATGCAGGAAAAGAACCATGGCGACGGCAGCGCACCTGATTAGCAGCAACCTTCCCAGCGTTAAACAACTTCAGTGTTTTCTCGCCGTCGCGTACGCGCTCAATTTCCGTCGGGCCGCCGAGCGCCTCAACATGACTCAGCCTCCCCTGACGCGTCATATCCAGAGCCTGGAAGCGCTGCTCCACCAGCAGCTCTTTAGCCGCAGCACCCACGCGGTGAGCCTGACCGAGGCCGGGCGCGCGCTGGTCGCCAGAGCGGAGAAAATTCTTGCCGATCTTGACGCCCTGAGCGCCGATGCTCTTTCCCGCCCGCATCGTCTGCGCATCGGGCTCACCCGCACGCTGGATTTTACGCGCATACCGCCTGTCGCCGCGCGGCTGGCGCAGCTGGACGCGGGCGACGATATCGACTCGCCCGATCTGACCTCTGCCCGGCTGCTACAGCGCCTGGCGCAGAACAGGCTCGATCTGGTGCTGACCGGCGAGAAAGGCGCCGGCGAGGAAGAAAACGTCCGCTATCGCTGGATCTGCCGCGAGCCGCTGCTTGTCGCGCTGCCAGCCTCGCATCCCGCCAGTCGACAGCAGCAGATCTCGCTTGACGCGGTCAGCGACCTGCCGCTGTTTTGGTTCGCCAGGCGCGCTAATCCCGCCTTTTTTGATAAGTGTGAAAAGGTTTTCGCCAGGCTGAAAACGCCGCTGAAAAAGGTCAATGAGCCAGACGACTCGCTAACGATGCTGGCGCATATCGCCCGCGGCAAAGGATTTGCCCTGCTGCCGCAGTCAAAATGCGTTTTTGATCAGGCCGGGCTGTGCTACCGACCGCTGCGCGATGACCAGGCGCAGCGGCTGAATATCGACGTCTACGCCGCCACGCGCCATGACGATATGCGTCCATCGCTTGCCCAGGCGCTGGATAAGCTGAGCAGTGGCGCGCCCTAATACCTTTTTAGCATCACAAAAACGGTAATTCCCCGCCGCTTCTCCCGGTGAAAGAATCACATCAGGACAACGGGAGGAATAATGAATACGCGTTACTTAGCAAAAACCTTAGAGGTCAGCGCCATCGGCTATGGGGCGATGGGCCTCAGCGAATTCTACGGCGCGGCGGATGACGCGCAGTCGCTGCGTGTATTAGACAAACTCATCGAGCTGGGGCAAACCTTTATTGATACGGCGGATCAGTACGGCCGCGGCCACAATGAAACGCTTATCGGACAGTTTTTGGCCGGGCTGGATAGCGCGACGCGCGCGCAGTTTAAGGTCGCCACCAAGTGCGGCATTGAACGCGCGCCCGATGAGGCCTACAGCCGCACCATCAATAACCGGCCTGACTATATCACCCGCTGCTGCCACGACTCGCTTAAGCGACTCGGCGTTGAACGCATCGACCTCTTCTACCTCCACCGCGTCAGCCAGGCGACGCCGATTGAGGAGAGCATGGCGTGCCTGGGCCGCCTGGTGAAAGAGGGAAAGATAAACCATATCGGCCTGTGCGAAGTCTCTGCCGCCACCCTGCGCCGCGCGCACGCCGTTCATCCCGTCGCCGCCCTGCAGACCGAATATTCGCTGTGGACGCGCGACGTTGAAGAGGCGATCCTGCCGACGGTTAAGGCGCTGGATATTGGGCTGGTCGCCTACTCGCCGCTGGGCCGCGGTTTTCTGACCGGCAAATATCTGCGCAACAGCGACTTCGCCGAAGGCGACTTCCGCAAAAACAACGGGCGCTTTCAGCAGGCCAGCCTCGATCATAACGCCGCGCTGCTGAACGCGGTGCGGCCGCTGGCGGAGAAGTACCGCTGCACGCCAGGCCAGATAGCGCTCGCCTGGCTGCTGGCGCAGTACGCTAAGCTGGTGCCGATCCCCGGCACGAAACAGATCGGCTACCTGGTCGAAAACGCGCAGGCGGCGCAGGTAGTGCTGGAGGCGGAGGATGTGGCGCTGCTGAACGGCCTTCACCAGCGCGTTCAGGTGCAGGGCGCGCGCTACACGGAGGAAGGCATGAAGGGCGTGAATGCCTGATGTGAAAAACCCCGGCGTGCCGGGGTTTTTAGTGCTGAAAAGAGCGGCGCGCGCGGCTTAGCTGGCGACGGCGATACGCTTCATATCGGTCATGTAGCCGCGCAGCTTGCGGCCAACCGCCTCAATCGGATGCTGGCGAATCGCTTCGTTGACGTCGCGCAGCTGCGCGTTGTCAACCTGCGTGCCTTCAATCGCTTTACCCAGGTCGCCCGGCTGCAGCGTGGTCATAAATTCTTTCAGCAGCGGCACCGCGGCGAAGGAGAAGAGATAGTTGCCGTACTCTGCGGTGTCGGAGATGACCACGTTCATTTCATACAGACGCTTACGCGCGATGGTGTTGGCAATCAGCGGCAGCTCGTGCAGCGACTCATAGTAGGCGGACTCTTCGATAATACCCGCGTCGACCATGGTTTCGAACGCCAGCTCAACGCCCGCTTTCACCATCGCCACCATCAGAACGCCTTTGTCGTAGTACTCCTGCTCTTCAATTTTGCAGTCGAACTGCGGCGCGGTTTCAAACGCGGTTTTGCCGGTCTCTTCGCGCCAGGTCAGCAGGTTTTTATCGTCGTTGGCCCAGTCAGCCATCATGCCGGATGAGAATTCGCCGGAGATGATATCGTCCATATGCTTCTGGAACAGCGGCGCCATGATCTCTTTCAGCTGCTCTGACAGCGCGTATGCGCGCAGTTTCGCCGGGTTAGAGAGGCGATCCATCATCAGCGTAATGCCGCCGAACTTCAGGGATTCGGTGATGGTTTCCCAGCCGAACTGAATCAGTTTTTCGGTGTAGGCCGCGTCGTGGCCTTCCGCCACCAGCTTGTCGAAGCAGAGCAGCGAACCGGCCTGCAGCATGCCGCACAGAATGGTCTGCTCGCCCATCAGGTCGGACTTCACTTCCGCGACGAAAGAGGATTCCAGCACGCCCGCGCGGTCGCCGCCGGTGGCCGCGGCCCAGGCTTTGGCGATCGCCATGCCTTCGCCTTTCGGATCGTTTTCCGGATGGACGGCGATCAGGGTCGGCACGCCGAAGCCGCGCTTGTACTCTTCACGCACCTCGGTGCCCGGACATTTCGGCGCCACCATCACCACGGTGATGTCTTTACGGATGGTTTCGCCCACTTCAACGATATTAAAGCCGTGCGAGTAGCCCAGCGCCGCGCCGTCTTTCATCAGCGGCTGTACCGCCTGCACGACGGCTGAGTGCTGTTTGTCCGGCGTCAGGTTAACCACCAGATCGGCCTGCGGAATCAGCTCTTCATAGGTGCCGACTTTGAAGCCGTTCTCGGTAGCCTTGCGCCAGGAGGCGCGCTTCTCGGCGATCGCTTCGGCGCGCAGCGCATAGGCGACGTCCAGACCGGAGTCACGCATATTCAGGCCCTGGTTAAGACCCTGTGCGCCACAGCCCACGATGACCACTTTTTTCCCTTTCAGGAAGCTGGCGCCGTCGGCGAATTCATCGCGCGCCATAAAGCGACATTTGCCTAACTGCGCTAACTGATTGCGCAGATTCAGTGTGTTGAAGTAGTTAGCCATGGGGCACTCCGGTCAGATGTTGTGTTTGTTTTTTGTCCTGTAACGGCGTGGAAAGCAGCGCCGCGAATGACCCCATCATATGACAGGAAATCCGTTGCTTAAATTGATATATTAGCAAGGTTACATTGCAAAATTCGCAATACCAATTCAGAGGTTAAGGCGCATGGATTTACGAGACCTGAAGCTGTTTCTCCATCTGGCTGAAAGCTGCCACTTCGGCCGCACCGCGCGCGCCATGCACGTCAGTCCGTCAACGCTGTCGCGCCAGATCCAGCGCCTTGAAGAGGATGTAGGGCACGCGCTGTTTCTGCGCGATAACCGCACCGTCGTCCTGACCGAGGCGGGCGAACGCCTGCGCCAGTTTGCGCAGCAGACGCTGCTGCAGTATCAGCAGCTGCGCCACGTGATGGATCTTAACGGCCCGTCGCTGAGCGGCGAGCTGCGCCTGTTCTGCTCGGTGACGGCCGCCTACAGCCATCTGCCGCCGATTCTGGATCGCTTTCGCGCCGAACATCCGCAGGTAGAGATCAAGCTGACCACCGGCGACGCCGCCGACGCCATTGAGATGGTGCAGTCCGGCGAGGCGGATCTGGCCATCGCCGGACGGCCCGAGTCGCTGCCCGCCAGCATCGACTTTACGCCGCTGGGGCTCATTCCGCTGGTGCTCATCGCCCCGGCGCTGCCCTGTCCGGTGCGCAGCCAGGCGACGCAGCCGTCGCCCGACTGGGCGCAGATTCCGTTTATTCTGCCCGATCAGGGTCCGGCGCGGCGCGGCATCGATCTCTGGTTTCGCCGTCGCCGCATCCCGAATCCGCAGATTTACGCCACGGTTTCCGGGCATGAGGCGATAGTTTCGATGGTGGCGCTCGGCTGCGGCATCGCGCTTTTGCCGGACGTGGTGCTGGAGAACAGCCCGGAGCCGGTGCGCAATCGCGTGCTGACGCTGGAGAACGTGGAGTCGGTGGCGCCGCTGGAGCTGGGCGTCTGCGTACAAAAAAAGCGGCTCGGGGAGCCGCTGATTCACGCCTTCTGGCACCTGCTGTAGTTACTGACCGGCGAGGAAGAAGCGGAAAGCCGGGTTATTGGCCTCGTCATGGAAGTCATAACCTAGCTCGGTGAGATGCGATTCAAAGCGCGGTTCGTTATCGCCGATCTCAAAGGCGGCCAGCACGCGGCCGTAGTCGGTGCCGTGGCTGCGATAGTGGAACAGCGAAATGTTCCAGTGGGTGCCGAGCGTTTGCAAAAACTTCAGCAGCGCGCCGGGCGCCTCGGGGAATTCGAAGCTGAACAGGCGCTCGCGCAGCGGCTTCGACGGACGTCCGCCTACCATGTAGCGCACGTGCAGCTTCGCCATCTCGTCGTCAGAGAGATCCACCACCTGATAGCCGCCCTGAGTAAGCTGGCTGATGATCTCGCCGCGCTCCTCCAGCCCACGGGTCAGGCGTACGCCGACGAAAATGCAGGCGTTGTCGGCATCGGCGTAGCGATAGTTAAATTCGGTCACCGAACGTCCGCCCAGCGTCTGGCAGAACTTCAGGAAGCTGCCCTGCTGCTCTGGAATGGTCACCGCCAGCAGCGCTTCACGCTGCTCGCCCAGTTCGCAGCGCTCGGAGACGTAGCGCAGGCCGTGGAAATTAACGTTGGCGCCCGAAAGAATATGCGCCAGCCGCTCGCCTTTGATGTCGTGCTGCTGAATATATTTCTTCATGCCCGCCAGCGCCAGCGCGCCCGACGGCTCCGCGACCGCGCGCACGTCTTCAAACAGATCTTTCATCGCCGCGCAGATGGCGTCGCTGTCGACGGTGATGATGTCGTCAAGATATTCCTGGCACAGTCGGAAGGTTTCGCTGCCGATGCGCTTCACCGCCACGCCTTCGGCAAACAGCCCGACGCGCGGCAGATCCACCGGCTCGCCCGCCTCGAGCGCCGCCTTCAGGCAGGCAGAGTCTTCCGACTCCACCGCGATCACCTTGATTTGCGGCATTAGCTGTTTGATCAGCACCGCCACGCCCGCCGCCAGGCCGCCGCCGCCGACCGGCACGAAAACGCGATCGAGATGCGCGTCCTGCTGCAGCAGCTCCATCGCCAGCGTGCCCTGACCGGCGATCACCGCCGGATGGTCAAACGGCGGCACAAAGGTGTAGCCCTGCTGCTCCGCCAGCTCGATCGCTTTGGCTTTCGCCTCGTCGAAGTTAGCGCCGTAGAGATAAGCCTCACCGCCAAATGCGCGCACCGCATCCACCTTGATGTCCGCCGTGGTCACCGGCATCACAATCAGCGATTTGATGCCGAGCCGGCTGGCGGAGAGCGCCACGCCCTGCGCGTGGTTGCCGGCCGACGCCGTTACCACGCCGCGCGCTTTCTGCTCTTCGTCTAGTCCGGCGATCATCGCGTAGGCGCCGCGCAGCTTGAAGCTGTGCACCGGCTGCCGATCCTCGCGCTTCACCAGAATGGTGTTGCCGAGCCGCGATGAAATTTTTTCCATTTTTTGCAGCGGCGTCACCTGTGCGACTTCATACACGGGAGAGCGCAGCACGGCGCGCAAATATTCCGCGCCGCAGGGCGACGCAGGTAGCGGTTGAGCCTCAGCCATCGGTTAGCCTCCCAGCTTGCTCTTGTCGCGCACCGCGCCTTTGTCGGCGCTGGTGGCGAGCGATGCATAGGCGCGCAGCGCGAACGAAACCTGACGCACGCGGCCGTGCGGCGTGTAGGCCGCGTCGCCGCGCGCCTCTTCCTCTTCGCGACGCGCGTGCAGTTCGTTGTCCGGCACCGCCAGCTTGATGCCGCGGTTCGGGATATCGATCTCGATGATGTCGCCATCTTTCACCAGCGCGATGGTGCCGCCGCTGGCCGCTTCCGGCGAGGCGTGACCGATCGACAGACCGGAGGTGCCGCCAGAGAAGCGGCCGTCGGTGATCAACGCGCAGCTTTTGCCGAGGCCCATCGATTTCAGATAGGTGGTCGGATAGAGCATCTCCTGCATGCCCGGTCCGCCTTTCGGCCCTTCGTAGCGGATAACCACCACGTCGCCCGCCACCACTTTGCCGCCGAGAATCGCCTCGACCGCGTCATCCTGGCTTTCGTAGACTTTCGCCGGGCCTTTAAAGGTCAGGATCTCTTTGTCTACGCCGGCCGTTTTAACGATACAGCCATCTTCGGCGAGGTTGCCGTAGAGCACCGCCAGACCGCCATCCTGCGAATAGG
>Ga0154006_1000794_pt1 | contig 10861 bp, 10 predicted proteins | sample TSFL090MetaG_FD_104747 | JGI IMG/M metagenome (GOLD analysis project Ga0154006, IMG submission 104747) | Attine ant fungus gardens microbial communities from Florida, USA - TSFL090 MetaG | ecosystem: Host-associated > Fungi > Mycelium > Unclassified | place: USA: Florida, Wakulla State Forest... | reverse complement strand
CTGCACATTACTACAGCACAATTGGCAGAAGTTACAAGTCATGTTCGGGAACTCGAGATCGAGAAGCGAGAAGTTTGGGAGCGCATGATACCTAGTGTTCCTCAGAGCCTCGAGAGCGAGAAGTTGCGAGAGGCATTGGCGACGTCAGGTATTTGCATTGCTGAGTACTTTCTTTACAAATTAACACCTCAACAGAAAAACGAGAAAAGGAGTTAGCTGCAAAGATTCTTAGTATTCAGGAGCACAACATTGCTCTGCTTGCGCAATCGGCAGAACTTGAGGCTAAGTAAAACGTTCTGGTACCGCTTCCCATTCTGAGCTGAATATATTCACCTTCTTAGATTGAACCAGGCTGAGAAGAACAACGAGGCGTTGAACTCAGAAATCACGATTCTTCGCCCGCTCCCTCAAGAGTGCAGTCTTAAGGTTATCATTTCCGGAATTTATTCTGATTAGTGTTGATCTATAGGAAGCTACATTTGCAAACGGAAGTTGCGAACCTCACTCAAAAATTCTCTGAGGAACAAACTACTCGGATCAAGTTCAGTCTTTGCTTTCAAAATGTATGTGTCCAAACAACTGACCCTTCATCATAGGCTTCAGGATCGTGTGACGGAAACCAAGGATGCGCTTATAAATGCAGAGAAGGAGGCCTTCATGCTCCGAACTCAGATGCAGGAGGCCTTGAATTCGAGGAATGAAACCAGTTTAGAGTGAGTAAGTCTTCGTAAGTTCGGAGGTATGGCTGATGCCGACTGCATTAGACTCTCAAATTTAAAGATCGTCTTCAAAGAGTTAGTATATCTCCTCATCCCTTGACAATTATTTAAGATATACTCTCAGTCTGGAGGTAGCTTCTCGATCTTGTGAGAAGGAACTTCAGGCACAGTGAGTGATTGTTCTCTCTCAATTTGCTGTGTTGATTTTTATTTTCTGCAAGGCACGATACTCTACTATCCGGTCTACAAGAGACTATAAGCAAGCTAAACCAGGATGTGGCGGTCCTGCGGGCCACAAACGAATTTCTTGAGAATCAGCGTGACCAGCTTCGTGTCTCGTGCGTTATCAGGTAGTCGCGCTTCCATTGTTTTTTTAAAAATGCATCTAGTTTTGCACAAGAACAGACTAGTTCATCTCGTTTGCAGCAAGAGTTGAAGGAAACTAGTATAAGGGAGCTGGTAGCCACTGGAAAGATTGAAATGCACGAAGCAAGGATAGTTAGTCTGACGAAAGAAATCAATTCCAAAGATGAGTTGTATGTTTTTTTGTTTAGATTTGTTAGATGATGTTGAATCTCGGACTTAGATTACACCAGCTCAACGTGAAATTAGCCGTATGTGGAATGATTCTATGACAGTACGAAGGTAATTATCTCACCCATTGCAGAATGCCCAAGATCGATACGAGGTTCAGGCCAGCACATTACGACTCACAAAGGAGGAGCTTGGGAATATGTGCGAGAAGCTCAGGAATGCCAATGTATGTGCTCGCTTTGACCAGTCCCGTATGCCCTTTGATCTCAGTCCTGTAGAAAAATAGCTCAGAAGCTGAAGTAGTGTTACGAACTGAGATAGCGGTTCTTCAAGAACAGAAATCTTCATTATCAAATGAACTTAGCCAAGCGCGTCAGGATATGACTGCTCAAGGTGATGCCTCACACGAACGTATTACCGAACTTCAAAGTGTTATCCGAAAACTGCAAGCAGAAGTGTCGCACCTTGATGATGTTAGAAAAAACTGCGAGAACACTGTGAGACGCGAGGCAGCGGAGTGGAGTGCTCGAGAAGAGACATACAGGGTGTCGGTCAATGAATTGCAGGGTGTGATAGACAAGCTAAAGATGGAGAGGGATGAGGAAGCCGAGCGGACCGCTGTGATGGAGAAATCGGCCATATTAGATCTGCACGCACAAGTGAAGGAGTTGATAGAGGAGAAAGAGGAGATGCTCGACAGACAAAGGACATTCCAAGAGCGATATCGAGCCAAGACTCTGGTATAATCCTCCTTTGATTGTTGTTTCCATCTGCTCATCAACCTGGATAGTCTGATATCGAGAAAGACATTGTTGCTAGTCTGCTGCGAGATGCAAAGGATCTTTTTGAGCAGGCAGCAGTAGAAAAAGACAATGATATCAAGAGGGTGGGTTCGATGCGTAATAGAAAATCAAACCTTCTGAAATTGTTACTCAGCGGGATGCCACAATTTCTGCCTTGCAGGCGAGGATAGAAGACCTGGAGTTATCCTTGGTTCAAGCCTACCACCCAACTGAAGTTGTAGGGGACCCGTTGACAATACTCAATCTCACGCGCAATTCGTTAGTGCCAGTTGAGCCAGAGTCAAAGCAGGCAGATCCCCGGACCCTGTTTGATGTTCCACAGCGCACAGACTCGGTCACTCAGGTGCTTCCTCCCTGACTCACTGAAATGAAGTATTATTATATTAACATTCGTTTTTTTCCATCACAGACCAATTTAAGGCAAGACACAGATAATTTATTTCCTCTTCCTTCCCAAATACCATCAGAGCTATCCACGCCCCCCCAATCCCCCTTGAAGTCGAAGGGTATCCCATTCTCTTTTGTTCGTCTGTCTGGAGAAGACTCGGAAATCGAGAATGACCCTCCTAAGCTGTCTGAAAAGCCATCTGTCAAACGTACGGGTGAAAACAATCCGATTACTGTAGTTGCGCCCTCTAGGAAGCGGCAGGTACATGGTTCAACACGACTTAACCATCATTCACTGACATTTCGCAACAGCGAGCGAATGGTACCAACGTGGGAAATCAGGAGGGCAAGGGTGTAAGTGTCTCTCCGGTCATTTGCTGTTTGTTGTAACCCATGAATAGAAACAGGTATCTGAATTGACCGGCAGAGGGCGACAGAAGAGGAAGAAGATGGCTACATGAGATTACAACAAATTCGTTCACTGGTCGTCGGGACATTCTAGGAAGATTCTAGTAGATTAACAATAATCGGTACTCGGGGATACTTAAATATACACAGTTGTCTGGTCCGAAAGTTGTTTTCCCACAAAACTAATACTATCAAGGTGTGAGAAACATTGTATCAGCCAGCCATGCCCATCGATACTACCCGAATAATACCTACCAGACGGAGTCACAGGAAGATCACAGATGAGGAGCTGAAGGATATTGATGTGAAGCGGATGCGCGGTAAGCCGTCTAATTGTATATAGTTCTATGGGTCTAAATTCGATTAGGGGAACTTTCTTGTGCTGAATGTCGTCGACTCAAACTCAAATGCGACAAGAAAGTTCCCTGTAACTCCTGCGTCAGACGAGGATGCGACAGTATATGCCCTTGTGGTGAGTCTTTGGTTGTTTCCTGTTTCACTAGCAATTCACCATGACTGAAGGCATACTTTCTGCTGGCCAGGGAACTAGGTAGGGGTCGCCAGGTTTTTGCATGTAAAAGTTATTGGAGTACCTTCAAGATTTATTTTAGCCGACACAGACCTTCTCCATAGGAAGATAGCCCAGATGAGCTGTCGAATACGACAGTTGGAGGATGCTCTGGCGATACTCCAAGCCACAGTGTCGGATCAACCTCATCCGCTACTCAAGGAAGACCTTCTCAAGATTAAATTCGGTTCCGAATCCATTGTCCCGGGATCGTCTAGCATCGACGAGGAAGCTGAGTCAAAGGTGCTTGATGCATTGGGCACATTGACAATGGAGGTATCGGGCGAGTCGAGATACTATGGAAGGTCTGGTGGTGTTGAAGTATGTCATGTGAGGTCATCGTTTGTTTGCTTTGAGCTGACGGTTCGTAGACTTTGATGATGGTATGTCAATACAAACTATAAGGGTTGTTGGCTTTGATCGCTTTAGGCTTCTGAAGAAGATGAGAACGGGGATTTGAATAATATAGAAGACATTCAATTTACGTCGCTATCTGAGATGGGGACAATGTCCGAATTTAATGGGATCAACATATCTGGGTTCGCTACAGTTACGGCCCTCGAGTCTCAACTCCCGCCCCTAGAATCGGCTTCCTCCCTTGTCTGTTCCTATTGCGATCATGCCTCTTATTTCTATCGCCCTATCAAGAGGGAAGAGCTTCTTAATGTTTTGCTTCCATATATCTACTCCAAGACCGAGTCTCCGAGCGGACTTACCGACTCAGACCCCTCACGATCTCATGACCTTGCAACCCTTTTCTTTATATTCGCTCTGGGGGCTCTTCTCGACCTGAATCTGCCACCTTATAATTCTGAGGCTGAACGCTACTACACCTTGGGCCGTGCCGCACTTTCCTTCAAACCTGTTTTTGAATCACCTTCTATCAGTACCGTACAGGCATTGGGCTTAATGGCTACATACCATAGCCATGCTGGGCGAAAGTATTCAAGAGATAGTGCGGTTCGTCACATATTGAGAACGTAATGTCCTGCTTTAGTCAAGCTTTACTAGTGGTGCATTATGGGTTTTGCTTCCAAATTAGCTCAGAGTGTGAGTCTCAGTACATGCTTTTGTCGATTCCAACACTTTATATCAACTGATAATAGATTGGACTTCGTGAGTGGATCGTATAATACACACGAAGAGATCCTCAGCCTTTTGTAATGACAGATCGGGATAGTGCCCGGTGGAAAATGGACCCTCTGACAGTACAGAAACGTCGAAATTTATTTTGGGAAACTTTTGCTGCTGATGTTTCTCATGTAAGCGTGACAATCAGATCTCGACAGGCCAGCAGTTTACCGTTTTTACATCAGAGCCTCGCCCTAGGTCGACCTCCGACTATTCAACTTTCCTATGTTGATTGTGAGTTCCCTCTGGATGAAGAAGCAACTATTGACAATGAAGGTTCGACTCAACATGGTTGTGAGTATCATGCATAATCCTTTCTGGATGTTGACTTAGTAATCTCCAGTCTGGAAAATGAAGCACACATTTTCCAGGGATATCTTCTACGCTGTCGCAGAAGCAATGTTGTCGGTGAAGTCACCCAACTACAAAATGGTCCTTGATCTCGACCATAAAGTTCGGGAGCTAGCCTTTACTGCTGCTTTCAAGCCGTATGGAACCTCAGAAGACTCCCCGGAAGAATTCCATTCCAGTTCCTTGAGCTTGAGAGGATTCTACGGTGGTCAACATCGTACAGTTAGTGAGTGTACTTATCTGGTGATGATCGGTGTGGCTGAGACAGACTGACCGATATACTTCAGCGATGCTGTATTTACACAGAAGCTTCTTTGCTCAGGCGGTCCTTGATTATCCTGCAAATCCATTGCTTAGTCCATTTGCACCATCCTTTTTGACGGCATATAGATGTGCATCTATAATTATCAGGGCATCTGCACATCAATTCGAACGATGTGGCTCTCTACTAATGAGACTCTGGTTCTTGTTGTGCCACACTTTCTCAGCAGCGGTGATTCTTAGCTTTGCTCTTCACCAAGCACAATACTCTTACAGCTGATCTTTTCAGGTGATAGTTGGTACAGTTGTAACTAGGTCATCCAATCCATCTATTGCAGCGACTGCCCTCCTAGACTTGAATCTTGCGATTGAGTTGTTCAGAAAAACGGCCCCCCAATCACATCGCGCCCAAGTAGCTTTGGTGAGAGTTCCTTTGTTGCTTTTGATCTGCAAGATCCTAGATAAATTATAGGGCGTTCTTGAAAAGCTCAAAGAGAAAGCAGTCTGCTCTCACTCTACAGCAACTTCAGCGCAGATGAGCGGAGATAGCCTGACGCAAGATGTGCAAGCTACGAATATTTTCTGTACTCCACCACTCCACGACGAACTTGCCATCTTGGGAGGGCAGACACGCGTTTTGAGCAAAAAAACAAAGCACAGGCTATCAAGTTCCACCTCCGCTTCTCCAGAAGTGAACGCATCCTCTTACGTATCTGCAGCCTCATCTACTCAGCAGACAACAATGTACATGGAGGAAATCTATAAGGATTTCGCGGGATACCTCGCTGATTTGTCAGTTGCGGACATACCCGCACCCCCCGGAGTGGTGTCATCTCATTATCAATCACCTACGCTCGTTGATCAGACCTCTGAATTCCAACAACTGAATTCCAATACTTTTGCGCCCTCAGCTATTAATCAGATTTCTGACACTTTCAGCCAACAATTCACTTACTCTCCGCCCAACCAATATGCCGCTGGTGCAGATGCGTACTCAATGGACATGTCTGATTTGATGGCGCCTGTCTCAATGAGGATTGATGAGGTCTCATATCAAAGGCAGATAGGTTCGTTTAATTTCCAGGATCATACTGCCTCGTGTCCAGAGAGCAATTCCTTCCTGGGAGTTGCTCCATTGACTCAATATCAAGATCCTGTGGAACACCTGGTTGAGATGGGTCTTACGAGCGAGAGTGGAATGGATGAAGAATGGTTGTCGTTCATGCAAGAGTGTGGTATCATGGACCAGGGAAAATCTCATGTCTAGTTATGCCTCGGAAGTCCATTTTTGGACTTGCTGATTTCTTCATTGGCCTTTATTTTCAGTTCTCATAGCATAGAATTGACTGTATAACCTGAATATGTGGCAGGGAAAGATACAAGTCCTGCCTCAGTTCTGTGTATAGTTGTCATATATTTGTCAAGTGATCAATAAGCAGCACAACACATCATTGTATCACAACGATCAATGATCATTGCCTGCCGGCCCGGCCTACACCAACTGCCTCCCCATCGATATGGAAAGCGTTGACCCTGAAGATCTCTACAAAAGGGATCCTCCAGCGTTCGGTCATGAACTCCTCAGATACTTCCCTCTGGATCCGAATTACATCAATCTCAACCATGGTACTTTTATGCCCTTAGATTATTCCCATCGTTATTTACTCATCTACCATACTGCGAAGGATCGTACGGAATCGCACCCTACGTGGTTCACAAAGTTGCAAATGATTTAAACTTCAAACTTGAAGCTAATCCCGATAAATTCTTGCGGTTTGATTACCTGCAGTATCTTAACGATGTTCGCGAGCAGCTGGCTGAAATGGTAAATGTAAAATGCGACGAGATCGTCCTCGTTCCCAATGCCTCTGTCGGTATAAATACAATTTTACGAAACTTTGAATGGGAGAAGGATGACATTATCATTTGCTGTGTGTCTATGTCTCACCTTGGGCCAATGCACAACGTGTTGATTGTACCTTCACAGTTAACACAAGCTACAATTCTATCCACGAAACTGTGTATAGCCTCCAAGACATGTTACCACATCCCCTTGTATCCGAAGTCCAACTCTCATTCCCACTCAAACCGAAACAAATTACTGATCTGTTCCGAAATCATGTCAAAGCTCTCACAAAGCACAAAGGGAAGAAACGCGTGGCCGTCATTGATAGCATAGTCTCGAATCCTGGGGTGTTGATGCCATGGAAAGAACTAGTGAAAATCTGTAAAGAGGAAGGCATATGGAGTGTCATCGATGCTGCGCACTCAATTGGCCAAGAACAGAATATCGATTTGACTGAAGCTGCTCCTGATTTCTGGACTTCTGTACGTTTCCACTTTGTTCTCTATTTTAAGATTTTAGTTCTAAGACCTGATGATCTATGTGTGTTGCTGTAGAATTGTCACAAATGGCTACACGCCAAACGTGCTGTTGCAATGTTGTATATTCCTGAACGGTATTCCAGCACTACAATCGACGCCAAGGGCCAGGTGGACTTCTCATTCTTGTATCTCATAGCAATCGCAATATTATCAAGACATCTCTACCAACCTCTCATGCATACAAACCGGTAGCCGAACGCACACTGGAGGACTTTCTTGGACAATGGGAATGTAAGCTCACCGTTTTATCTGGAATTCTATATCGAAATAAAACCACCTATCAGGGAACGGTACAATCGATTGGATTCCTTTCCTCGTCGTAGGAGCTGGTCTGTTGTCATAAACCTCAAAGCGATCGCACTGACTTACTGTTCAATCTCAAGCCCTGGATTTCAGGAAATGGATCGGAGGTGAAGCAAAGATATTTGAATACTGCAGCAATCTCGCCCTTGAGGGTGGAAGACGAATGGCAGACATTTTTGGTACTCGGGTTATGGATTCAAATGGAGAATCGAATCTGAATATGGTCAGTATGCCTCATTTAAACACTGCTGTCTGAGTTCTAGGTGCTCTTTACAGGTCAATATTGAGCTTCCGTTCCCACCGACTATCTCCTGGAGCCCTAAGATTGATATGATGTTCAAAGAAAAGATGTTGAAGGAAAGGAATGCATACTCTGCCCATTTTTTTCACAATGGTCACTGGTGGACAAGGTGTAGTGCACAAGTATACAATCAGGTATGATGAATCAGTTTGTTCTATGTTCCCCATGAAGTTACATTGTCCTCGCCACTAGATTGAAGATTTCGAAGAACTTGCAAAGATCTGGATAGCGGTTTGTGATGAAGTGAAACAACAGATAATGTTAGAATAGGAATTTGGGTACTTGAAGTCAACAGAAAAACAGTGTAAATTTATTTTTTCCATAAATACATAAGTCAAGGGAGACCAGGAATCACTGTCAAGAAAGGAAAGAGTAGTTGTTACAGAGAAAGTGGCTGTGGCTGAGCATCTTGTAAAGATCAAGCAAAAAGAGGGGAAGAACTTGTTGGCAAATGTATAACAAGTCTTGTCTTGGCTGTCTTCAGTTATCTCTACCTATGAGAATAGAGTGAAATACTTGAATATCAAAGTATAAGACAAAACCTAAAAGCCAGGCAGAGGTAGGTTCACATTATAGCATTCCGTGCCAGGCAAAAAAAATGTCTGGGAATCTCAGGTTCCAATGACGTAGTAACCCTATTAAAATACGATCGGGGGAGGTTACAAACGGATGGCGAATACAAACAAATTATACCTATCCGTAAACAAGAAGAATGATCTCATCATGTGCATCGCGCAGGCTCGCATGAGATCCAAATTCCAACAAACCCTCTGTTGGAATGAACTCACTGGAACGCGGAACATAGAGGATCAATATTAGATTCCGTGACGTTATTATGGGTAATAAAGGAGAAACACGTACATTTAAGTTCAGACAGCGGATGAAGTAGTCGCAATGGTGGTTTGGTATATACTCAGTCAGTCATCTATGCTAGCTAACCCTCAGTTGTCTTCACTGCTTGTTGACATCTGAGGTTAGTACACATATTGCTGTACTCATATTTTGTGTTGTAGATCTTATTCCTTATACCCTTCCTGTGGTAATGAGCTCCACAAACTTTTACAAAGGGGGGTCATCACGTGCTCTCTCATTCGACGAGAACCTGTCGTCGTTCATTCTCCTGACTCGTACAAAAAGCAAAGAAATAAATTTAAAAGAATGCTCCTCAACGAGAAATTATCTGGGCAGTCTGTTCTCACTCGACAGATACGTCGCGTGCCTTTGACAGCACGTCCGATGGACTTGATCTATTTCTCATTCTTTGCTGTAAGTCATTACTCCACCCTCCCCAAACAAAAAAAAGTCACCCAGACCTTGACAAGCCCTGATTCCTTTAGTCGCATCTCATTGCCTCGTTTGTTATCGATCTTCAATGGCTCTATCCGCCTTTTCTCGTCCCAAAATCATGGAGAACGCTGCTAGAAGTCTACGTCACCTATTCCAATGACCCGTTGATTGGGGGTCTGGCAGGCATCAAGGATGATTCCGGGCTCCTCTGGTTCAAGACCTTTATTACATTCGAAGGGTGAGAGAGAGAGAACCTACTGACGAAAAAAACTTGATAACTCATGGTGCTCTTTTTCTCCCTTAGAATATTTCAGGTACCTGTGCTCATGCTTGGCTTATCAGCACTCTGGACAGGTGAATTCTTTTCTCAAAATTCTCTCTCCTCATTCACAAAATCCAGGAAACAAAAAACTATACCCACTCCTCCTGGTCTACGCCACCTCAGCCGTAACCACGACACTTCCGTGTCTCGTCTATTCGCTATCCCTCCCTTCTCCCAGCAGTAGCACTTCAACCCCCTCTGATTTCACTCTCACTTTCGAGCAACGACTTATATTATTATCCGGATATATCTCCTTCTTTCTGGTTCCTTTGACCATGCTTCTGGACATGGCGAGCCGAGTTTACAAGCTTGTATTACAGGGTTTGAAGACGGAAACCGAGAAGTGGGAATAATAACAACTAAATCAAAGCGAAAGCCCAACATCGATATTCAACCTAGTCCATCGTCACTATTTTTTCTTGGTTTCTTAAATTTGTAAACGTAGTGCTCGAGCGCACTGTGCGGTAAATTATAATCAGAGTGTGGTTCATCTTCATTTTGGAACAATTACATGGATGGAATGAGAGGTTCGATCGGGGAGGGAGAAATGTCTGGAATTCCATATTCAGGACGAGATTCTTCTTCATCAAGTGATAGTCGAATTTTTTTGGATAGAGATTCTACTAAAGGGCTTTGAAACGACGTTTGTTTTTTTCTTGAGAAAGTTAATGATTGGGGATGGATGGGGGATGACATCTTTAAAGCCATAAGAGCATGTTGCTTCGGAAGCGTAGGTTGGTGACCGTTCGGTTAGCTTATTGAGATATAGTATTTATAGAGGGATGAGTCGTGCTAGAACATCGACTCCTCCTGCGGGTGATGTTCGAAAAGCTCCTACAATCCATAAAGCCTTTTCATTTTGGCCAATAGCACAGTTTGTGTCTTCAATGGTGCTCCGTTGAAAAGCCACAGTCTAATTTGTCACTATCGGTAGCACACACGTTCTATATATAAACGCCTCCTCTGGGAGTCCATCGGTTCGGCTGTCGACAAAGCCTTAGTCGAATAGAACCGTACACGCTCCTTGAGCCCCAGGTACCTCCTGAGTTGTCACTACTCCGTTCTTATCATAATGCCCAAGGTTTTCTGCAAAAAAATTTG
>Ga0154006_1000787_pt1 | contig 10884 bp, 7 predicted proteins | sample TSFL090MetaG_FD_104747 | JGI IMG/M metagenome (GOLD analysis project Ga0154006, IMG submission 104747) | Attine ant fungus gardens microbial communities from Florida, USA - TSFL090 MetaG | ecosystem: Host-associated > Fungi > Mycelium > Unclassified | place: USA: Florida, Wakulla State Forest... | reverse complement strand
GTGGGCTGGCTGTTCCAGCCCATCTTGGTTTCCTTTTTGCCGTAAGCAATACCGGCGGTATCGGCCGGCACCACGATGGCCGACACCCCGCGCGCGCCCTCGCCGCCGGTACGCGCCATGACCACCAGCACATCGGTGGCGCCGGCGCCGGAGATGAAGGCCTTGGCGCCATTGAGCACATAGTGGCCGTCCACCAGCCGCGCCGTGGTCTTCAATGACGCCGCATCCGAGCCCGCGCCGGGTTCGGTCAGGCAATAGGAACCCAGTTTCTGCCCGGCCGCCAGCGGGCCGCACCAGGTCTGCTTGACGGCCTCGCTGCCCCAGGAGGCGATCATCCAGCCGACCATGTTGTGGATGGTCAGGTAGGCCGCCGTGGAGGGACAGGCACGCGCCAACTCTTCAAAGACGATGGCCGCATCCAGCCGCGACAGGCCGAGGCCGCCCGCGTCCTCCGGCATGTAAAGGCCGCAAAAGCCGAGTTCACCGGCCTTGCCGATGACATCCACGGGAAAATGCGCTTCCTCATCCCACTTGGCCGCGAACGGCGCCATCTCGCCGGCGGCGAAATCGCGCGCGCTTTGCTGGAAGGCCAGTTGATCCTGGCTCAGGTCGAAATCCATGCATGTCTCCTTACTTGCGTGCTTCTGTATAGGGTACTGGAATTCAGGCGGCGGCATGCAAGGGAGCCGGGGTTCCCGCATCCTTGCGCGCAAACGCCGCCAGCAGTTCGCCCTGCCGCTGCCGCATGACCGCCACGGCCTGCTCCTTGACGTGGCCGTAGCCGCGCACCTGTTCCGGCAACTGCGCCAGCGCGACGGCCGTGGCCAGATTGCCGGCCTCCAGCGCCGGCAACAGGCCCAGCACCATGTCGCGATAGTCATCGATCAATTGCCGCTCCATGCGCCGCTCGGCGGTGTGGCCGAACACGTCGAAAAGGCCACCGCGCAGGCCCTTGCACTTCGCCAGCAGGCGCAAGATATTCATCATCCAGCCGCCGTAGCGCGCCTTGAGCAAATGACCATTGGCATCCTTCTTGGCCAGCAGCGGCGGCGCCAGGTGGAAGGACAATTGCAGATCGCCCTCGAACTGTTGCCGCAACTGCGCCATGAAGCGGCCATCGGTGTAGAGCCGCGCGACCTCGTATTCGTCCTTGCAGGCCATCAGTTTGGACAGATTGCGCGCCACCGCCATGCTGAGTTTGTCACTGCCCAGCGGGGCCTCGGCGGCGCGCACCTGCTCCACGATCGCCGCGAAACGCGCGGCATAGGCGGCATCCTGATAGTCCGTGAGAAAAGCCACGCGGCGCGCCAGCAGCTTGTCGAAGGATTCTGGCAGATGCAGCACCACCGGCTGCGCCGGCGTGGCGATCCGCTCGACCGCCGCCAGATCGACGGCGGCGCGCCGCCCCCAGAGGAAGGCAGTCTGGTTGGCCCGCACCGCCACGCCGTTGATCTCGATGGCGCGCAGCAAGGCGACTTCGGTCAACGGCAGTTCGCCGCGCTGCCAAGCATAGCCCAGCATGAACAGGTTGGTGGCGATGGTGTCGCCCATCAGGGCCGTGGCCAGCCGCGTGGCGTCGATGAAATCGGCCTGGCCATCCACCGATTCGACAATCAGCGCCTTGACTTCCTCGACCGGAAATTGCCAGTCGGGGTTGCGGGCGAACTGGCCGGGCGGCTGCTGGTGCAGGTTGACCACGGCGCGCGTGCGGCCGGGCCGCATCTTGGCGATGGCGTCGTGGGCGCCGGCGGTCAGCATGTCGCAGCCGAGGATCAGGTCGGCCTCGCCGGTGGCGATGCGCTGGGCGCGGATGGCGTCGCGCCGCGCGGCAATGCGCACGTGGGACGTGACCGAACCGTTCTTTTGCGACATGCCGGTCATGTCCAATACCGACACGCCCTTGCCTTCCAGGTGCGCGGCCATGCCCATGAGCGCGCCGATGGTGATCACGCCGGTGCCGCCGATACCGTTGATGAGGATGTTGAATGGCGTGTCGCAAGATGGAATCACCGGTTCGGGCAAGGCCGGGAAGCGGTCATCCAGTTCTTGTCGATCGATTCCGGCGCGCGATTTCTTCAGCTTGCCGCCGCTCACCGTGACGAAACTCGGGCAAAAACCCTTCACGCAGGAGTCATCCTTGTTGCAGGAAGACTGGTCGATCACGCGCTTGCGGCCGAATTCTGTTTCCAGCGGCAAAATCGAGGTGCAGTTGGATTGCGCGCCGCAGTCGCCGCAGCCTTCGCACACGGCTTCATTGATGAACAGCCGCCGGTCGGGATCGGCCAGTTCGCCCTTCTTGCGGCGCCGACGCTTTTCGGCCGCGCAGGTCTGGTCGTAGATCATCACGGTCACGCCCGGCAACACGCGCAGTTCGCGCTGCACCGCATCCATGTCCGCGCGGTCGTGCAGGCTGGCCTGCGCCGGCAGGCCCTGGCGGTCGGCGTAACGGCCGATGTCTTCGGATACCAGCGCGATGCGCGCCACGCCTTCGGCGGCCATCTGTTGCGCGATCATCGGCACCGATACCGTGCCATCCACCGGTTGCCCCCCGGTCATGGCGACGGCGTCGTTGTAGAGGATCTTGTAGGTCATGTTGACGCCGGCGGCGATCGCCGCGCGGATCGCCAGGTAGCCCGAGTGGAAATAGGTGCCGTCGCCCAGATTGGCGAACACGTGCGGCACCCGGGAAAACGGCGCCTGGCCGATCCACGGCGCGCCCTCGCCGCCCATGTGGGTGGTCAGCTTGTTGAATTCGGGATAGATGGCGGTGGCCATGACATGGCAACCGATGCCGGCCAGCGCGAAGCTGCCCTCGGGCACGCGGGTCGAGGTATTGTGCGGACAGCCCGAGCAATAATAGGCCGGGCGCGGCGGCGTGTTGACGGCCTTGGTCAGCACCGCATCCTTGGCGTCGAGAAAGGCCAGCCGCGCCTTGATCAGGTCGCTGGTGTGAAAGCGCGCGATGCGGGCGGCGATCACGCGCGCGATCTGGGCCACAGAAAAGTCGGCTTTCGAGGTCAGCAGCCATTCGCCGCGCGGCGCCACCCATTCGCCCTTTTCGTCGAACTTGCCGATCACGCGCGGGCGCACGTCGTCGCGCCAGTTGTAGAGCTGTTCCTTCAACTGGTATTCGACCATCTGGCGCTTTTCCTCGACCACCAGGATCTCATCGAGCCCCTGGGCGAATTCGCGCACGCCTTCCGGCTCCAGCGGCCAGGGCATGGACACCTTGAACAGGCGCAGGCCGATCTCGGCCGCGAAGGTTTCATCGATGCCCAGCTCCGACAAGGCTTCCAGCACATCCAGATAAGACTTGCCGGAGGCGATGATGCCCAGCCGCGCGCGCGGACTGTCGATCATCACGCGGTTGAGCCGGTTGGCGCGCGCGTAGGCCAAGGCCGCGTAGATCTTGTAATCCTGCATCAGCGCTTCCTGCTTGCGCGCCTGCACGCCCAGGGTATCGGTCGAGAGCCGGGCATTGAGGCCGCCGGGCGGCATGACGAAATCGGTCGGATAGCGGATCTGCACGCGGAACGGATCGGCATCCGCCGAGGCGCTCGACTCGACCGTATCGGCCAGCGCCTTGAAGCCGACCACGCAGCCCGAATAGCGCGACATGGCCCAACCATGCAGGCCGAGGTCGAGGTATTCCTGCACATTGCAGGGATACAGCATGGGAATCATCGAGGCCGAAAAGATATGGTCCGACTGGTGCGGCAAGGTGGAGGAATAGGCGCCGTGGTCGTCGCCCGCCACCAGCAGCACGCCGCCATGGGCCGAGGTACCGGCGTGGTTCATGTGCTTGAGCACGTCGCCGCAACGGTCCACGCCCGGCCCCTTGCCGTACCACAGGGCGAACACGCCGTCATAGTCGGACGGGCCGATCAGTCTGACCTGCTGGGTGCCCCACACGGCGGTGGCGGCCATGTCCTCATTGACGCCGGGCTGGAACTTGATGCGATGGCGCGCCAGATGCGGCTGCGCCTTCCATAACGCCTCATCCAGGCCGCCCAGGGGCGAGCCCCGATAGCCCGAAATGAAACCGGCCGTATGCAAGCCGGCTTGCTGGTCGCGGAGCTGTTGCAGCATCGGCAGGCGCACCAATGCCTGCACACCGGAAAGATAGATCGCGCCTTGGGTGATGCTGTATTTGTCGTCAAGATCCACCGGCACCAGGCCGGCATGATCGGCATGAACCGAGGAATGGGCAACCACGGCTGGCCGGCCGTCGGTTACCGGGGGGCCGGAACAATCCGGCGAGTGAGCGCTCACTGGGGTTGCGGTCTGACCGGGCACGACGGCGTCTTCTACGGTATCCGCCACCGCGCCGGCAGAACCGGCTGCCGAACGGGATTGCATGCATCGTCTCCAAAATCTTGTTTTGAATCGCGCCCGCCATTACCGCGCCGGATACGGCGCATCACTGCCAGACACTCTGCGGCCACGGTAACGGCCTGCGCAGTCTTCTTGATCCCTGGAACTGCTGTGACTGAAGTCTATCCGTGACTTTCCCCTGACGGGAAATATCGATTGAGGATAGGGTCATAAGAAAAAAATATGGCTCGTCGCATAACGGCAACTCGAAACTCTTTGGTAGATGCTGATTGTTTCAGGCAACCTTCGCGACAAGCCGTCCGCTCTGCGGCCGGCCTGCCCCGCCTCCCGCGGGCATCTGCGCCGTGTTCGGAATTTCGCCTCTTCCGATCCGCGCATCTGCACGGCAATACTTGCCCAATTCTGCGTTTTCAGGCGCGCTCCCGACTTCTACGGTAAAGGCTATCCACCTGCGGCATCTGCCGCCCGTTCCGGTCATTCCACGTCAGGGGCACCATGAACATCCATCATCTTCGCAATCTTCGCATCGGCATCCGCATCTATCTGGGTTTCGGCGTCGTGCTCGCCTGTCTGGCAACCTTGCTGGCCATCTGCTGGGTTGCGCTGGACGACCAGAAAATCGCCAACACGCGCACCCTGAGGAGTTTCCACCGCATCGACGCCCTGGGCGACATGAAAAGCGCCCTGCTACACGTGAATGGGGCGCAACGCGCGTTCGCGCTGACAGGGAAGCCGGAGATGGAAGTGCTGGTCCGCGCATCGACCGACACCTACCGCGCGCGAATGGACACCTACCGTTCGCTGGCATCGGACAATCCTCAGCGCATGCAACTGATCAGGCAACTCGATGAACAGGTTGCCCGATACCTGAAGGAAGTGGTCGCCCCGGCGCTGCTGTTGCGGCAGGCCCACGACGACGGACAAAACAACATGGCCGAGATTCTCGCCTTCTATCAGCGCGGTCTGGGCGACCAATACCTGGGAGAACTGATCAATCTGTTCGAGCAGTTGGGCGACATCGATGACGATTACCAAGCCGCCCGCGCCCGGGAAAGCGGCGATATGGTCAGACGCAGCCACAGCATCGTGCTGTATGGCGGATTGCTGACCTTGCTGCTGGCGGCGCTGACCGCATACTGGCTCATGCGCAACATCACCGTGCCCTTGCAGGAAGCGCTGCGGGTCGCGCAGAACGTGGCGCAAGGCGACCTCACCACGCGCATCGCCAGCCGCAGCCACGATGAGACCGGCTTGCTGCTCGACGCACTGGGACGCATGAACGCCAGCCTGCAACGCATGGTCGCGGAAGTGCGCGGCAGCGCCGATACCATCGCCACGGCCTCGTCCCAGATCGCCGGCGGCAACCAGAATCTGTCGGAGCGCACCGAACAGCAGGCCAGCGCCCTGGAACAGTCGGTGGCCTCGCTCGACGACCTCACGCAGACGGTCGGCCAGAATGCCGACAATGCGCGCCAGGCCAGCCAACTGGCTGCGACTGCTTCGCAAGTCGCCGGCCAGGGCGGCGCCGCGGTGGAACAGGTGGTGCAGACCATGGCCGCCATCAATGACGCCTCGTGCCGCATCGTGGAGATCATTTCGGTGATCGACGGCATCGCCTTCCAGACCAATATCCTGGCCCTGAATGCCGCCGTGGAGGCCGTGCGCGCCGGCGAGGAAGGACGCGGCTTCGCGGTGGTCGCCTCGGAGGTGCGCTCGCTGGCGCAGCGCTCGGCCGCCGCCGCGAAGGAAATCAAGCAGCTCATCCAGGATTGCGTGCGGGAAGTCGAGGCTGGCGGCAAGCTGGTCAACCGCGCCGGACAGACCATGCGCGACGTGGTTTCCAGTGTGCATCAGGTCAACGACATCGTCGCCGAGATCAGCGCCGCCAGCCAGGAGCAGAATCACGGCCTGCGCCAGATCAATCAGGCCATGGAACACCTCGACCAGAACACCCAGCAAAACGCCGCGCTGGTGGAGCAAGCGGCAGCGGCATCGCACGCGATGGAACAACAGGCGGGGTTACTGATCCGGACGGTCAGCGCCTTCCGCCTGCACCGGGACGATCAGCGGCCGGCCCCTGTCGCGGCGCGCCAGGATCACCTCAACTGTATCGCCACGCCACGCTGAACTGTACCTGTCTGGCGCCGGCCGGGCTCGCTACAATCTGGAGATGCGCCGCGCCTGGCGGCGCCCCGACCCATGCGAGCCTTGCCATGTCCAACACCTACGCTTACCGCCTGCTCAACGTCTTCGCCGAATCGACCTTCGGCGGCAATCCCCTGTGCGTGTTCGAAGATGCGCGCGGACTCGACGACGCCACCATGCAGGCCATCGCCTTGCAGTTCAACCTGTCCGAAACCACCTTCATCCTGCCCTCGGCGCAGGCCGACGCGCGCGTGCGCATCTTCACCACGGGCTACGAGATGGCCTTCGCCGGCCATCCCACCCTGGGCACCGCGCAGGTGGTGCGGGCGCTGCGGCAGACTTGCGATCAGTTGACTCTGGAATTCAAGGTCGGCGTGGTGCCGGTGACGGCGGCCGATGACGTCTGGACCTTCACCGCGCCGGTCACCGGCGAAGTCAGAACTGCGCCCTCGCCCCTGCCGCCAGCCCAGGTCGCGGCCATGGTTGGCCTGCGCGCGGAAGACCTGGGCGGCGCGCCGATGTGGGTCGATACCGGCGCCGATCAGTTCCTGATCCCGCTCAACAGCGTCGAGGCCGTGCGCCGCGCCCAGCCCGACAGCGCCACCCTGGCGGATTGGCCGGTCAGCAGCCTGGGGCGGCGCACGGCCTATGTGTTCGCCTTCGACCCGGAAACGCCGGGCCATGTGGCAGCGCGCTATTTCTTCACCAAGCAAGGCGGCGGCGTGGCCGAAGACCCGGGCACCGGCTCGGCTTGCGCCAACCTCGGCGGCTGGCTGCGCGCCACCGGGCATGCGCTGCCGGCGCGCTACCTGATCGACCAGGGCGAGGTGGTGGACCGCCCGTCGCGCCTGCATCTGTCGGTGGCGGCCGATGGCGCCATCCAGGTCGGCGGCCGTGTCATCGAGCTGGGCCGCGGCCAGATCACCGTCGACCGCGCGGGCCGGCCGATGCTGGCCTGAGCGGCAGCGCCGGCCGTGAGCGGACATCGGCGAATCGGCATACAATTGGCCGGCCCTGGAGGCGTCGCCATGACGGCCACGCGTCTTCGTTTCCGATTCCTTGCCTTGAGGAGATGCCATGAGCAATGCATTGTCGCAATTCCCCATCACCGCCAAATGGCCGGCCACCCACCCCGACCGCATCCAGCTGTATTCGCTGCCCACGCCCAATGGCGTGAAGGTCTCGATCATGCTGGAAGAAACCGGCCTGCCGTATGACGCCCATCTGGTCAGCTTCGAGACCAACGACCAGATGTCGCCGGAATTCCTGTCACTGAATCCGAACAACAAGATCCCCGCCATCATCGATCCGCAAGGCCCCGGCGGCCAACCGCTGCCGCTGTTCGAATCGGGCGCGATCCTGCTGTACCTGGCCGAGAAGAGCGGCAAGTTCATCCCGCAGGATGCCGCCGCGCGCTATCAGGTGATCCAGTGGGTGATGTTCCAGATGGGCGGGGTCGGCCCGATGTTTGGCCAGCTCGGCTTTTTCCACCGCTTCGCCGGCAAGGAATATGAAGACAAGCGCCCGCGCGACCGCTATGTCAACGAGTCGCACCGCCTGCTGGGCGTGATGGACAAGCGCCTGGCGCAAAGCCGCTGGCTGGGCGGCGAGGAATATTCCATCGCCGACATCGCCACCTTCCCGTGGATACGCAACCTGATCGGTTTCTACGAGGCCGGCGAGCTGGTGGGCTTCAAGGATTTCGTGCATGTGGCGCGCGCGCTGGAGGCTTTCCTGGCGCGTCCGGCGGTAGCGCGCGGCCTGAACATCCCGGCACGCGGCTAGGAAACCTGAGGGGATGGCTCCTGCCGCAGGGGCCATCGGCCAGCCAATCATCTTTGCAGGGAGCGCGGCGCGCGCTAACATCGGGCATTCGAGATAGCACGCTTGCGCCCGCCCATATGCCGACCCGACTTCCTGCCTTGTTCCGCTCTCCGCTTTCTTCTGCGTACCAGTTCATGCTGTGCGCCGCGGGCATGGCCATCCTGGCCGCGGCGCCGCCTGCCGAGGCCGTGGACCTGTCCCTGAAGACCATCCGGGTCGGCAATCTGGCGCGCGCCTATTTTTCCGAACGGGGTAATATCGGCAAGCCGCAGCCCCTGATCATCGCCTTGCACGCGGGCGGCTCCAGCGGGTCGCTGCTGGCGCGCCATACCGGGTTGGCCGAAGTGGCCGAGGCAGCCGGCTACATGATCGCCTTTCCCAACGGCACCGGGCTGGCCATCGATGCCCGCACCTGGAATTCGGGCGACTGCTGCGGCTACGCTCAGATGCACAAGGTCGATGACGTGGCCTTCATCCGGACGCTGATCGACAAGCTGGCCGCCGACGGCCTGGCCGACCGCAACCGGGTCTATCTGGCCGGCATGTCCAACGGTGGCATGATGGCCTACCGCCTGGCCGCCGAGGCGCCCGGCCTGTTCAGGGCCATCGCGGTGGTGAGCGGCACGCTGGACGTGCCGCCGGAGACGGTGAAAGCGCCCATGCCGGTGCTGCACATCCATGGCAGCGACGACCCGCTGATTCCCTTCCTGGGCGGCATCGGCCGGCGCGAACTGACGCAGCAGCCGCGACAGTCGGTAGCCCGCTCCATCGATACCTTCGTCAAGGCCAATGGCGCCGATCCCAAGCCGGAGGTCAAGGATATTCCCGATACCGCCGGCGACGGCACCACGGTGCGCCAGTACAGCTACCACACCAAGACCGATGCGCAGTCGGTGGTGCTCTATGAAGTCAAGGGCGGCGGCCACAACTGGCCCGGCGGCACCGCGCCCCTGCCCGATTCCGGCACGGTGTCGCAGAACCTGGATGCCTCGCGCCTGATCGTCGGTTTCTTCAACCGGCATGGCGGCGCCAGAGGGACCTGGGAGGAGCACGAATCCGGTGCCGGGCAGCCGCCCGGCACCGCGCCGCTCAAGCCGGATGCCTCCGCCTCGCCGACGCGCTGAAAACGGCACAGATGGTGCGGGTGGCCCGACCGCGCCAATCGCACTATCATAGCGGCAGCCTTCAACCCTTCGTCCCGCGCACCATGAAAAGACTCATTACCAGCATCCTCATCGGCGTCGTCCTGTATTTCCTGCTGCCCTTCATCACCAAGTTCATCCCGCAGTACCGGCTGGCGGTCTGGTGCGTCACGACGGCGATCGTGTCCTTTGCGGTGTCGGCGGTGATGGACAAGGTCTGAGCCGCCTGTCCTGAGTTATCTACCTCTTCCCGCTTCACGAAAAAACGGCCGCGTGCGCCAGGCGCCGTGGCCGTTCTCTTGTCGCGAGGATTTTGTGGCGGCGTGGGATCAGCACTCGCCCTTGCGTGCATGGCCCGGCGGGCAATGACCGGGGCCGCGACCATGACCACGGTCATGCCCGGCCCGGCGCGGCGGCGCATTGTGCCAGCCACCACGCTGCAGTTCCCAGCCATGCGGCCCTTCGCGCCACACGGGCTGCGCATAGGTGTAACCGCGGCGCTGGCGCAGCCACTGGCCTTCGCGCCAGACGTGGGCGTGGCCGTCCCAGTCCCAGTAACCCGGCGCCCAGATGTAACCATGACGCGGCGCTGGCACCGCCTCCACACGCATCGGCGGCGGTGGCGTGCCGATGGCGATGTTGACGGACACCTGGGCCTGCGCCAGGGAAAAGGAAGTCGCGGCCGCAGCGGCGACGAGGATGGCGAGTATGGTCTTTTTCATGATGGGGAGGATGATACGGGAAGAGAAGTCGGTATAACGGATCAGCATGGCTTGCGGATTACACCGTCTCGCACGATAGCATTATTTGCGGTCTGGCGCTGCATGACAATGATGCTCCAGGCAGGCAGCGGCGATCCCCTCATCTCCAGCAGGTACACTACCGCCACCGTAACCCGAAAGGTGAAGCCATGAAGCGCAATCTGCATCTCCTTGTGGTCGATCCGCAAAACGACTTCTGCGACCTGCCCGCGGCCTATCTCCCGGCCGACCCGGTCGGCGGCATCCAGTTGCCAGCCTTGCCGGTGGCCGGCGCCCACGCCGACATGCAGCGCGTGGCGCGGCTGATTGATGAGGGCAGGAGCGGCCTGTCGGCCATCAGTATCACCATTGATTCCCACCACAGGCTGGATATTGCCCACCCGACTTTCTGGCGCAGCGGCGCCGGCGGCGCAGTCGCGCCCTTTACCCAGATCAAGGCAGCCGACGTGCGCGCCGGTCATTACCTGCCGCGCGATCCCCAGGCGCTGTCGCGCGCGCTGGCGTATCTGGATGCGCTGGAAGCCGCCGGCCGCTACCGCCTGATGGTATGGCCGGTGCACTGCGAGATCGGCAGTTGGGGCGGTGCTGTGCACGCGGACGTGCGCGCTGCCTACAATCGCTGGGAAGAAGCAACGCCGGGCATCGTCACCAAGCTGGCCAAGGGCAGCAATCCCTGG
>Ga0154006_1000784_pt1 | contig 10903 bp, 8 predicted proteins | sample TSFL090MetaG_FD_104747 | JGI IMG/M metagenome (GOLD analysis project Ga0154006, IMG submission 104747) | Attine ant fungus gardens microbial communities from Florida, USA - TSFL090 MetaG | ecosystem: Host-associated > Fungi > Mycelium > Unclassified | place: USA: Florida, Wakulla State Forest... | reverse complement strand
GTGCCGGCAGGTCCAGTAAAGAACACATTCCCACCATTTTTCACAATTTCGAGTATGTTGGTTTGCTCAGCAGAAAGCGTGATTTTGGGAGTAGATAAAACTGGAACGCTCGAGTTTCCATGAGTAATATCGTAGCAGGTACTATTCTGTTGTTGTGAGGGATAATCTATTCCTTGGTGAAGGTTGTCCACTGGAAACCCCTGACTGGCGAACACAGAACCTTGAGCTTCTGGTAGTCCTTCTAATCGATTTACATAAATAGATTCAGATGGCTGACTTCTAAATTTAGGGACTTGGAGCCTCCTAGAAGTGTAGATCTGCTGTCTGGATTCTTGGGGCACCGGGCCAAGCAAGTAAAACTTTATTTATGGCATGACGTGGCCAAACAGATGCATTTTCCTTCACTGTGAGCACTTTCTGGCATTAGATCTCCCGGAACTTACTCACTGCGTCTGAGCATGGTAGACGTTTTGCAGCAGCATAGAGGCGCCAGACCCAGGGGAGTCTTGAAGATAGTTTCATCACTCACAGAGCTGTCGATTGCCTCAGCAAGCATCAGCAAATACAAAGATACCTATGTTTGTACATGATTGATTGTATTCCTCTTCACTAATTCACCCTCAGAGCTTCTTGTTATCGCTCTTATCTACCTTCCAATCTGATTCTGTGTATATTGTTATGATCCTGAACCCGCAGTGTTCGAGAGTGAAAGATATGCATGCAGAACCAGACCGAAGTTGGGACAATGTATCTACTATACAGGCCTTTTGTATGGTTACAATGCGATTTGTGAGTCAATACAGCTACTGTGGTTTTGAGTCATGGCTGTGCTCTGAGTTGTAGGTGAAACGATGTGCAGCAGTGAAGCTCGTTACATGGTGTTGGAATATTGAGCACTACACAAAAAGTAAGTGAGGTTTCATCTCCTGATGTATCATTCTATGATAGTAAATAGAGGCCAGACTTGTTGCATATTTGCAATGATTTTCCACTCCCCCCTTTCTTCTTGATTCTAACTCAACATATGGCTACTGATTCAGATGGTTGGATGTGTTCATGTGACAAGATATGTGTTTTTTCTTCAAGTATAAAACAGTGCTTGATTGCAGTCCATATAAGGTAGGCTATACCCAACCCTGTTGAAATTGAAGTCAGAATTGAACTGACAAACTGATTGTATCACTGAAGTCCATTCTGAGCCCCAGGGATTGGGTGACTAAGCAGTCTGAGAAAATCTGCTTTATGCCAAGAGCAGATGGGTAACTTTCCATAAGGATCTAAGAAAATCTGAGAAAGTAGAGCATGTCTGAAATTCCAGTCTGAGAAAATCTGGGATGAATTTAATTCCTGTAACAAGTTTTCAGGTGTGATATTACATTATTACATTATATTGTATTCAACCTATTGTATATGCAATACAAAAAAGTAAGCCCAGTGGCTTAGATTGCTACTGTATTTGGCTCTAATTCCCTTGAAAAGAATCTTCTCTATATGATCTTTGGTAGCCCATAGAGAAAAAATAAGAAAAAATTAGTGTGTTCAATCTAGCATTATTCTATATCAGAGATAACATCTGTATATGGTATATGTATGATCTTGATGTGTAATGAAGAGAAGAGAGAATTCTATATTTGTATACTGCAACAAGCAAGCAGGTGCTAAGATACAGTGGGTGAGATACATAGCAGTACACTACTGACTACACCTGAGCTCCAGAGGGATCAGCTGGTATTGTTCTGAATTGGGTGTGGATATTAGTGGTAGAGTATTTGGGTTCTCTGTGGGGTGATATAGGTTAGGATTATATGAATATAATAGTACATAAGGTTAGGTGATTCAAGGGTGTTTATTAGTAAAATGAAATGGTTCTTGAGGTTTGAGTCAGCTAAAAGCTTGAGGCTCAGTCTCTATGAAGTCCATAAGAGGCCTGTCTATTATGTGGGGTATGAATAGTGATAGAGGGGACTGGCTGTTCTTTGTGAAGGCTCTAGAGTTTTTGAGGAAGAATGTTATAGCTTCTATACTATCCTTGGTGCCAAGGAGGTTAGAAAGGTACAGTATTTGCAACACTTTGCATAGAGCAGTACAATGTTTTTTATAGGTAGAGCAGGATTGGATAACATGTTCTTGTATCTATGTAGGTTTACTGCATGGGCAGGCTAGGTCTACTGAAGGGACAAATCTTTGGTAGTATTTTCCTAAGTAGTCATGTTCTGTTTTACATTGTAGAAGTTATCCAAATAGCTCTCTCTTGTCTGCTAGCACTAGAAAGTGAGGTGTAGGGTATAGAGATAGTGGTATCTAGTTTGCTATTGCCCAGCTACCTTGTTGTAGAGAGGAGTTTCTCTATAGGGTGGTCCAGTCCCTTTTCAGGCATTCACATGTATAGCGGGTGTTGTATGTGATTGTTGGTTCTACTGATGAGAAAAGCAGAGTTGCTTCTTTGGCTAGTTGGTCTACCTGTTCATTTTCTAGAATATCTGCATGGCCTGGACATCATACGACTTTAAGGGTGTTAACTGGGTTCTTTTGTAGCCATTGTAGCATATGTTGGTAAAAGGTATAGGCCAGTAGTTGACCTTGATGTAGCTTTGGGTCTAAGACTGTTTTGATAGCAGAGATATTGTCTGCAAATATATAAATATAGTGTACTCTGGGCAAGAACTCTGCCTTTGAGATTGCTGTTCTGATATCTACTACTAGTCTAGTTAGTTCAGTATCATATACCTTAGCCTTGCCTCCTAGGCTCATCTTCTGTTTGAATATCTCATTTCCCTGGTAGAAGCCTACTACTATAGCATTTGTTCTTTAGAACCTTCGGTCTATTGATTTCTGTGAGCCATCTATATATACTATGATATGGCTTGGGGAGGTTTTGAGGGAAGAGACATAGCGTAAGTGTTCTGGTACAGCTTTGTCTTTTTTGGCTGGTTTGTCTTCAATTGTGACTTTATTAGAATAGTCAGTACATGTCTTTTGCCATAGAGGGAGAAGAAAGGGGAAGACTCATTCATGGATGTGTGTTGTATGAGCTGCTATACAGATTAGCTAGGTAGTTCCTTTGGGTGAGAGGTTGGTTTCTTGTCTAGGGATTGAGTTTTCTGTTTGGGTCCATACTATAGGCAGACAATGAATGACTAGGTTTGCTATACTTAGCCTATTTAGATAAATTCTAGCCTTTCTCTCCAAGTAGTCTAGGTGTAGATAGATTGGGGATATTGCTACTTCAATCTCTAGGGCCTGGATTGGTGTAGTTTTGAATGCTGCATAGATGATCCAGAGTACCTGGTTTTGGATTTGACTGAGTACTCTTGCATGTGCTTCTTTCTTGGTCCACCAAACTGCACTTGCATATGTTATAATGGGTAGAATGCATATGTTGTACAATATACAGAGGTTTAGGTATGAGAGGCCCTACACCATGTTTGATAGCATGGCTATGCAACCAAAAGCTGTTTTGGCTTTGGTTGAGATCTTCTTTACATAGTAGTTAAACAGGAGTTTTCTGTCAAAATGGATACTAGCCAGCATATTAAGGGGGTCACTAAGATTTTTGATATTGATCCATCTCATTCTATAAGTTCTATATGAGTTGCAGGATCACCACACTTCTTGTGTCAAGTATAGTATGTGAGTTCATGTTTGTCTCAGTTTGGTACAAGGCCTGCTTTTCAAAGCTATTAGTTAACAACTTTGTATGCTTTGGCTAGGAGGGTATTATTTATTACAATTGAAGATGAGGAGACTAAGTTTGCTATTATCTATATATATCAGAATACCTATATTGTTATCGATAGACAGTGAATGTCCTTAGTGATCACCCTAGGTGGATGTTCAAGAAGAACTTGATGGGGTTCTTCATTGGATTGAACTACTACTTATACTATTCTTACAGTAGCTGTACTACTATTAGTCCACAGTCACATATTCTTCTAGAACATTCCATGATTACTTGATCTTGTCATATGATCTGATTACCTAAGTTCCCATACTATTTATATCTTAACCCCTTTGTATGATCAAGTGCTCAAATATGTAGGAACTTATTTTCTTTTTGGGGCTCTCATAACATAGTCCTCTCTTTAAGTTTCCTTGTCCCAAGGAATTTTTCCATCAACTCTAGTTCTTGTCCTATCTCTTTTTTCTTTCTCTTTTGTACTTTCTTTTTCCCCAACCATATAACAATTTTGCTGTGAACTCCCTAGGTAATTCCCAACTGAATTCCTTTTCCTCTTCTTCCAGCTTCTGCCACCTTAGTTTCTCAACCTTTTCTCTGTATATTCTCTTGAACTCTTCTACCAGCTCTTTCATGTTCTCCAAGTTTTTCTTATTCTCCCAAGTATCTTCTTCTACCATATACCTTTTCCACCTTACCAGGAACTTTTCCTTTCCCCTAACTGTTCTTTTGTTTAAGATTTTTTCTATCTTGAATTCCTTCTCCTCTTCAATAATGACCCATTTTGGCAGTATCTTCTTTTGTCTCTCTACCTACGGTTTATAGAGTTGTACTCTACTTACATTGACTACAGGGTGTATTTTAATAGATTTAGGTAGTTCTAACTCTATTGCATTACTAGAGACAATTCCCTTGACTTTGTAGGGGCCCACAAAACACTCTGTTAACTTCTCTGTTCTTCTCCCTTTTATCTGCCATTTCAAGTCCTTTGTACTTAGCAGTACTAAGTCCCCTACTTTGTGTTCCTCTTCTTCCCTTCACCTTCTATTCACAAATTTCTTTATTTCCTCCTATGCTTTCCCTAGCACTGCTTTTGCTTCCTCCTAGACTTTCTTCATTCTTTTCACAAATCTTCCCACTGCTTCATATCTCCCTTTTCTTTTCCCCTCAAATCCCATTCTTGGATCTTGACCATAGTTTGCTTTGAATGGCGATATTTTTGTTGCTATATGAATTTTGTTATTGTATGTGAATTCCACCGTTCCTAACCAATCTGGCCACTGCTCTTGTCTATAGTCGATGAAGACCCTCAGACATTGCTCTAACTCCTGGTTTATCCTTTCTGTCTACCCATCTGTTTGAGGGTGATAGGCTGTCAAGAGTTTCATTTGGATTCCCAACAAGTTATTTAATTTTTTTATCATTTCCACTACAAACTGTACTCCACTATCTGATATGATGCTTTCTGGAAGTCTATGCAACTTCCATACATGATCTTGAAATAGCTTTGCAAGTCTCTCTGCTGATGTTTTCTCTATTGTCGCTATGAAATGCACCATTTTGCTAAAGCAGTTGTATACTACTAGGATAGCATCATATCCCTGGGCTAATGGCAGTTTGGTGATGAAGTCTACTGAGATATAGCTCTATGGTTTTTCTGGGATTGCATTGGGCATCAGCTTTCCTGCTGGTGTCTTGCTTTGATTCTTGTATCTTTGGCATGCATTGTATCCATCCACATATCTTTCTACCTCTTTTGTTATTCCTGGCGACCAATTCTATTATCTTTCATCTTTCTCCATGCCCTTCTACTAGAGTGTCATGGTGCAATTGTATTATTTCCCTCCTGAGTTCTCCTTCTGGCATATATATTCTTCCTTCCTTTATTACTATCCCATCTTCTATTTTCCATTCTTTATCTTTCAACATTTTTATTCCTGTTCTCTTCAACTCTTCTACTGCTTTTACTACCTTTTTGTCCCCTTCCTGTGCCTTTTTAATTCTTTCCTTCAGGTTCTCTTCCTCTATTATTGTTTCTGCTCCCCTAATCCATTCTGGCTTTATCAATTTCTGATCCTTGTTGTTCTTTTCTACTCCCTCCTGCCAGTCTGGTCTCCTGCTTAATCCATCTGCCTTCCCCATGCTCTTTCCTAGAATATATTTTAGTGCAAAATTAAATCGTGATAGGTATAGAGTCTATCTTGCTTGTCTATGGTTTAATTTTTGGCTCGTCATAAAATACTAGAGGTTCTTATGGTCTGTTCAGATTTCAAATTTGAGTTTTGCTCCCTCCAGATAGTGCCTCCATGCCTCTAGACATCTAATAACTGCCAGTATCTCCTTATCATGAATTTTGTAATTTCGCTCTATGATGTTCAATGATTTAGAGATGAAGACTACTGGCCTCTACTTCCCGTCCTCACACTTTGTCAACAACACTCCCTCTATTGCATAGTCTGAGACATCTGCTTCCACTCTCATTTTCCTATCAATATCTGGGATTGCTAAGATAGGTTCTATGGTAAATACCACCTTAAGTCTTTCAAACGCCTTCTCCTATTCCTTTTCCTATTTCTATTTCTGCTCCTTCCTGACCAGCATATGTAGCAGTGCTGCTATTCTAGCAAAATTTTTTATAAACCTCCTGTAATAGTTGACAAGACCTAAGAACTTTTGTACTTCTTTGACATTTCTGGGTACTGGCCAGTTCAGTACTCCCTCTACCTTTTCCTTCTGCATTTCCACTCCCCTTGGACCGATTACTACTCCCAGAGATTCTACCTCTCTTACTTTCCATTTACATTTTTCTGGTTTCACAAATAGGTCATTCTCTTCCAACCTTTTTAGTATTTCTTCTACTAATTCGTCATGTTCTTCTTCGGTGTCTATAGCTACTAGGATATTATCAATGAATGTCGCTGTATCTTCTTGGTTTATGAGATCTCTGAACAGGTCATTCATTATTGTCTGGAAGGTAGCAGGGGAGTTTGTTAACCCAAAATACATGACTGTGGGCTTATAAGCTCCAATATGCATTGTAAATGCTGCCTTCTATTCATCTTTCTCTTTGATCCTGACACTATTGTATCCCTATCTTAGATCCAGCTTCATAAACACCTTCCTCTTTTCTACTCCATCCAATATGTCTGCAATGAAGGGTAAAGAATACCTATTCTTTATCGTCCACTGGTTTATGTATTGATAGTCCTGTACCATTCTTTGTGTACTATTCTTTTTTGCCACAAAGTGTACTAGTAATATTTGGGGTGACTTGGAAGGTCGGATGTATTCTTTTCTCAACTAATCCTCCATAAATGCTTGCACTTCTTCCCTTTCTTCCCTCAACAATAAGTACATCTTTCTCTTTTTCAGTGTAAATCCTTCTTTCAATTCTATAGTGTGGTCCCAGGTCTTTTGCACTGGCATTCTTTCCAACTTTTTTTTTCTGAATACCTTCTTCTACTTCCAAAACCTTTTGGGTATCAATCTTCTCAATGTTTCTTCGTTCTCGTCCTTCTCTACTTTCTTTACTTCCTTCTTTTTTCCTTTTTGCTTTCTCTTTCCACATATGGGTAGACAATATGTCATTTCTATTTTTCCTTTTTCCCAATCTATCTCTGGGTTATGGGCTGCTAGCCACAGCATTCCTAGTATCACCTCTGTTTTTCCTAAATTACATACATCCATCCTTGCCCTCTCCACATGTCTCTTAAAGAATATGTTGCACTCTACCTGGTATGTTATGGCTCCTCCCACATTTACTGTTCCATTTACATTTCTAACCAATAGGGGTTTCTTTAGCTTCTCCATTTTAAACCCCTTCTCTCAGGCAAAGGTCATATCCATGAATAGACCTATTGTCCTGCTATCCAGCAGTGCCCTTACTGCTATTCTTTCATGGTTTTCAAGCTTTTCTAGCCCCACCTTCATCTAGACTTCTCTTAGCGGCTGTAGAGTGCGCTGCATATCTCTTACTCTCTCAGTTGTATTGGTGCAATTGAATTTATTTCCCAGCTTTTCTGGGCACAATACACTGTACAGGTTATTGGAGGCCAGCCGAGAGCTTACTGTCCTCCATTTTCTTTTGCTGACTCCTGCGGCATTTCTACTATCCTTTCTTTATGCCTTTTCCAACAATTTTTGGCCATATGGCCCCACTTTCCACACACATAGCATGTCCTGTTCCCTCCTTCTCCTCTGTTTATATCCATTGCATTTGGGTCTCTCCTTAGACCTATTTGAGTTCCCCCTCTATTGAACATATTTCCTCCTCCTCCTTCTGTTCTCCATGTTATTTGCTCCTCTCTTGCCCCATATGATCCTCTTCCTCTAGATTGCGCATTTCTCTCTGGGTGCGCCATATTCCTCTCTAACATCCTCTCTTCTATTCTGCTTTGCTTCTGATTTCTATCCAGCCTCACTGCTCTTTCCTGCTACTCTCCAATGGTGGTTGGTAGCTCTTCTACTTCTGCCAACTTCCTTCTAATACTCCCATTCAACCCTCTTTTAAATTCTTCAATGAGAGGTCTTCCCTTATAGCTGCTCCCCCTGGCGATCTTTTTGAATTCCTGCACATACTCATTGCAGATCCTTCCTCCTTGCTTGATGGTTCTCAGCTGTTCTATTTTTCTTTCTTCCTCTGATGTTTCCCCAAAGTCATTCCTTATTTTTGTAAACAACTGCTCTGTCAACTCCACTTCTGATTCTCCCTTAGCCAGTTTATCCAGCAAGTTATCCTTCTATGCCTCTGCTATTCCTCACTGTACATATGACAACACCCAGGCCACCTGGGTCACTGCTACCTCTTCTATTATTTTTATTCTAATATATAGGTGAGCTACGTTAACAAATACACTCATCTTCTCCATCTTTCCACTGAAAACTTAAGGCTTTGCAATCTCCACTCTGCTCTCCTGTTGCTGAAGGAGTATGGTGTTGACCTACTGCTGCAAGGTTGCAATCATGGTGAGGAGTTGCTCCTCTCTGGTGTGGTAGGAGGTGGGTGTTGAAGGGGGTTCCTCCTATTACTGTTGTTGTTGGCAAGACATATGCAATGGCAATAGCAATGGTAATGATTCCTTGTAGGAAGATGAACAATCTTCTTCATCTGTACTTATAACTAACTACTGGCTAAGAAGGGTGAAACAGTACTATCCCTAAGAAGGGAATCCCTAAGCTAGATGGGCCTTTAAGAGGTTGCCGTCATTCTCCTGCATAGACCGGTCACAATGGATTGGTAGTATGGAGCTGATAGTGAAAAACTAGTTATGAGCCCACTCAATATAGAGGTTAGGTCTTGGACAGGGACATGAGCTTTGTCCAGGCCATCTATCCACTGTTTCTAACTGACAGTAAAGTCCCCTTTATAGCTAGGGCCTGCTATCCAAGATGCTTATGAGTGCTAATAGAGATAACCTAACTATTTTAGGGCAGTCTTTTGTTTTATTCAAGAACAGATGATAATCTATAGATAAAGATTAGTATTATATACAAACATTAAGGACCTTGTATCTCCATGGGATCTTATTGCCTCAGGTTCTATTTATAGCTGAAAGAAGCATATTGAAGAGAGCTTCACGATGGTTATTGAAGCAAACAATTATATTAAGTGTTATGAGAGCCCTAAGAAGGAATAAGTTTCCCATGTGTTCAAACACTTAGTCACAAATATCAAGTCGTACAATGCAGACAAGATATAAATAGCGCGGGAACTTAAGTAATCATATCACGTGACAAGGTCATGTGATTGTAGAACATTCTAGAAGGACATATGATCGTGGACTAGTAGAGTACAGCCACTTGTAAAAGTAGTATAAGTAGGTAGTCCAATCCAACGGAGAACTCCATCAAGTTCTTCCTAAACACTCACATCAAGTGGTCCTTGAGTCATCAAGACTTAGTGATAACATTAAGTGGTTCCTGAGATATTGGCAATTTAGTGTCTGGTGACTTGATGATTACTGACTAATCTACTGATAACTCGGTGAATACTGATCACTTTGAGACATTTTTGGTATTGTTTGAAAGGTCTTAAGGGCTTTTGGTGGCCATTTAGATTGTTGAAATTGGTCAAGTATCCCCAGAATTATAGTCTGAGTGAAGTTTGTGACACTATGTTATCAATGGACAGTGAATGTTCTTAGCAATCACCCTAGATGGATGTTCAAGAAGAACTCAATGGAGTTCTTCATTGGATTGCAGCCCTACTTATACTACTACTACAGTGGCTGTACCCTAGAGTCCCACAATCACATGTTCTTTCCAGAATGTTCTATGATCATCTGACCTTGTCATGTAATTTGACTTACTGAGTCCCCACCCTATTTATATCCTTACTCCATTGTATGCTTTGAGGTTTTGGACTAAGTGTTCAAATGCATAGGAAACCTTTTCCTGTTTGGGGCTCTCATAACACACTGTTATCACTAAGTCTTGACAACTCAAGGACCACTCGAGGTGAGTGTTTAGGAAGAACTCGATAGAGTTCTCCATTGGATTGGACTACCTACTTATACTACTTTTATAAGTGGCTGTACCCTACTAGTCCACAATCATATGTCCTTCTAGAATGTTCTACAATCACATGACCTTGTCACATGATATGATTACTTAAGTTTCCATGCTATTTATATCTTGTCTGCATTGTATGACTTGATATTTGCAACTAAGTGTTTGAACACGTGGAAAACTCGTTCCTTCTTAGGGCTCTTGTAACATGGCCCCCCCTTCAAGATTCCTCATCCCAAGGAATTTTTTCCATCGATTCCAATTCTCGTCCCATCTCCTCTCTCTTTTCTTTTCATATCTTTTTCTCCCCTATCCATATAGTAGTTTGGCCATAAATTCCCTTGGTAATTCCCGGCAAAATTCCTTTTCTTCTTCTTCCAGCTCCTGTCGCCTAAGTTCTTCTGCCTCTTCCCCGTACTCCCTCTCAAACTCTTCTACCAGCTCTTTCACGTTTCCTAGATTCTCCCTATTCTCCCATGTATCTTCTTCCGCCGTATATCCCTTCCACCATACTAAGAACTTATCTTTTCTCTGCACCATTCTTTTGTTCAAGATTTTTTCCACTTCGAACTCTTCCTCTCCCTCAATGATAACCAGTTTTGGTAGTGTCTTCTTCTGTCCCTCTACCTGTGGTTTGTAAAGTCGTACTCTACTTACGTTAACTACAGGGTGTATTTTAATAGATTTAGGTAATTCTAATTCTATTGCGTTGCTAGAGAC
>Ga0154006_1000780_pt1 | contig 10918 bp, 6 predicted proteins | sample TSFL090MetaG_FD_104747 | JGI IMG/M metagenome (GOLD analysis project Ga0154006, IMG submission 104747) | Attine ant fungus gardens microbial communities from Florida, USA - TSFL090 MetaG | ecosystem: Host-associated > Fungi > Mycelium > Unclassified | place: USA: Florida, Wakulla State Forest... | reverse complement strand
GCGACGCCGCTGAAGGTGTTCTTCACGATCACGCTGCCGCTGATCTCGCAGGCGCTGGTCGCGGGCTGGCTGCTGTCGTTCACGCTGTCGATCGACGACCTCGTGCTGTCGGCGTTCCTGTCCGGCCCCGGTTCGACGACGCTGCCGCTCGTCGTGTTCTCGCGCGTGCGCCTGGGCCTGAATCCCGAGATGAACGCGCTCGCGACGCTGTTCATCGTCGCGGTGACGGCCGGCGTCGTGATCGCGAACTTCGTGATGCTGCGTCAGGAGCGCAAGCGGATGGCAGCATTCGCGACTTGAGGGCCTGACGTCCCGAGGTCCTGACGCACAGGTTGCCGACGCAACGAACAACGCCCGGTGCCGACGACGAGTCGGACCGGGCGTTTTGTCTGGTGGCGTGCGCCGCGCCGCGTGGCTTATGCGCCGAACGCCGCCTTCGCCAGCAGCCCGAGCGCGACGCACACGAGCACGGCCGCGAAGCCGGCCTGCACGTGCCGCGAGGACAGATGCCGGGACGCGCCGCGGCCCGCTGCCATCCCGAACGCGGTCGCGATCGTGAACCACAGCATCATGTCGAGCGGCGCGCGCGTGCCCGACACGAGCGTCGCGAACACGCCGCCGGTGCCGACCAGCGCGATCACCATCAGCGAGGTCGCGACCACGCCGTGCATCGACACGTTGGTGAACTTGCGCAGCATCGGCACGATCACGAAGCCGCCGCCGACGCCGAGCAGGCCCGTCATCAGCCCCGTCACCGCACCGGTCGACGCGAGCGCGAGCCCGACCGGCCAGGACCACACGAGCCGGCCCGTATCGGGATTCACGCGGCCGACGCACAGCGGCGATGCGTCCGTGTCGCCGCGCGCGTTGCGCAGCGCCTGCCGCAGCAGGCGGGCCGCGACGACCAGCATCGTCAGCGCGAACAGCGCCAGCAGCACGCGTTGCGGCAGCACGTGCGCGAGCTTCACGCCGAGCGTCGTGAGCGGCACGCCGGCCACGGCCATCAGCAGCGCCGCGCGATAGCGCACGAGCCCGCGGCGAAACCCTTCGAGCGCGCCGAGCGCGGCGCTGCCCGCGACCGCGACGAGTGCGACGGGCGTGGCCTGCTGCATCGGCCAGCCCATCCCGACGACGAGCGCGGGCACCGCGAGAATGCCGCCGCCCGCGCCGGTGAGGCCGAGCACGGCGCCGACGAAGCCGCCGAGTACGAGGGAAATCAGCATGGTGTCAGCGGGTTCCGGTCAACGTGCGATCGCGGGCTTCGCGAGCCATTCGCGGCCCTTGAGCATCGCCTTCCAGTAGAGCGGCGGCAGCACGCGCTCCTTGAGCAGCCACGCGAGCCGCGACGGACGCTTGCCGTCGATCAGCCATGCGGGGAAGGTCGGCGCGACCTTGCCGCCGTACAGGAATTCGGCGAGTACGATCCTGCCGCGCTCGACGGTGAGCGGGCACGAACCGTAGCCGTCGTACGCGGCGTCGCCGCGCGCGCGGCCGAGCGACGCGAGCAGGTTGTGCGCGACGACGGGCGCCTGCTTGCGAGCCGCCGCGGCGGTTTTCGCGTTGGTCGTGTTGGTGACGTCGCCGAGCGCGAAGATGTCCGCGAACTGCTTGTGCCGCAGCGTCGCCGGATCGACGTCGAGCCAGCCGGCCGTGTCGGCGAGCGGGCTCGCGCGCACGAAATCGGGCGCCTTCTGCGGCGGCACGACGTGGATCAGGTCGAACCCGCGCTCGACGGTTTCCGTGCCGCCGTCGGGCAGCGTGCGCGTGAACGTCGCGCGCCGCGCCGGCCCGTCGATCGCGACGAGGTTGTGGCCGAACGACAGCGCGACGTCGTAGCGTTTCACGTACTCCATCAGCGCGGGCACGTAGTCGGCGACGCCGAACAGCGCGCCGCCGGCATTCAGGAACTCGACGTTCGCGGCGCCCAGGCGCCCCGTGCGCCGCCAGTGATCGCACGACAGGTACATCGCCTTCTGCGGCGCGCCCGCGCACTTGATCGGCATCGGCGGCTGCGTGAACAGCGCATTGCCGCCGCGGAACGCCTGCACGAGTTCCCACGTGTACGGCGCGAGATCGTAGCGATAGTTCGACGTGACGCCGTTGCGGCCGAGCGTTTCCGCGAGACCGTCGATCGCGTGCCAGTCGAGCTTGAGTCCCGGGCACACGACGAGCTTGCGATAGCCGATCCGCCGGCCGCCATCGAGCACGACCGTGTGCGTGTCGGGCTCGAAGCCGGCGACGGCCGCCTGGATCCAGTTCACGCCGCGCGGCAGCAGGTCGGCCATCCGGCGTGCGGTCGTGTCCGGCCGGAATACGCCCGCGCCGACCATCGTCCAGCCCGGCTGGTAGTAGTGCGTATCGGCCGGGTCGATCACCGCGATATCGAGCGACGCGTCGCGTGCGAGGAGGCTCGACGCGACTGCGACGCCGGCCGCACCCGCGCCGACGATCACGATGTCGTGCTGCGCGTCGACCGCCGGTGCGGCCTGGCGGCCGCCTTGCGCGCGATCTTGCGTGAGGTTTTGCGTCAGACGTGGCGCGAGCGCGCCGAGGTCGTAGCCGGCCGTGGCGGCGATCGCGCGGATGCCGGCCGCGTGCAGCGCGGGCAGGTCGGTCGCGGCGATCTGGGGCGAGACCGACAGCGTGTCGGTCAGCGGGCGGATGGTCATGTCGGGGGTTCTCCGGTCGGGGCGGCCGCTCAGATCGCGTCGAGCGGGATCTTCAGGTAGCGCATGCCATTGTTTTCGGGCTCGGGCAGGTGGCCGGCGCGCATGTTGACCTGCACGGACGGCAGCATCAGCACCGGCATGTCCAGCGTGGCGTCGCGCGCGGTGCGCATGTCGACGAAGGCGTCCTCGGTCACGCCGTCCTTCACGTGCACGTTCGCGCGGCGCTGCTCGGCAACCGTCGTCTCGAACTGCACGTCGCGGCCGCCCGGCTGGTAGTCGTGGCACAGATACAGGCGCGTATCGGGCGGCAGGTCCAGCACGCGTGCAATCGAGCGATACAGCGTGCGCGCGTCGCCGCCGGGGAAGTCGCAGCGGGCGGTGCCGTAGTCGGGCATGAACAGCGTGTCGCCGACGAACGCCACGCGTTGCGTCGCGTCGTCGACGCAGTAGGTCAGGCACGCGGGCGTATGGCCCGGCGTGTGCAACGCACGGATCGTCAGCGCCCCGAGCGCGAGCGTGTCGCCGTCGTCGAGCAGGCGATCGAACTGGCTGCCGTCCTGCGCGAACCCGGGCCCGGCGTTGAACAGCGTGCCGAACACGTGCTGCACGCGGCGCACGTGCGAGCCGATCGCGATCCGGCCGCCGACGTGCGCCTTCAGGTACGGCGCGGCCGACAGATGGTCGGCGTGCACGTGCGTTTCCAGCAGCCAGTGCACGGTCGCGCCGAGTTCGGCGACGCGTGCGATCAGCCGGTCGGCGCTGGCGGTGTGCGTGCGGCCGGACTTCGGGTCGTAGTCGAGCACGCTGTCGATCAGCGCGCACGCGCGGCTCGCGGTGTCGAGCAGCAGATAGCTGACGGTGTGGGTCGCCGGGTCGAAAAAGCCTTCGACCGACAGCATGGGGGCATGGCTCACGCGGTGTCCTCGCTCGGGTTCTGCATCTGCAATCGGGAATGCCATGTTCAAGAAGCGTGCCAATCCCGTCCGCGATGCCCGGCGATGTGACAGGGTCTTGATTCGGCTCGGGTTTTCGGTGCGGTCGACGGGCTGCGCTGGCGCGGCCGGCGGGCGGGGGGCGATCGGGACTGCCATGTCTGGCAGTGTCGTGGCAGAATTGGCAGTCAGCGTGGCAGTCCGTCGGGACCTCCGCCGCCGTTCGTCATCATTCCGTCACCATTCGTCACCGAGCTTCCGCATGAATCCGCACGACACCATCCCGATCGTTCCCGTGGCGCCGCGCGACGTCATGCCCGACGTGCGCGCGCTGGTCGCGTATCTGGAACAGGATCCGCAGCCGATGATCGTCGTCGACCCCGACTACCGCATCCTCGCGGCGAACGATGCGTACCGGCGCCAGTTCGGCGTGGCAGGCGTCGAGCACGTGGGCCGGCACTGCTTCCAGGTCTCGCATCGCTACGACGTGCCGTGCGACCAGGCCGGCGAGCATTGCCCGATGAAGCAGGCGCTCGAATCGCGCAGCCTGAACCGCGTGCTCCACATTCACCACACGCCGCGCGGCCCCGAGCACGTCGACGTGGAGTTGCGGCCGATCTTCGATGCGCGCGGCGACGTGATCGCGTACGTCGAGCGGTTGACGACGGTGCGCAGCGCGTCGGCGCAGCCGAGCGCGGAAGGGCTCGTCGGCGGCGCCGACGCGTTCAACGCGGCACTCGGCGCGCTGCAGCGCGTCGCGCCGTCGATGCTGCCGGTGCTGCTGCTCGGCGAATCGGGCACCGGCAAGGAGCTGTTCGCGCGGGCGCTGCACGAGGCGAGCGCCCGCGCGATGGGGCCGTTCGTCGTGGTCGATTGCTCGGGCATCGCCGAGACGCTGTTCGAGAGCGAACTGTTCGGCTACGAGAAGGGCGCGTTTACCGGCGCGAACCAGCGCAAGCCGGGCCTCGTCGAGACCGCGCAGGGCGGCACGCTGTTTCTCGACGAAATCGGCGACGTGCCGTTGCCGATGCAGGTGAAGCTGCTGCGGCTGATCGAGTCGGGGACGTTCCGGCGCGTCGGCGGCGTCGAGGCGCTGCGCGCGGATTTCCGTCTCGTCGCGGCGACGCACAAACCGTTGCGCGAGATGATCTGCGACGGCCGGTTTCGCCAGGACCTGTACTACCGGATCAACGCGTTTCCGATTCCGCTGCCCGCGCTGCGCGAGCGGCGCGGCGACGTCGCGCTGCTGGCCGAATCGATCCTGCGGCGGATTGCGAATGCGCGTGCCGGCGCGGGCGATGCGGGCGCGCGACCGTTCGCGGCCCGGCCGTTCGTGCTGACCGAGCGCGCGCGCGCGTGCCTCGATGCGTACGCATGGCCGGGCAATATTCGCGAGCTGCGCAACGTGCTCGAACGCGCGTGCCTGTTCGCGGACGACGGGACGATTCGTGTCGAGCACTTGCCGGCCGAGCTGGTCGCGGCGGCGGCGGCGCCAACCCGGGCGGCCGATGCGCGCGGCGTGTCGGACGCGGAGCTCGTGCGGATCGCGAGCACGTTCGACGGCACGCGCAAGGCGCTGGCCGAGCATGTCGGGATGAGCGAGCGCACGCTGTACCGGCGGATGAAGGCGCTCGGGCTGGGGATGCGAGAGCGGTGAGCGCAGGGGCCGGCCGGCTTGGTCCGGTCGATGTGATGGCCGTCGGGATCGCCGAACGAACGGCATGTGCGGGCGGCGCGCGCCACGCTCACGCGCCGCCCCGGTGTTATGCGCTCAACGCGCCGGCGCAAGCCGCGCCATCGCCTCGCGCATGAAACCGAGCAGCGTGTCGTCGACCCACGCGTCCTTCGTCAGCGCCGGCTCGGTCATCATCGCCTGGCGGAATTTCGCGTGCGTGGCCGGATCGCGGCCTGCATAGCTGCAGAACAGCTCGAGCCAGCGGTGCGCGAGCGCGCGGGCTTCCGACGAATCGGGCTGCACGCCGGCGTCGATCGCATCGCGCACGTCCGCCATCAACTGCGGCCATTCCATCGCGCGTTCGCCGTAGTGCGCCCGCATGAAGCGGATCTCGTCCGGCGCGAGATACTTCTCGAAGATCCGCATCTTGGTTTCCGAGGACGCGCGCAGCACGTAGTCGCGCAGCGCGGGCGAAATGCCGATTTTCGACTGCATCGACGGCTCGCGTTCGTGCATCAGGTTCAGCTTCGCCAGCATCCGCGGATCGTTGTTCGTGTCGCGCACGAGCAGCGTCATCCAGCGGCCGGCGAGTGCGCGCACGCGTTCGTCTTCGGGCGGCACGCCCGCGTCATGCAGCGCGCGGACCTCGCCGACGAGCGCGATCCATTCGGCGTCGCCCGCCTGGCTCTTCTGGTACATCGGCAGGCGCGCGAGTTCTTCCTCGGAAAAATATTTGTCGTACATGGTCATCAACTCCAGTGTGGTGAGCCAGTCGGCCAGTTCCGGCTGCGCGCCCGCGGCGAGCTGCGCGTGCAGGTGCACGAGCCGCTCGCGCAGCTGCGCGGTTTGCGCGAGCTGGCGGTCGAGCGACGCGATCTGCTTCGCGACGAGCTCGACGAGCGGGGTGCCGGGCTGGTTCAGGTAGTCGCCGATTTCGGCGAGCGACAGTCCGAAGCGACGCAGGGCCTGGATCTGGTGGAGCCGGGCGATGTCGTCGCGGTCGTATAGCCGGTAGCCGTTGTCGGCACGCGCCGAAGGCGTCAGGAGGCCGATCGCGTGATAGTGATGAAGCGTGCGGACGGTCAGCCCGCTGCGTTTCGCCAGTTCTCCCACTTTCAGCCGCATGATGTCCTCCGTTCGGTGCGCACACTGGAGTCTCGAACGTTACGCTACGTGAGGGTCAAGCGGAAGATCGCAAATCGGCGCGCGGGGTGGTTCCGCGCGCCGCGGGCCCGAAGGACAAGCCGCGCTATTGCGGTGACGGCGGCGCGCCGGGCGTGGCTGCGCGGGCCTGTGCGCCGGGCGCGTCTTGATTTGCGTCGCCGGTGGTGCCGGCTTTCGCGACTTTCCCGGCCTGCGCCGCGTTGCCGGTCGTGTCCACCGGTGGCGTGCCCATCGCCTGATAGAGCCGTGCGGTATCCGCGAAGCGCGCGCCGGTCGCACGGATCTCGTCGAGCCGCGCGTTGCGGTACTGCAGCTCGCTGGCGCGCGCGGCCGACGGCGGCAACGCGCCGAGCCGTACGCGGGCGGCCGCGTCGTCGTAGGCGCCCCGCGCGGACAGCGCGGCGCGCGACGACGCGTCGAGCGCCTCTGCGTCGTGTTCCAGTGCACCGAGAGAATCGGCGACGTTCTGGAACGCGGCGAGCACGGTCTGCTTGTACTGGTCGACCGCGGCCTCGTGGGTCGCCTTCGCCGCCCGCCGCTGCGCGAGCAGCGCGCCGCCGTGGAACAGCGGCTGGCTCAGCGACGCGCCGACGTTCCAGATCGCGCCGGCACCCGACAGCATCGTCGGCCAACTGAAACCGCCTTTGCCGATCGCCGCCGACAGTGACAGTTGCGGGAACATCTGCGCGGTCGCGACGCCGACTTCGGCGGCGGCCGCCTTCAGCCCCGCGTCGGCCGCCTGGATGTCGGGGCGGCTTTGCAGCAGGTCCGACGGCACGACCACCGGCACTTGCGCGGGCAGATGCAGGTCGGCGAGCGTGAGATCGGCGGGCGGCCGGTCGGGCGTGCGGCCGACCAGCACCGCGAGCGCATGGCGTGCCGAGTCGCGCTGCTGGCGCAGCGCGGGCAGGCTCGCGGCGAAGGTGTCCGCGCTTTGCTGCGCGTTCAGCGCGTCGCTGTGCGACGCCGAGCCGAGCGCGTAGCGGCGTTGCGCGTCGTGCGCCTGGTCGTTCGCGAGCGCGACGAGCCGTTCGGTGGTGGCGATCTGCGCATTGAGCACCGACACGGTAATCGACGCGGTGACGATGTTCGCGGCAAGCGCACGGCGCGCCGATTCGAGCTGGAACGCGCTGACGTCGACGCGTTTGGCCAGCGCGCGGTTCGCGAAGCGCGACACGCCGAACAGGTCGATCGTGTAGCTCGCCTGCAGTTGCCCGACGAACGTGTCGTACAGCAGTGTCGGTGCGCCGAGCGCGGGAATCGGCACGCCGAGCGCGCGCTGGCGCGTGGCCTGGCCGCCCGCGTCGATCGACGGCAGCATCGAACTGCCGATCTGTCCGCGCAACTGTTCGCGCGCGGCATCGAGCGAGTGCGATGCCGCGCTCAACGTCGGGCTGTTGCGCAGCCCTTCGTCGACGAGCGCGTTCAGCGCATCGGAGCGGTACTGTTTCCACCAGTCGGGCACGGGTTGCGCGCCGACCTCGAACTGCTGCGCGACGCCTTGCGCGGCGACGGTCTGCTGCACTTGCGGCGCGGCGCCGTAATGCGCGGGCGACGGCATCGCGGGCGGTTCGCCGCTCGGCGCGAACCAGGAACAGCCCGCGAGCGGGCCGGCGAGGCTCGCCACGGCGAGTGCCCGCACGGCTTGTGTTTTCAGGTTCATCGATCGATCCATGGTCAGGCTCCCGACGGCGCGGCAGGCGTGCCGCCAGGCGGCGGGCCGTCGCGCGGGTCGCGTTCGTCGCGCTTCACGCGGAACCACGCGGCGTACAGCGCGGGCAGGTAGAACAGCGTCAGCACGGTCGCGCTCGTGATTCCGCCCATCAGCGCGGTCGCCATCGGCCCGAAGAAGTTCGAGCGCAACAGCGGGATCAGCGCGAGCACGGCGGCCGCAGCCGTCAGCGTAATCGGGCGGAAGCGCCGCACGGTCGCGCCGACGATTGCGTCGAAGCGTCCGTGGCCGGCGGCGATGTCCTGCTCGATCTGGTCGACGAGAATCACCGAGTTGCGCATGATGATCCCGAACATCGCGATCACGCCGAGCATCGCGACGAAGCCGAACGGCTGGCCGAACAGCAGCAGCGTGCCGACCACGCCAATCAGGCCGAGCGGTGCGGTGAGCACGACCATCAGCACGCGCGAGAAGCTCTGCAGCTGGATCATCAGCAGCGTGAACACGGCGATCGCCATCAGCGGCATCTGCGCGTTGATCGAGCGCTGCGCCTTCGCGCTTTCCTCGACCGACCCGCCGATGTTGATCTGATAGCCGACCGGCAGTTGCGCGCGCAACGCATTCAGCTTGCCGTCGATCGCATGCGTGACGTCGATGCCCTGTGCCCCGGCGTGCACGTCGGACTGCACGGTGAGGGTCGGCTGGCGGTCGCGCTCCCACACCACGCCGTATTCGAGCGTCGGCGTGAAGCGGCCGAGCGAGCCGAGCGGCACCGGGCCATTCGGCGTCGGCATCGCGAGGCCCGCGAGCTTCGCCGGATCGACGCGGTCGGGACGCGGCGCGCGCAGGTCGACCGCGATCAGCTTGTCGCGTTCGCGGTACTGCGTGACGGTCGTGCCGGACAGCGTCATCGCGAGGAAGCTCGACACGTCCTGCGACGTGACGTTCAGCTCGCGTGCCTTCTTCTGGTCGAGCTCGAAGCGTACCGAGCGCTCGGCCGGCTCGTCCCAGTCGAACTGCACGTTCACCGTGCGCGCGTCGCCGCGCATCGTCGCCGCAACTTTCTCGGCGATCGAGCGCACCGTCGCGATATCGTCGCCGCTCACGCGGAACTGCACCGGATAGCCGACGGGCGGCCCGTTCTCGAGCCGCGACAGGCGCCAGCGCACGGCCGGGAACTGGTCGCGCAGCGTGGTTTCGAGCCAGGCCGCGAGCTTCTCGCGCTCTTTGACCGATTTCGCGGTGACGACGAACTGCGCGAAGTTCGGCAACTGCAGCTGCTGGTCGAGCGGCAGGTAGAAGCGCGGCGCGCCGCTGCCGACGAAGTTGACCGAATGATCGATCTCGGGCCGCTTGTCGAGCACCTTTTCGAGGCGTTCGGTCTCGCGCAGCGTCGCCGCGAACGACGCGCCTTCCGGTAGCCGCAGGTCGACCAGCAGCTCGGGGCGATCGGAACTGGGGAAGAACTGCTGCGGCACGAGCGTGAAGCCCAGCAGCGCGACGACGAACAGGGCGCCCGTGATCAGCAGCACGACGAAGCGCCGCTCGATGCACCAGTCGATCCAGCCGCGCAGCCGCGTGTAGAAGCGCGTGTCGTAGATGTCGTGCTCGTGATCGTCCGGCAGGTGCGCCTCGTGCGCAGGCTTCTTGCGCTCGGGCAGCAGGTGATAGCCGAGCAGCGGAATCAGCACGACGGCCGCGAACCACGACGCGATCAGCGCGATCGCCGACACCTCGAAGATCGATCGCGTGTACTCGCCGGTGCTCGATTTCGCGAGCGCGATCGGCAGGAAGCCCGACACCGTGACGAGCGTGCCCGTCAGCATCGGGAACGCGGTGCTCGTGTACGCGAACGCGGCGGCGCGCGCGCGGCTGTAGCCCTGTTCCAGCTTCACGGCCATCATCTCGACCGCGATGATCGCGTCGTCGACGAGCAGCCCGAGCGCGAGCACGAGCGTGCCGAGCGATACCTTGTGCAGCCCGATGTCGAACAGGTACATGAAGAGGGCGGTGACGGCGAGCACGACCGGAATCGAGATCACGACGACCATCCCGGTGCGCAGGCCGAGCGACACGAGGCTCACGACCAGCACGATCGCGATGGCTTCCGCGACGGCTTCGAGGAAATCGTCGACCGAATGCTCGACGGCATGCGGCATGCTCGACACCAGCGTCAGCTTGAGACCGGCGGGCAGTTGCGCCTGCAGGTCCTTCGATTCGGCGTCCAGCGCCTTGCCGAGCCGGATCACGTCGCCGCCCGGCTGCATCGTGACGCCGATGCCGAGCACAGCCTTGCCGCCAGCACGCATCTGCGTGACGACCGGATCGTCGTAGCCGCGCTTCACCGTCGCGAGATCGCCGAGCCGGAACGTGCGGCCGTTGATGCGGATCAGCGTGTCGGCGATCGCGTTGACGTTGTCGAACTGGCCGCTCGGCCGCACGAACACGCGATCGTCGGCGGTCGTCAGCGTGCCGGCCGACGCGATGTCGTTCTGCGCGTTGATCGCCTGCCCGAGCTGTTGCGGCGAGATGCCGAGGCGCGTGAGCTGCGCGTTGTCGGCCTCGATGAAGATCCGCTGATCGGGGTCGCCGAAATAGTCGACCTTGCCGACGCCCGGCACCCGCAGCAGCACGGTGCGCAGCTGGTCCGCGTAGTCGTGGAGCTGCGCGGGCGTGAAGCCGTCGCCTTCGAGCGTCCAGATGTTGGTGTAGACGTCGCCGAACTCGTCGTTGAAGAACGGGCCCTGCACGCCGGGCGGCAAGGTATAGCCGATGTCGCCGACCTTCTTGCGGATCTGGTACCAGG
>Ga0154006_1000775_pt1 | contig 10933 bp, 9 predicted proteins | sample TSFL090MetaG_FD_104747 | JGI IMG/M metagenome (GOLD analysis project Ga0154006, IMG submission 104747) | Attine ant fungus gardens microbial communities from Florida, USA - TSFL090 MetaG | ecosystem: Host-associated > Fungi > Mycelium > Unclassified | place: USA: Florida, Wakulla State Forest... | reverse complement strand
CGACAAATCGCTGGCCGGGTCATCCGGCTCGGCGTCGTATTCAGTGATTTCGGAGAGTTCGGGCTGACGGCGCGGGCCACCGTCGTCGGCGCTGCCGAAGCCCTCGGTGGCATCGACTACGGGGGCGGTCGGCACGGCGGGAATCGCAAGCTCGCTCCAGTCGTCCGGGCGGGATGGCGGCACGTCGGCATAGCGCCCGGCATTGAGCACAGGCGACGGCAACACGCGGCTTTTGAAATTGCTGTCCGCGTAATAGCGCAGCTTCTTGGCCTTGATCGGCGCCACGCTGGACACCATCACCACGGCCTCGTCGGTCGGTAGCTGCATCACCTCGCCTGGCGTGAGCAGCGGGCGGGCCGTCTCCTGGCGCGACACCATCAGGTGCCCCAGCCACGGCGCGAGGCGGTGGCCGGCGTAGTTGCGCTGTGCACGTAGCTCGGTCGCCGTGCCCAGCGTTTCGGAAATGCGTTTGGCGGTGCGTTCGTCGTTCGTGGCGAACGTCACGCGCACATGGCAGTTATCAAGGATGGAATGGTTCTGGCCGTAGGCTTTGTCGATCTGGTTGAGCGACTGCGCGATGAGGAAGCTGCGGATGCCGTAGCCCGCCATGAAGGCCAGCGCTGTCTCGAAGAAATCGAGCCGGCCCAGGGCCGGGAACTCGTCGAGCATCAGCAGCAGCTTGTGGCGGCGCTCGATGCCGTCGGAGCCGTCGAGCGATTCGGTCAGGCGCCGGCCGATCTGGTTGAGGATCAGGCGAATCAGCGGCTTGGTGCGGCTGATGTCCGAGGGCGGCACCACCAGATACAGCGACACCGGATGCTCGGCGGAAATGAGGTCGGCAATGCGCCAGTCGCAACGCGAGGTGACTTCCGCCACCGTAGGGTCGCGGTACAGACCGAGAAACGACATGGCGGTGCTCAACACGCCGGAACGCTCGTTGTCGCTCTTGTTGAGCACTTCACGCGCCGCCGAGGCCACGACCTGATGCGGGCCATCGTCCAGATGCCGCGTGGTCATCATTCGGTGCAGGGTCAACTCGAATGGGCAGGCCGGATCGGAAAGGAAGTTGGCGACGCCGCGCAGCGTCTTGTCTTCGCCTGCGTAGAGCACATGCAGGATGGCGCCGACCAGCAGTGCATGCGAAGTCTTCTCCCAATGGTTGCGGCGTTCGAGCGCGCCTTCGGGATCGACCAGGATGTCCGCGATGTTCTGCACGTCGCGCACCTCGTGCGCGCCGCGCCGCACCTCCAGCAGCGGGTTGTAGGCCGCCGACTTCGCATCCGTGGGGTTGAACAGCAGGCAATGGCTGAACCGGCTGCGCCAGCCGGCGGTGATCTGCCAGTTTTCACCCTTGATGTCGTGGATGACGGCGGACGCGGGCCAGGACAGCAGCGTTGGCACCACCAGGCCCACACCCTTGCCCGAGCGCGTGGGCGCGAAGGTCAGGACGTGTTCCGGGCCTTCGTGGCGCAGGTACTGGCGGTCGTGCTGGCCGAGGAACACGCCGGCCGGCTGCGTCAGGCCCGCTTTGCGAATGTCCTCCGCATTGGCCCAGCGGGCCGAGCCGTAGGTCGTGACCAGCTTGGATTGCCGCGAGCGCCATATCGACATGCCGATGGCGACCAGCACGGCCACAAGGCCGCTGCCGCCCGCGATGGCGCCGCCAGTGTCGAAGACACGCGGCGCGTAGGCATCGAAGGAGAACCACCACTCGAACAGCCGCCAGGGGTGATAGACCGGCGTGCCGAAGCAATCGAACCACGGCGAGCCAAGGCGTAGCTGATAACCCAGGGCGGCGGCTGTCCATTGTGTGGTGCTCCACACTCCGGCGATCACGATGCCGAACACGACGGCGATCTGACCGAACAGCACGTTCGTCCCTTGCATGGCCTGGCCTCCGATTTCTCCTGCGCTGATTCCTCGTGGAAAACGCGGCACAAGAACGTGCCGCTGGCGTCAGGATCGGTGTCGGATCAGTGCCGGTCAAAGACCGTTATCGGAAGAAAGATCGAGCAAAAAGACAGAATGCGCGCCGCGTCGAAGCAACGAAAAACGCCGCAAGCGAGAGCGCATTGCGGCGTGTCGAGCAGAAAAATGAAGGCGGTGCGGCGACTCGCCAACGATCAGAACTTGGGCGGATGCTCCGGCGGTGTGTAAGGCACCTTGCCATCACCATAGAACCGCTTGCGCGTAGCTTCGGACACGCGGTTGCACAGTACGTCTCCCAGCTTGGGGCGGTCGGTCTTGCACTGTTGGCGCAGTTCCTTGAGTCGCTCTGGATTGGATGCCAGTTCGTCCACCGTCGGAATGTTTGCCTCGGAGTTGCTGGCCTGTTTGGGTTCTTCGGACGGGCCGCAAGCACTCAAGGCCGCCACCAGCATGATCGGGATGATCTTCTTCATGATGCGGTTTCCTTCAATGGATCGGGTTCATGGCCCAACGTGGGCCGTGGAATATCCGGCGACTCGATGGCCTGTACACGCTCGATGAATCGCATCAGCGCATCGGACGGTTCACCCTCCGGGTGCAGCAGATAGGTCGTCAACGGCGGAATACGCGACGCCAATGGCCGGGCCACGATGCCCGCCTCGTGGCTGGCGGCAATGTGTGTCGCACCCGCCAACCCGAGCGCAAAGCCGGCCGACACCAGCGCCATCATCAAATCCGAGGACGCCACCCGCTCGGCCACCAGCGGCTCCGTATCTGAGCGGCGGAGCACCCGGTCAACATACTTGGCGTGGCCTTCGCACACCTGCGGATCGCAGAGCACCAGCGGATAGCGCAGCAGTTCTTCCAAGGGAATGCGCTTGTGGGCCAGCAGCGGGTGCCGTGCCGGAACGCCACCCTCAGCGTATCGCTCCAGGCTGGCACGGCTACAACGCCATCGCTCACCTCATCGGATTGCGCAAACCCCACGTCGTACAGATCGTCATGCAGCCCTCTGAGTTGCTGCGACAGGGGCACCTCGAAGAAGCGGATCTCGGTTTCTGGTTCTTCCTGGCGGCACAAGGCCAGCAACGCGGATAGGCGCGAGGGGGCAATGCCATCTGACAAGGCCACGCGCAACTGACCGTGAAAACCATTGGCCGCCGCCTGAACGCTATCGCGTGCCTGCTGCAACGCCATGAAGACTCGCGGCACATGCTCAAGAAGCAACTTGCCGGCGCGGGTCAATCGCGTGCTGCGCGTTGTGCGGGCGAACAGCACGGCACCCAACTCCTCTTCCAGTTCTTTGATGGCCCGAGACAGCGGCGATTGCTCCATATGCAGCCGTTCGGCTGCGCGCGCGAAATGGAGTTCTTCAGCTACGGCCAGGAAGCAGCGAAGGTGCCGTAATTCCATGTCGCGCCGCCCTTATTTGTTCGCCGCACGCTGGGCTTTCCCCAACATCAGCAACAGCACGCAAACCAGCAAAGCCGCGCTCAGGTTGTAGAGCATCCCCGAGACAAAGGCAGCAGCGTATTGGCCCGCTTGCGCGGTGGCATCACCGCCGCCGCCGTCCGCCAGCGCCGTGCTGAACAACATGCCCACCACTGCCACGCCCAGCGCCGCGCCGACTTGCTGCACGGTCGAGATCACACCCGATGCCATGCCGGCTTGCGTGTCCTTGACGAAGCCCAGCACCAGATTCAGCAGCGGCGTCATCACGCAGGCTTGGCCCGCGCCCACCACGATCAGCACAGGGATCAGCCGCGCCGGCACCAGGGCCGCGCCCGCGATCTGGACTTGCACGATCAGCACCCCGATGGCGACGGCATAGACCAGCGCCCCGCCGACGATGGCGCGCATCCCCCAGCGGGCCACCAGCCGCGGCGCGGCCAGCGATGCCAGCACGAAACCCACGCTGCACGGCGCGAAGATCAGGCCCGCCGTGAAGGGGTCAAGTCCTAGCCCGGATTGCACCAGCAGCGCAAAGCACAGAAAAAACGAGGCGGACGTGGAATACACGAACAGCACCAGCAGCGTGCCCAGTGCGAAACGCGGCTGCACCAGCAAGCGCATGTCCACCAGCGGCAAGTCGCCCGCGATCCTGCGCCGCTCCTGCTGCCGATAGAACAGCGCCAGCAGCACAACCGCCGCGCCCAAGGCCCATAGGCTCCACGCCGGCCAGTGCCGCCCCGGCCCCTCGATCAGCGGCACCAGCAGCAGGACCAACCCGGCACTGACCAGCACCACGCCCGTCCAGTCCAGGGCCGGGCGCTGCGGCGCTCGGGATTCTGGAATCCAGCGCGCCGCAGCGATGGCGACCACACCGATGGGCACATTGATAAGAAAGATGGTGCGCCAGCCCAGCCCGAACAGGTCGGCATGGACCAGCCACCCGCCCAGCACTTGGCCCGCGATGGCGGCCAGGCCCAGCGTCATGCCCAGCAATCCGAACGCACGCCGGCTGTCGTCCCCGTTGAAGTTGACGCGGATCGAGGCATAGACCTGTGGAAACAGCAAGGCAGCCGCCAGCCCCTGCAACACCCGCGCGCCGATCAGGAAACCGGCGCCGGGCGCCAGCCCGCACAGGGCTGAGGCTACGGTGAAACCGCCCATGCCAATGACGAACAAACGGCGGCGGCCAAACAGATCGCCCAGCCGGCCGCCCGTAATCAGCAATGCGCCGAAAGCCAACTCGTAGCCGACCACGATGAACCCGATCTGCGCGAAGCTGGCCCCCAGGCCGGCTTGCATACTGGGAATGGCCACATTGACCACGAACAGGTCGAAGATCGTGACAAAGCCTGCCAGCAGCAGGACGGAGAGGCCGAGCCACGGCACGCTGGAATGCCGGCGCGCAGGGCTCGGACGAGAGAAATTCGCGCTCATCTTGTCGTTCCGAGAAATTAACGCGATCATTCTGGAATTCTTATTATCCAATTACAATTTAACTGTTTATGCTATTACTAAAAGCAATCAGGTAATCCCATGCGCACCTTGGAACGAACCCGCCCCGAGCTGGCCGATTTCCTGCGGGTACACCGCGAGCGTCTGTCGCCGGCGGATGTGGGCCTGCCCAGCGGCGGGCGGCGGCGCACGCCGGGGCTGCGCCGCGAGGAAATCGCCGCGCTCGCCGGAGTCGGTCTGACTTGGTACACATGGCTGGAACAAGGCCGCGACATCGGCGTGTCGGCCACGTTTCTGGACAACCTGGCGCGGGTGCTGAAATTGGATGCCTCGGAGCGGCGGCACCTGTTCCTGCTGGCCCATGAGCGACCACCCGCCGAGCCGGGCAAGACGTGGTGCGTAGTACCGCCGCTGGTGCATCGACTCATGCACGACCTGGCCCCGCACCTGTCCTATGTGCTCAATCTGCGCTGGGACATTCTGGCCTTCAACGCGCCCGCCGACCGGCTGTTTGGCTTCGGCTCGCATCCACCCGAGCGGCGCAACCTGCTGTGGCTGCTGTTCACCGACTCCACCGTGCGCGAACACCTGAACGATTGGGAAGAACAGGCGCCGCTGATGCTGTCGAGCTTTCGGCGCGACTTTGCCCGCGCCTCGCAGGAGTCGGACATCCATGAATTGGTGGACGAACTGGAACAGGTGTCGCCCGAGTTCAAAGCATGGTGGCGCCAGCACGACGTTCACGCCCCCTGTGACGGCGTGCGCAGGCTGAGGATCGACGGCCAGGCCATACCGTTCGACTACACCTCGCTGACCGTGGATGCGGATCGGCATCTGCGACTGGTGGTCTATGCGCGGCAGCGAGAGTCCAAACCCAGCTCCACGACAAGCTTGCCGAACGGCCCAGCCCCCAGATGATCGAGCGCCGCGTGCAGCTCATGGAAACCATATCGATGGGCAACAACGGGCTTGATTTCCATGCAGTCAATCGCTCGCACCAAATCCTCCAGCCCTTTGCGATGCCCTACGCCAATTCCCTGCACCGAAATCTGTTTGCGCAGCAAAGGGCCAGTCGGCCCAGAGAATGAAAAACCATCGAATACGCCGATCACGGAGATATGCCCCTGTACCGCAGCAGCTTCGACAGAACGCCCGAAATTGACGCCGCCGGCCATCTCCAGCACATGATCGACACCACGGTCGTTAGTGATTCGATATACAGCTTCCACCCAGTCTTCGCGTTGACGATTGATGATGTGGGCCGCACCAAGCTGCCTGGCGCGTTCCAGTTTTTCATCGCTGGAAGACGTGACAATGACTGAAGCGCCATGTGCCACTGCAATCTGCAAGGCAAACAGCGATACGCCTCCCGTGCCTTGAACGAGTACGGTCTGCCCCGCGTGCAGCCGGCCATATCCCGCCAACGCACTCCATGCAGTCAATCCAGCCACCGGCAGCGTACTGGCCTGGACATCATCCAGGGTATCCGGCGCACGCACGAGCCAGTCTTCTGGAAACACAACATACTCGGATAAAACACCGGGCAAAACACCTCCCAAGGTGCGATACGGGGGATTACGCGCCGTGCCCACCGGCCGGCCATCCACCCACTCAGCCTCAAAACTTGAAATGACCCGATTACCTGGACGAAAGCGTTCCGCACCAGAACCCGTTGCCACCACTTCGCCAGCAAGATCTGAAGCAGGAATCATGGGAAAGGTCTCCGGTAATCCCGCGCCGTCCTCAATGGCCATCTTGTCGCGGTAGTTAAGGGAGACAGCGTTGACCTTGACCAGCACTTCACCGTCGCCAGGCGACGGAATGGGCGTGCTGATGAGTTGCAGGTTTTGGCGTCCCGGCGCGTGCAGGCGCCACTGCTTCATGGTTTGATCAGACATAAAATTATTATTCGTTGATGGTGATTTGAGACAGATCAGAGCCATCCGCCGGACACGCTGAGACGTTCGCCTGTTACCCAGGCAGAATCTTCAGAGGCGAGGAAGCCCGCTACTTTGGCGATATCCTGCGGCTCGCCGAAGCGTCCCAAGGGAGTAAGGGCGACGATATGTCGTTCTTTATCGCTGCCCACTACGCCATTTGCTCGCGTGCCATTTGTGTCCACGCCACCTGGAGCAATTGCATTGACCCGGATGCGGCGAGGGCCGAGTTCCTTGGCCAAAGCCAACGTGATGGTGTCCACTGCTGCCTTGCTGGATGAATAAACAACCGAATTCGCTTCGGGATTGCGGATGGCAACCGAACTGATATTGATGACACTGCCGCCACGGTCATCGAAATATTCGAGCGATTCCTGAGTGGTCAGAATGACGCCGAGGACGTTGACGTTAAATTGTCGATGAAATTCATCGACGGTAACGTCCTGCACAGGCTCGAAATGAAAAACCCCGGCGTTGTTGACTAGTACATCCAGACGACCGTACCGGTGTTTCGCTTGAGCAAATAGACGCTGTACGTCCTCGATACTAGCCACGTCAGCTTGGACGGCAATCGCTTGCCCACCGCTGCCAACGATAGAAGCAACCACGCTGTCTGCGTCGTCTTTGCCCCGGGCGTAGTTCACGACCACGGCTGCACCTTCGGCCGCCAGGTGCTGTGCGATAGCGGCCCCAATGCCTTTGGATGCGCCGGTGACGATGGCCACTTTTCCAGCCAGTGTGTTCATGTGTACTCCTGCAATAACTTTCAGGCGCTATGCTAATTTCAGAACAAAGTTCATACTATCCATGAATAATTCAATTCATTTTTTCCTAAAATTCCGTAATGACCGCAATCCTGGAAAAAACAGCGGGCCTGATGGCCTTCGTACGTACGGTCGAGACAAGTTCGTTCAGTGAGGCGGGTCGTCTATTGGGTGCCAGCCCGTCAGCCGTTTCCAAGAGCGTGGCGCGTCTGGAACAGCGATTGGGCGTGAAGTTGATCCAACGATCCACCCGCGCCTTGAGCCTGACTGCTGAGGGTGCAGCCTATTTCGAACGAATCGCCCCCTTGCTCCAAGGCATTGAAGATGCCGAGCAAGCGCTACATGCAACGGACGATGTGGGGGGCCTACTACGCATCACGGCTCCCAGCGACCTGGGCAGGATGCTGTTTTCGGGCTGGATGAAGAGCTTCGCGCTTAAATACCCAAATCTCAAGTTGGAGTTGGGCATTGCTGATCGTTACGTGGATCTCATCCGAGAAGGCTACGATGTCGCCGTCCGTATCGGCACCTTGCAAGACAACCGGCTGATTGCTCGTGAATTGGCTGAACTGCATACCATCTTGGTCGCATCGCCAGACTATCTAAAAAAGCGCGGTTTTCCTGAACATATCTCTGATTTACGCAAACACGCCTGTTTACGCTACATAGCGTCGAGCGGCCCATATCCGTGGATATGGGCCGACGGAACGACAATCGTGCCAGACGGATTTTTCGATACCAATGACGGCACCGTATTACGGTTTGCCGCCCTACAGGGTACAGGCATAGCTCAACTTTCAGAAGTTGCAGTCGCAGAAGATATTGCGTCTGGTGCGCTGAACATCGTTTTGCCAAAACTGCTTATGCCCGGCCTGAAAGTGCACGCGGTTCACGCATATGGACGGCAAGTTCCCATTCGGGTTCGCGTATTCATTGAATTTTTGCAGCAACAATTTTCTGCGCATAGTGGAGTGGAAATCTCTAAATAATCGTTGGCCCTCGCTGCCGCCCAATCTCCCACGACACCCCGCCGCCACGCACCGTCGCCGCAAGCTGCTGCCCCAGCCGCCGCTCGATCACCGGCTTCCACGGCACTAACGAGAAGCCCATGCCATCGTCCAGCATCGCGTAGCGCCCGCTGGCGAGCATGACGCTGCGGCGGTAGACGCCGGCCACGCGCTGGCCGTCCGTTGCCGGGCGATGCGCCAGGCCGGTTTCGGCGGCAATGTCCTGGGCGACCTTTGCCAGCTCGCGCCCACGTAGCGTTCCCAACAGATTGCGCGCCAGGATCACGCGCTGTCCGCGCCGCTCGGCCAAACCTTGTTCGGCCAGGAAGTCGGCGCGCTGCTGCATCGCCTGCTTGGCCTCCGCGCCAAAGCCCATATCGCCCAGCCCCTTGCCGCCGCCGATCAACTGCTGATCCAGCCAGGTCGCGCCGATGACGCGGGCCTGCCGCTCGATGGGTAGATGCGATTTCAGCTCCACGGCCACGCCGCCCAGGCGCTGCGCGTCGTACTGGCGGCCCCGCTCCGGCAGGTCGTCCGGTACCTTCCATAGCCCTTCGGCCACGCGCTCCACAATGCCGGCGCGGCGCAAGGCTTCCAGGCGGCGAACGTGGGTCGCCACCACCTCCCGCGGATCGCGGCCCGGCGCGGCCTGACCCTGCGCGATGGCTAGGTGATGGTCGGTGCGATACAGGCCGTCGCTCGCCAGTGCGACGATGTTCTTGTCGGCCGCCCGCACGTCGGCCGATCCCCGCACCTCCACCACGGCGCCGGCCGGGTAGTTCGTCGGCTCGTCGCGGGCATTGAGCGCGACGTAGTGGGCCTTGCCGTCGGTGCCGTCGATGACCAGATAGGCCCGGTCGCGCAGCTCGTCGGCAAGCCCCTTCGCAGTGACGCGGCCGATGATGGTGCGGCCGTCGTCCCTCGGCTCGAACACCGCCAACTCGCGCGGCTGGCCGCTCATGGCCCGCTGCATGGTGCGGATGATATCGCCGCGCTCGCCCTGGGCGCGCAAGGTCTTTTCTGCATTGGCATGGACAGCCCAAGTGCCTGGCTGCGCCTCGTCGGCCAGGCCCAGGCGCTGCAAGCGTTGCAGGCGACCAATCAACAGTAGGCGAGAACGTTGCAAGCGGGGTTCATTGAAGCGTTCAATTTGCACTCGACCATCGTCGCCGGCCTCGCGCTGCAAGGTGCGATCCAGACTCGTCCACCGCTCCTGTTCCACCTCGCGCTGCAAGGTCTGCTGGATCTCCAGCTCGGTGCGAGGCCCCAGCCATTCGGTCGCCAGCTCCGAGGCACGATGGCGGAAGCCATCGGCGATGTAATCGCCCGCGATGATGAGGTCTTTGCCGGTATCGTCGCGCCCGCGCACGATCAGGTGGGTATGGGGGTTGTCGGTGTTCCAGTGATTCACCGCCACCCATTCCAGCCGCGTCCCGAGATCGGCTTCCATGCGGTTCATCAGGTGCCGGGTATAGGTGCGCAGGTCTTCCAGCTCCGCGCCATCCTCGGGCGAGACGATGAAACGGAAATGATGCCGATCACCGGCGCAGTGTTCCTTGAAAGCATCAAGGTCGGCTTCGTCGGTCTGCGGCCCGTAGGCCCGGCCCGGTTCGCCATCGCGGCCCACGCCGTCGCGCTCGATGTAGCGCAGGTGCTTGGCGAGCGATTGCGGGCTGGCCCGCTGGTGATTCACCAGCAGCGTCTTGATGGTCACGCGCCGGGACATGGCCGCCAGCTTCGCACCCGCGAAGCGCGCTGCCGTGTGGCCGCGCCCCAAGCGCGAGCCGGGCCGACGGCCGCTGCCAGTGCCGCCGGGAGCGCCAGCGCGACGCATTGAGGACTTGCCGCCGCTGGCCTTGCCGGTCTGCTTGAGCACCTTGGAAACGAAGCTCTGGCCTTGGCCTTTTCCCCGGTTCTTCGGGGCGCTGGGGCGCACGCGGAAATCGTCATCGCGGCGGTCGCTCATGACTGTTCTCCCTGGCAGCAATCACACAAGCTGCGGCGTGTCTGGTCGTGCGAAGCACGCGGACATGTCCGTATTGGCGCGGGAAACGCGCCCCAAGCGGCACGGCGGCAATGCCGCGCCGTGCCGCGCCACCTCCACGTGCAGACTGGCTTTGCGGGCGGACAGGTGCCGCCCCCTTTTGTCTTGCCTTCCGCCGTTGCCCTTCGCTGACGCCGCGGGCAGCGGCGGCCCAGCGGCGCTGCTGCGCGAGCAGCCAGCGCGCCGGCGAACGCGGCGATGGCCGCAGGCCGGGCGCGTTCGAGGCAAGACGTCTGCACGGTGGACGGCTGCGCCGAAGGCAGCGCGAAGTGCGGCGCGGATGCGCTCGCACTGCACGCGCGACGACACACGGAGCGCCGCCGGATCGACACGCCTGATAGCACGATG
>Ga0154006_1000774_pt1 | contig 10937 bp, 8 predicted proteins | sample TSFL090MetaG_FD_104747 | JGI IMG/M metagenome (GOLD analysis project Ga0154006, IMG submission 104747) | Attine ant fungus gardens microbial communities from Florida, USA - TSFL090 MetaG | ecosystem: Host-associated > Fungi > Mycelium > Unclassified | place: USA: Florida, Wakulla State Forest... | reverse complement strand
GGTATCGCCCCGACGCTGTCAGGTACGGACTTGACCGATGCGGTGCCAGAATTGGCGGCTGTCGCCGCGGTCGAGGTCGAGTCTTTCTCCACCAAGCCCGGCGCTTGCCTGCAGTTGCAGGATCTGATGCAGATCGCGGCGCGGATCGAGGCTGCCTATGAACGAGGCTGCAGCGGCGCGGTCGTCGTGCAAGGCACCGACACCATCGAAGAAACCGCCTTCGCGCTGGAACTCCTGGTGAACAGCGCAAGACCGCTCGTCGTTACCGGCGCGATGCGCGGCGCTCGCGCGCCGGGCGCGGACGGTCCGGCCAATCTGCTGGCGGCGGTGACGGTCGCGGCGTCGCCGAAAGTCGTCGGCATGGGCGCATTCGTCGTTCTTGGCGATCAGATTCACGCCGCGCGCCATGTACAAAAGATGCATACCTCGATGCCATCGGCTTTTGTATCGCCGGGCGCGGGGCCGTTGGGACTGGTCAGCGAAGGCCGCGCGCACTTGCACTGGCACTTGACCGCGCTGCCCCCTCTGCCACGAACAGATTGCCAAAGCAGCCCGGCAGTCGCGTTGATCAAGATCTCGCTGGACGACGACGGACGCTTGCTGAAGGCACTGCCCGAGCTGGAATTCCGGGGGGTTGTCATCGAGGCCATGGGAGCCGGCCACGTGCCGGCCTGGCTGGCGCCCATCATCGGCGACTTGGCTACGCGCATGCCGGTGATCCTGAGCACACGGGTGAGCGCGGGACCGGTCTTGACGGCCAGCTATACCTTTCCCGGCTCGGAAACCGACTTGTTGGCGCGCGGCGCCATCGCCGGCGGACATCTGGGCGGACTGAAAGCCGTCTTGCTATTGCGCCTGCTTCTCGCCGCCGGGATTCCGGCAGACAAGCTGCCGCTGGAGTTTGCCCGCCGCTGCGGATCCATCACTTGAAAACGGTCTCAGCACCGTCAACAAAGCATAAAAAGGGGCTATTCATGAACAAACGCCGAGTTGCGCTCGGGATGTTTGCCATCCTGCTTTTCTCTTATGTCGTCAACGCCATCGACCGGCAGTTGTTTTCTGTGCTGGCAACCGATGTGCGCAAAGCGCTCGACCTCACGCTGCCCCAGGTAGGCCTGGCATCCACGGTATTCACGCTGGGGATGGGCTTGGCGGGAATTCCCACCGGCTATCTGTTGGGACGGATGTCGCGCAGATCTGTCGTGCTGACCGGTCTCGCGATATTTTCGGCCGCCACCTACCTCACGGCCAGCACCAAGGGCTTACCGGATTTGCTGGCCTACCGCTTCGTGTCCGGCCTGGGCGAGGCCATGCAGCTCACCGCGCTTCTGGCCATCGGTACCAGCTATTTCTTTCGGCATCGCGCCGTGGCCGCCAGTTCCCTGAACTTCACGTTCGGAATCGGCGCGATCGTCGGCCCCAATCTTGGGGCGGCGATTCTCGGCGCGACCGGCTGGCAGATGCCCTTCATGGTGTTCGGCATATCCGGCATCGTTGCCTTCGTGCTGATCGTTGTTTTCGTCAGACCCTGGTTCAGTGAAGTCGGAGCGTCTTCCAAGAACGAAGCCCTGCCGATCGATCAAGCGGGCGAACCTCAGTCGGACCGACTGCTGGCGCGCACACCGATAATGCTGGCAGTGGCCACGGCCTTCTCCGGTCTGTCCATCTACGGGTATCTGGGCCTTTATCCGACTTACCTGCGTGAAGCGCTGGGCTTTACGCCGCAGCAGGCCGCTTTCGCGGTGAGCTTCTACGGACTGGGCGCCCTGATATCGCTGTTCGGGGGATGGCTGGGAGACCGCTATGACTATCGCAGATTGCTCTTCATCTCGCTGATTGTTTCCGCCGTGGCGGGCGGCCTCGTGTTCACGACCTTGGGACGCTCGGTGTCCGCGCATGCCGCGCTGTCGTTTGTCTTCGGCGCCGCGATCAGCGGCATGGTGTATGCCAATCTGTCCGCGGGCATTATCAAGTCGGTCAGCCGAGCCAGCGCGGCGCGCGCATCCGGATTGTTCGTCGCGAGCCTCTACATTCCCGCGGCATTCGCCGGTTATCTGCTTGGCTTGCTCAAGGGTCTCCATGACTGGACGCCGGCCGCGCTGATGCAAATTTCGGGCAGCGCAGCGCTCGCGGCCGCGCTATGCCTGCTGGCAAAGCCGATGCATAAAAGAAGCGAGGCGCTGGTGCAAAGTTAAGCGCCGCGACGGGGTAAACGCCACCCAAAAGCGCAAGGCCTTACGCGAGTGATCGCGTAAGGCCTTGATTTTATTGCTCGGGGCGGCGGGATTCGAACTCGCGACCCTCTGCTCCCAAAGCAGATAATAAATGGAATTTGGAGGAACACATTGGATTGCTAAAGAACGCCTAAAATCCAGTATTTATGCGGCTTTCAAGGCAATTAAAGTTCTAAATCGTTCCGTCCAATTCCGACACTAGCCTGCCTTTTCGGTGGGGCAAAAATGCTATCGTGGTGCCACGAGCAAAATCACCGCCAAAGAGCTGGAAGCCCTCACCTCTACCGACGATGGACGCACCCTGCGCGAGGACGGGGGCCTGACCGGCCGCGTCCTCGCCGGGGTGCGCGGCATCACCATCCTGTTCCGGTATGAGTTCAAGCTGAACGGTGCCAAGCACGACCACCGCCTCGGCTCCTGGCCCAAGACATCCCTGGCGGAAATCCGGGCGGCACGGGATCGGATCCGCGTAACTGTAAGCGAAGGCATCGACCCCACCGCCGCGAAAAAAGCCGCTCGCTATCAAAAAAGCAGAAAGCCATCGAGGCCACCCTGGTCGAAGCCGAGCAACAACGCACGGAGAGTCTCACCTTCAAAGACCTGTTCGACGTGTGGATAGCCGACGGTGTCAATCGCAAGGACGGCAACAAAGAACTGCGCCGCATCTTCGAGCGCGACATCCTGCCTGTACTTGGCCGCGTCCTCGTCAAGTCGCTGTCGGAAACCAAGCTGCGCTCCCTGCTGCACCCAATCATCGCCGAAGGCAAAGTACGCAAGGCCCAGGTCATGCTGGGTGGCATCAAGCAAGCCTTTGCCTGGGCAGAGAAGCGCCAACCCTGGCGTGCATTGTTAGTCGAAGGTAACCCGGCCGACCTGGTCTCGGAAGATTCGATCACGCCACCGGATCACGCGGAAGAACGCGATCGCGTGCTGTCGGTCGCTGAGATCCAGGAACTGCGTGACATCCTCCAGCGCTTGACCGCTGATTACGAGGCCGCCCTCGCTGGCTACAAATACGATTACGAACGCCCGCTCAAGCAGGAAAGCCAGCTCGCCATCTGGATTTGCCTGGGCACCCTTTGTCGCATTGGCGAACTACTGATGTCCAAGTGGGAGCACGTCGACCTGAAGGCGGGTACCTGGTTCATCCAGAAGGAGAACGTCAAAGGCCGTCGCAGCAAAAAGCAAGATCACTATGTGTGCCTGTCTCCCTTTGCCTTGCGGCAATTCAAGACCCTGCATGAACTGAGCGGGGAGACTGCCTGGTGCTTCTCGGCACGCCACCTGGACGAAACCCATGTGTGCGTTTCCAGCGTGTCCAAGCAGATCGGCGACCGGCAGGAACAGGTCATGGAGCGCAAGCCGCTGAAGAACCGCAAGCACAACAACACGCTGGTGCTGGCCGAGGGTAAAAACGGCAACTGGACCCCGCACGACCTGCGCCGAACTGGCACCACGATGATGCAAAGCCTGGGGGTCTCGCTGGAAGTCATCGACCGTTGCCAGAACCATGTCGTCCAGGGAAGCAAGGTGCGAAGACACTACTTCCACTATGACTATGACAAAGAGACCGCGGAGGCTTGGGAACGGCTGGGGAAGCGGCTGGAAGAGATTTTGACAGTGCCGAAAGCCGAAGACCAGGCACTCCGTCAAACAGTCTCCCGATAGCCCATTGCCCGATAGCCACGCTGCCGCTTGTCCCACATCCGACGCAGTGAAGGGTGACCAGTATCGACAAAGTCGATGATCCGGACACCGGACTTTCCTACATGTTCCCGATGCAACCGGCCCGCGTACTGCTGCAGCGTACCTTTCCATGAAATCGGCATCGCCAATACCAAGGTGTCCAAAGGTGGATGGTCAAAGCCTTCCCCCACAAGCCTCCCAGTTGCCAATAGGATGCGAGGCGCATCAGGCGGCAGCTCATTCAACTTGACGATCAGTGCGGCACGTTGCTTCTTCGACATGCGGCCATGCAATACAAAAGGCTCAGGAGTCACCCCGCTCAGTGCCAACAGAATTGCGTCCAGGTGCTCTGTACGCTCGGTCAACACCAGGACCTTTCGTCCTTGTTCGGCTGCCCTCCGCACCTCTTGCGCAATCGCGCCGGTTCTGGATGAGTCATGAGCCAGATGACGGAATACATCCTGAATCCCAGCATCGGATGGCAGATCGACCTGGGCGGCATGGACTCTGGGTTGCACCTCTAGATCATGCGGCGCATTGACAGGCCTAACGGCCGTATGCCGAATCGGTCCGCATTGCATGAAGATGATGGGTTGCTGGCCGTCCCGGCGGACAGGCGTAGCCGTCAGGCCTAGAACATATCTGGCCTGGACACGTCGCAAGATCGCATCAAAAGAAGTTGCACCAACATGATGGCACTCATCGACAATGACGTGACCGTACTTCTCGACCAGATCGTTGACCTTTCCTTGCCGGACAAGCGACTGCATGACAGCAATATCGATGATCCCCGTCGGCTTGTTTTTCCCTCCACCAATGACACCAATCCGACTGGCATCAAGATCCAGAAAGGCATGTAAACGCGCCTGCCACTGTTTGAGAAGCTCGGTCCGGTGCACCAGGATCAATGTACTCACGCCCCTGCGAGCAATCATCGCCGCAGCGGTCACGGTCTTTCCGAAAGCCGTTGGCGCACACAGAACACCCGTGTCATGAGGCAGCATGGCAGACACCGCAGCTTCCTGGTCGATCCTCAATGTGCCAGAAAAACAGACATCAATGCCCACACCGGCGAAGCGCTCATCCTTGATTTCATGTTGGATACCGTTGTCTGCCAGAAACGCAGTCGCAGCCTCGAAACACCCACGAGGTAGAGCGATGTGCCGGGGATAATTTTCGGCGCAGCCAATGACACGCGGCTTGTCCCACACAGACATACGCATGGCCTGTGCCCGATAAAACTCGGGATTCTGGAAAGCTGCGAGACGGATCAACCGGTTGACCAATGCTTGTGGCAGCCGTGCTTTCTCGAAATAGACCTGATTTGCCAGGGTAATCGTCAAAGACTGGGGCATCACGCCATCAAGCCGATGTTTGCCGGCCCTCTTCCATGGTGTCGCCAGATCCTCATCATCAATGAATGTAATGTCCAGGGGGTGGGCACTGCCCGTCGCACGAAGAATGATGGGCTCTATGTCCTGATATGCCATTCGATCAATTGAGGCCAAATAGGCCCATTGATCAGGATAAGGAGACAAGTCATCATCGACGAACACACTGAACCCGCGCTCTCTCGCCTTCTTCTGCAAAGGCAAGGCTATCAGGTTTCCAAGACCTCCCCTGGGCATCGTATCCTGGTTGGGAAACAAACGATCGTATGAACTCAGTGTCAGCTGCCGGGTACGTGTGCAGGTATGACTAATGAGGGCCGTTCCCAGGCGACGAGCATCCCGGGCCGGAATGCTGCTCTCGAAGAAAACCCAGGCATGTGCCCCCTCTCCAGAACGCGAAACCTCCAATGAGGCAGGGATCCCAAGCTCTCGACAAGATTGAATGAAACCCCGCGCATCGTCCCGCCAGGAGGCATCGTCAAAATCGACAGCAAGGAAATGGCAACTATCGTCCTCCAGCAAGGGATACACACCGACGGTATGCCTGCCAGCCAGATGGTCATAGATCGTGGCATCGGATAGGGGAACGAGTTGGCGATTGCCGCAGTCACCACACTTGATGCGCGGTTTTTCACAGATACCAGGCCTCCATTCATTGGCACAGGCTGGCGCATACCCCGATTTCCCGCTCGTCTTGCTTTCCCAACGAATGGGATAGACATCGTCCCTTCCTCGGAACAACCTCCGGAATAGGGCCACTTTTTCCCTTGGAGAGAATGCGACTGAGGCCGTGGTTACAAGCCGCGGCTCTTGCCTTGGGCTCTCTCGCCATTCGATGCCGTGCGCTTCCAGCAACGCGGTCAGGCGCCGGTTCTCTGCACGAAGGGCAGCTAGGTCGTCGGTCATCACACCTAAGCAGGCGGAGCGATGGCGCGCAATGCTTCCACCAGCCTATCCATATCCGTCACCGAGCTTGCAGCTCCGGCCTGCACCAAGGCCATCCGGAGCCGAGGCAAATGCAGCAATGCACGATCCAGCCCGCCGGCCCCGGCCACGCGCTCAAAAATGTGCCGATCTGCCTTTTGGTAGTCGGGGAGGTGCGCCTGTAATTCGAGCAGCATTGCTGCAAAATCTCGAAAGGGCTGATCCGTATAGCGGAAATGCAGCAGCAACCAGACCTCGAAACACGGAACGCTCACAATCGGTTCGACGCAGATTTCCGGCAATCCCTTTTTCTTGTTGCTCCGCTGGACAGGAACCTTGCAGAGCTCCAGCGCCTGGGGCAGATCCGCCTGCTCGGCATCCAGAAGCACGAACACACGATCCCGAGGCACTTGATCAAAGCGCTCACGCGCCCGCTTGACCACAGAGACCGCGTTGCTGCGCGTATCCCCTGGGACGATCTCGACGCTCGCGGCATTGATCCCCAGGTGAACAAGCAGGCCCTTGAGGTAAAAGGGCTCCGTGCATTCCCCCTCGCACACCAGCAAGGCAGATCCGGTCTCCCGGCGACCAGATTGCTTGCGTTCAGCCTTGGCACGCGCTTTGGCCAACTGGCGTCTTGGTGGACTGTTCTCCCGCACGCCTGCTCCTCAAAACAGAAAATCATTGAGGAAAGGAACCGCGCCATAGCGGCCTTGCAGATAGCCACGCTCGATGGACTCGTTCTTGCGTGGGCTGAATTCCAGCAGGGAATACAGTTCAGTGCTCTGGTCCTGCTTCTTTTCGACGAACCAGACTTGGTCACGCCGCAGCAGGTACGGGTCGAGTAATGACGTATCGTGCGTCGTCATCCACATCTGCGCCCCCTTGGAGGACACGTGGGGGGAATGCAGGAGTTTCAGGATGAAGCGCGTCAGCAATGGATGCAAGCTCGTGTCGAACTCGTCGACCACGATCAGCTTGCCATTCTCTAGCGCATCCAATAGCGGAGCGGCGTATCCCAACAACCGAAACGTACCGTAGGACTCGTAGCGACGATCGAACCATTGCTCTTGGCCATCACTAGTCTTGTGGCAAAACTCGATGTCCGGAATTTCACCATCGACAGAACGAAGCTCCGGCACCTTGCCGGGCTCTAGCTTGAACTCGATTTGCTGGCCCTTGCGCTTTTCCACCTTGATGTCGCTGATATGGATGTCCGCAGCGTTCATCAAGCGCAACACCCAATCCTTGTACTTGGGCTCGTCCAGACGCATGAGCGTAGGCATGACGTTGAGCTCGGCCCGTGCCGGCAGGATGATCAAGTCATTGGCGAACCAATTGAACAAGGGCTTGAGCATCTCGCTGTTGGATTGGACGGCTTGGGTCAGAAAAAGCGATCGCGTCCCGGTATTCGCTTTCCAAAGCTCGCGCTGTCCCTTCTTCTCGCTCTTGAAGGACACGGAGAAAGGTTGCCAGTCGTTTTCACCAGTCTCTTCGTTGAAGTGGTATTCGAACCAGCGTTGCGCCTTCGAATGCTGATAGACCAACAGCCACTCGCCACGAATGCGCTCGGCGTCAAAGGTAAACCCGTATTGGTATCGCACTCCATCAAGCACGACTGAAATCTCGAACCTGGTTGGTTCCTTCCGGGAGGTGCTGTCGAGCAGGAAAGGCGTGAATTGCTCGCGAAACTGGGCCTCCAGAAGCCTGGTGGAATTGAGCACCAGGAGCTGCATGGTCATCAGTGCGAAGATCAGGTTGCTCTTGCCACTGGCATTGGCACCATAGATGACCGCCGAACGCACCAAGCGGCGGGCTTCGGGCCGGCCAGTCTCCAGGCAGTGCGTTGCCTCATGCGTCTTATCGTTCGACGCCGCAAAGCTCAGGCACTGCTCATCACGGATTGAACGGTAGTTGTCTACCCGAAAGTCCACCAGCATTTTTCACTCTCACTATAATTTAAGGGTATTTTTCATCATTTTTGTACAAAAAAACAAGTTATTTTCCATTTCATAGAAAATTTAATTCCTATATCACCTACATGAGCACCAGCCCGAGTACTTGGGCAGCCTGCCCCCTACCCTCATGAGGCTGGCACGCATGTTCAGTGGCTCGGTGGCCAGCCAGATCGCATCGACACGGATCACCGTAGCCACTCACGTAGCCAGACCACGCAGGCGCCGGCCTCATTTACAGGCCATTGCACCGTCGCTTGCACGGGATCACGCGACAAGCGGATCTCGATAGCACGACCCGCCGAAGACACGGCGGGCAACGCGACCGGCACGAACGCCGGCACCGCATCGATCGTAAGCGTCCGACCAAGGCCGTCTTGCATTAGATCTGTATTGGCTCAAACGCTGATTGACCTCATTGAGGTCGAAGGCGGCGGGATCGAAGCGTTTGCCATGCCAGAGCAGCATGTCGTCGTATTCGGGGTGAGTGCGGTCAGAGAGCACATGCAGGAAGTGCTCGTAGCCTGGCAGGCCGCCGACATCTTCGGGCGGACAGGCGTTGGTGCCGTCCAGGCACCAGGGCGAAGCCAGCGGGCCGTTGAAGGTGGCCACCTCCATGAGACGGACCTCATGCTCCCAGTAGTCGCCGAAGTCGTAGAGGTAGTCAAGACTTTGGGCGTCACCCAGCGCATTGTCCAGCCGCACCCGCTTTTCGCTACGCAGGTTCGGCTCGGGATAGTCGGGGTCTGGCTCACCATAGCGCACGCCGCCGATGGTGAACTCATGCAGATGCTCGCCCTTGCGGTCGGGCGAGTAGCCGAACCAGACGGCGGCCGGCGCATCCAGTCCTGCCGCACGATCATCGCGCACATACGTCCACAACCGCCCGGTCTTGGTTTTGCCCTGGCCCGGGGCCAACACGGGCACCGGCGTGTCATCGGCATGGACCTTCTCGCCACCCGTCACGTACTGCTGGAGCGCTGCGACCAAGGGACGCAGCAGTTGGCTGCTGGCCGCCACCCAGTCGGCCAAGGTCGAGCGAGACAGCGTGAGGCCATGGCGGGCATAGATGGCGCTCTGGCGATACAGGGGAAGGTAATCACAGTACTTGGCGACCAGCATTTGCGCCATCAAGCCTGGACCGGTCAGGCCGCGCACGATCGGGCGGCTCGGCGCGGGGGCCTGCATAATGACATCGCATCGGTCACAGGCGAGCTTGGGCCGCACATGGCGCACCACCTTGAAGCTGGCCGGCACATATTCCAGCACTTCGCTCACGTCTTGGCCCAGCAGCTTGAGCTGTCCGCCGCAGGCCGGGCAGGCTCGGGCGGGACTGCCCAGCGCGGCGCACAGTCTGATCCGCGCGCTTGGCCGTGAAGGCCTCAGTCATGGCCACAGGCACCTCTTGCACAGGCTCGTCATAGAGCGCCAGCTGATCGAGCAAATTACCCCGTTCGCTGCTGCGCCCAAAGCGCTCGCGCCTGGCCTTGGCCAGTTGCCAGCGCAGATACCGACTACACGGCCACTACCGCAGCGGTCAGAACAAGCTCACGCTCCCGCTGACGGACGATTTCCTTAAAGAGCATTTCCTGACCTACACGAAGGACAAGCAGGTCCACAAGGTACACGAGGAACTGGAGATTACCGACGTGCAGCTTGCCACCTTTCGCGCGTTGCTGGACATTGGTGTGAATGCGCTGTCCTACGACGATCAGCAGGCCAAAGTGCTCAAGCTCCTGGAGTCGGAGATCCCTGATTGCTCAGCCGGCGACGCATTGAGCTTCTTCTATCCGGTGGCGATAAACGTCGTTCAGGGGCTGGCGATCGAGGCGGACGAGGCCAAGCGAAAGATCACCAAGGATCAGTTCTTGAGGGCCATCAACCGCCGCCCCACCGATCCATTCTGGCAAGGGGCTGATGCAGCCTTACGCCGCGCAGCAGTCAAGGCTCAGGAACGCAAGCGCCAGGTCGAGCAAGCCATGGAAAAGCTCGAGATCACATCAGATTGATGTGATCTTGAATCCTCGTCAAGATCTCACCAAACCCAGGCTGTCCTTGGTAATACAACGCCGCCGTCTTGCTATATTCCTTGGCGAACTGCTGCCTCTCGTCGGCATCGGCAAGCAAGAAGGCTGGGTTCTTGGCGATGACCAGCTCGTCCCCTGAGCGGAACCGCTGCACCTTCCGGTCTTGGTATTCCTTGGTCTTCAAGAACTGGCGCACTTCCTCCGCCCCCAGCAGGCAATAGACATCGTAGTAATGCCGCAGGAAGTTGGCAGGAAATGCCTGCCTCTCCGTCAACCGCCGATATTTCGTCGAGATCGTCTGCAACTTCTCCACGAAGGTATAGGTCGGTGCGTAGCACGGCACATCTACCGCCCGACTATCCCGCACGGGAACGCCACGCCCCAGCGCCACATCCAAGGCCCAGGACGACATCGTCACCAGACGATTGGGGGTCGTGTCATCAAAACCAAGCTCCAGCAAAATGCCATCCTTGACGCCGGCAAGGGCGGGCACACGCGAGGCATAGAACAAGCGGATACCGGCACTGCGCATCTTGTCGTCATCGAAGTTCGCGTCACGCTCGACACTATCGATGCCTGGGATATGGATACGCGTGGCCAGATCGTCGTAATAGGCTCGTCGTGACGCGACATGCGCCGGCTTGTCTTGGTTCTTCCCGACTTTTACATCCGCCCCCTTCGGCGGTTCGATACGGATGTCGATATCTTCGGAAAAACGAT
>Ga0154006_1000772_pt1 | contig 10941 bp, 7 predicted proteins | sample TSFL090MetaG_FD_104747 | JGI IMG/M metagenome (GOLD analysis project Ga0154006, IMG submission 104747) | Attine ant fungus gardens microbial communities from Florida, USA - TSFL090 MetaG | ecosystem: Host-associated > Fungi > Mycelium > Unclassified | place: USA: Florida, Wakulla State Forest... | reverse complement strand
TGTGATCCGCGCCGGCAAGGGCGTGCAGACCGACTCGGTGGGCACCCCGCTGAAGGTGGGCGACCGCGTGGTCTACACCCACACCTCCTGCGGCGGCTGCTATTTCTGCACCACCGCGCGTAAGCCCACGCTGTGCAGCAACCGCCGTGCCTACATGTATGAAAACATCGAAGAGTCGCCGTACCTGCTCGGCGGTTTCTCGCAATACGGCTATGTGCTGCCGCAAGCCGGCCGCCTGCGCGTGCCCGATTCGGTGCCCAACGAGCTGGCCAGCCTGTCGAGCTGTGCCTTGCGCTCGGTGATGAATGCCTTCTCGCAGATCGGTGAGATCGAACCGACCGAGACCGTGCTGATCCAGGGCGCCGGCCCCTTGGGCCTGCTGGCCACGGCCAATGCCAAGGTACGCGGCGCGCGCAAGATCATCGTGGTCGGCTCGCCGGCGCCGCGCCTGGAGATGGCCAGGCGCTTCGGCGCGGATGTCTGCATCCCGGTCGAGGGCACCACGCCCGAGGAACGGCTGGCCCAGGTGCTGGAACAGACCGACGGCCGCGGCGCCGACATCGTCATGGAATTCACCGGCGTGCCGGCGGCCTTCAATGAAGGCTTGGCGCTGGCCCGCAAGGGCGCGCGCTACCTGGTGGTAGGCCAACTGGGCGAGGGCGCGACCACCATGCAGCCGTCGATGATCGTCAAGAAGAACCTGCAAGTCATCGGCTCGTTTTCGGGCGATGCGCGCAGCTATGCGCTGGCCTTGCAATTCCTGGAAAAGCACCAGCACGACTTCCCGTTCCACGAAATGATCACCGGCCGCTACAAGCTCGACGAGGTCAACGTGGCGTTGCAACGCATGAAGAATTTTGAAGAGATCAAGCCGGTGATCGCCATCGACTGAGGCGCTCGCGCCTCATGGCAGTCATCGCAGGCCGCAGGAATTTTTGCCGACATCAGGCAGGGAGACCCGCGCGGCGACAAGGTATCGCCTTGCGCCGCCGGGAAAATACAGGCCGGTCACCAGACCGGTCACTACACCAAGGAGATAGCATGACTTTCAATCGTCGCAAGTTCCTCGTCACCGGCGCCACCGGAACCGCCGCCGTCGCAGCCTCGGGCATTCTCGGCGCACCCTGGATCGCGCGTGCGCAAGCCGCCGAATTCACCTACAAGGTGGGCACCAACCTGCCGGCTTCGCACCCGCTCAACGTGCGTCTACAGGAAGCCATCGATGCCATCAAGAAAGATACCGATGGCCGCGTCGAACTGCGCCTGTTCGCCAACAATCAGTTGGGCGGCGATACCGACATGTTTTCCCAACTGCGCTCGGGCGCGCTGGAATTCTTCCTGCTGTCGGGCGTGAATGCGCTGTCGTCGCTGGTGCCCAAGGCCGCCATCTCGGGCGTGGGCTTCGCCTTCAAGGATTACAGCCAGGTGTTCGGCGCGCTCGACGGCGAACTGGGCGCGCACCTGCGCGGCCTGATCAACAAGGCCGGCCTGGAAGTGCAGGACAAGATCTGGGACAACGGCTTCCGCCAGATCACCAGCAGCGTGCGTCCGATCCAGTCGCCGGGCGATCTGAAGGGCATGAAGATCCGCGTGCCGCCGGGCCGGGTGTGGATTTCGCTGTTCCGCGCCCTGGGGGCGGCGCCGACCTCGATCAACTTCAGCGAAGTCTATTCTTCCTTGCAGACCAAGGTGGTCGAAGGCCAGGAAAATGCGCTGGCCGTGCTGGATACCGCCAAGCTGTATGAAGTGCAGAAGTATTGCTCGATGACCAGCCACATGTGGGACGGCTTCTGGTGCCTGAGCAACCGCAACGCCTGGAACAAGCTGCCGACCGGCGCGCGCGAGATCGTCTCCAGGCACCTGAACGCCCATGCCTTGAAGCAGCGCGAAGACGTCGCCAAGCTCAACGCCGGCCTGCAAAAGGATCTGGAAGCCAAGGGCCTGCTGTTCAACAAGCCGGATGTCGAGCCTTTCCGCGAGGCGCTGCGCAAGGCCGGCTTCTACGCCGAGATGCAAAAGACCTTCGGCGAAGAAGAATGGGCGCTGCTCGAAAAAGTCACCGGGAAGCTGGCATGACAGGCGCCGTTGCCGAAGAATTCCGCAGCACCCACGGGCATGCCGCCGCTCCGGCGCGCGGCATGCCGGGCTGGCTGCGCGCCATCCACCGCGTGCTCGGACTGATGGTGTCCGTGCCCGCGGCCTTGCTGGTGCTGGCCGAGATCGTGCTGCTGTTCGTGGGCGTGGTGATGCGCTATGCCATGCATGACCCGCTGGTCTGGGGCGACGAGCTGGCGGCCACGCTGTTCCTGTGGCTGTCCATGACTGGTGCGGCCACGGCCTTGCACCGCGGCGCGCACATGCGGATGACGGCCATCGTCAACGGCGCCGGCGAGCGCTGGAGCCACATCTGGGAAAACGTCGCGCTGATGGCCAGCATGCTGTTCCTGGGGGTGATCCTCATGCCGGCATGGTCCTTCATCAACCAGCAGTGGGGCCTGGTGACGCCGGCGCTGGAGTTCAACGACGGCTGGCGCGTGGCAGGCATCATGTATGCCGTGGTGTGCATGCTGGCCATGTGCCTGGTACGCCTGCTGGCCATGGGCTGGAAACAGACCGCAGCCGGCATCGCCATGGTGGTGCTGGTGGTCTATGGGCTGGAGACGGCCGGTCCGCTGCTCAAGGGCCTGGGCAACCTGAACCTGCTGATCTTCTTCATCGGCGTGCTGGGGTTCACGGTGCTGTCGGGGATGCCGATCGCGTTTTCCTTCGGCCTGGCAACCTTTTCCTATCTGGCGCTGGCCACCACCTCGCCGCTGGAAATCGTGGTCAGCCGCATGGATGAGAGCATGTCGTCGATGCTGCTCTTGGCGGTGCCGATGTTCGTCTTCCTCGGCCTGCTCATCGAGATGACCGGGATGGCGCGCGCCATGATCAACTTCCTGGCGTCGCTGCTGGGGCACGTGCGTGGCGGCCTGTCGTATGTGCTGGTGGGGGCGATGTACCTGATCTCCGGCATTTCCGGCTCGAAGACGGCGGACATGGCGGCGGTGGCGCCGATCCTGTTTCCCGAGATGACCAAGCGCGGCGAGAAGCCCGGCGAACTGGTGGCGCTGCTGTCGGCCACCGGCGCGCAGACCGAGACCGTGCCGCCATCGATCGTGCTGATCACCATCGGTTCGGTCACCGGCGTGTCGATTTCGGCGCTGTTTACCGGCGGCCTGCTGCCTGGCCTGGTGCTGGCGCTGGTCTTGTGCATGCTGGTATGGTGGCGTTCGCGCAAGACCACGCCGGCGGCCGCGCGCGCCAGCGGCAGCCACGTCCTGCGCACGCTGATGATCGCCATTCCGGCGCTGGCCTTGCCGGTGGTGATCCGGGTGGCGGTGGTGGAGGGCGTGGCGACGGCGACCGAAGTCTCGACCGTGGGCATCGTCTATGCCGTGGTCGCGGGCCTGCTGCTGTACCGCACCTTCGACTGGAAGCGCCTGGCGCCGATGCTCACCGAGACGGCCGCGCTGTCGGGCGCCATCATGATCATCATCGGTACCGCCACGGCGATGGCATGGGCGCTGACGCAATCGGGCTTCTCGCACGAACTGGCGCTGTTCATGGAAAATCTGCCGGGCGGCAAGATCGGATTCATGGTCATGTCGATCATCCTGTTCGTGGTGCTGGGCAGTGTGCTCGAAGGCATTCCAGCCATCGTGCTGTTCGGGCCGCTGATGTTCCCGATCGCGCGGGAGGTGGGCATCCATGAGGTGCACTACGCCATGGTAGTGATCCTGTCGATGGGCCTGGGTCTGTTCTCGCCGCCGTTCGGGGTCGGCTACTACGGCGCCTGCGCGGTCAGCAAGACGCATCCGGATGCGGGAATCCGGCCGATCATCGGCTACATGATCGCGCTGTTCATCGGCATCCTGGTGATTGCGGCGATACCGTGGATTTCCATCGGTTTCCTGTGATGGTGTGTGTGATGCGGGAGGGGGCGGCGACTGCGGTCGCCGCTCCGGTGCCTCAAGCCGTGTTTTCCGTTCGGGCTGAGTAGCCCCGCAGGGGCGTATCGAAGCCTGTCCTGAGTTCATCGAAGGGCCTGCCCTTCGATATGCGGCGATGCCGCTACTCAGGGCGAACGGAGTCGATGGACGATCAATGGCACCAGCAAGACAATGGCGCCTGCCGGAAAACCGGACAGGCGCCATTTTGTCAGTGCGTGCCAGGAAAGAACTCAGCGATTGCCGCGCAAGGCTGTCACGAAGAATTGCGCATCGCCCATCTGGCCGCCCTTGAGCGCCATTTCAAGGCCGTTGATGCCGGGCCGGCGGGAGATCACCTGACATAGCGGCACGCCCGGCGCCAGTCGGGCCGCGATTTCCAGGGCATCGGGATCGAGCACCTGGGTGATCTGGCTGGAGGTGTCGCCGCCGGACAGGATCAGGCGCCTCAGCGGCACCGTTTCCAGCACCGCCCTGGTGAATTGCCCGAGGCGCTGGCCGAGCAGGCGGCCGCCCTGGTGGCGGGCCTGTTCGCGGTCCATGCCGCGTTGCGCCAGGCGCGTGATCATGGCGTCGATGCGGTCGTCGGCCGGGCCGCGCGCGGTATGCAGCATGACGCTGCGGCCCGCGCGCAGGGCGTCGACGGCGCGCTCCACCATGCCCGCCAGGGTGGCTTGCCAGGTGTCGGCATCGACCAGGGCGGCGGCATCCACGGCGATATCTTCGAAACCGGCGGCAATGGCCGCATCGACCTGTTGTCCACTCAGGGGCGAAGCGCTGCCCGATACCGCCAGGATGACCTCGGCCGCATCGAAATGGGCATAGTCGCGCGTGGCCGGCGGCAGCAGGTCTTGCGTGGCCCACCATTGGGTCAGGCCATATTCCACGCCGGACGAGCCGACCGTGAAGACCGGCTTGCCGGAGGCGGCGCGGCGGCTGGCTTCGCGCTCCAGCAGGCGGCCGATTTCGGTCAGGTGCTCGCGGGTGGCGGTGTCGAACAGGATGGCGGCATGGGGCGCGCTATCGCCAGCCATCAGGGCATCGACGGCGTCTTCACGCGCGGCTGCCGGCTGCTCGAACTGCGGGTAATGGACATGGCCGATCGGCAGCGCGGTTTGCCGGTTCAGATGCAGGGCGAGGTCGCCTTCCTCCATGGGCGTGACCGGATGGCGGCGCATGATGGGGTGGCGGTCGATGCGATAGACCTTGCCATCGGTGGCCGAGCGCGCGAACAGGTTGCCGAACAGGCAATAGCGCAGCAGGGCGGGGGTGCCGGCGATGATGGGGATGGGCGCTTCGCCGATGACGCCGCGCGCGATCTCCATGACGCGGCCGATGCTGCCGATGGCGGGCGAACTGTCGAAAGTGGAACACACCTTGTAATGGATGAGCGGCGCGCCCAGCGCCGCCAGGGCGCGGAAGATGCCGGGCAGCGCCGCCTCCATCTCGGCCGGCGACATGCCGCGGCTGTCGCCGGCCACGCCGATGGCGTCAAAACCGCCCAGTTGCGCCAGCAGTTCCGGCGTGGGCGGCTTGAGAAACAGTGCGCAGCGCAAGCCGGCGAAGGCCAGCACTTCCAGCGCATCGGTGGAGCCGGTGAAGTCGTCGCCATAGTAGGCCAGGCGCAGCCGGCCGGGGCGGTTGGATGCCGTGGTGCTCGCCGTCATCACCGCCCCTTGTCGAAGTAGGACAGGGAAGCCTTGAGCGCCGGGTGGGTCTTGGCATAGTCATCCAGCGCAATGCCGGCCACGGCGGCTTCCCAGCCTTGCTTCATGCTGGCCACGCCGGCGGCGATGCCTTGCGGGTGGCCGATGATGCCGCCGCCGGCCAGGTGCATCAGGTCGGTCGATTGCAGCATGCGGTAGAGGTCCGGCGCCTGGCCGGCCCACTGGCCCGAGGAAAACACCGGCATCAGCGGCTGGCTGCCGGCAAAGGGCTTCAGGCAGTGCTGGGCCGAAGCGATCACCGATTCATCGGGTTCCCAGAACTTGCCGCGCAGGCCGTTGACGTGCAGGTGATCGACGCCGGCCAGGCGCCACAGCTTCTGGTAGGCGGCAAAGGAGAAGCCCAGTTGCGGATTGCGGGTGAAAGCGCCCCAGCCGTTGCGGTGGCCGTGGATCGGCAGTTGCGTGTGGCGGCGCAGGTATTCCACGCCGGCCATGCCGACCCAGTTCACGCAGACCATCACGCAGGTGCCGCCGGCGGCCAGCACGGCGTCGTGGCGCTGGCGCATCTCGTCGATGCTGCCGGAAATGTTGATGGCGTACATCGGCATGCGGCCCATGCGGTCGGCATGGCGCTTGAGCACCGGCATGACCGCGTCCAGGCGGGCTTCGAAGCGGGCATAGTCGGGGTCGGCCAGCAGTTCGTCATCCTTGATGAAGTCGATGTCGGCCGCGCACATGGCGTCCACCATCTCGGCGGTCTGCCCGGGCGACAGGCCGATGCTGGGCTTGATGATGGTGCCGATGATCGGGCGGCCGTGCACGCCGGCCAGTTCGCGCGTGCCGGCGATGCCGAACCGGGGGCCGGCGAAGCGGGCGGCGTAGTCGTCGGGCATGTCGATGTCGAGCAGGCGCAGGCCGGTGACTTCGCCCAGTTCATACAGGTTGCCGGCGATGGTGGTCAGCAGCGCCGGCAGGTTGGCGCCGACGTTGGCGCAGGGAAAGGCGATTTCGATCTCGCCGCGGTGGAATACGCCGCTGTGGCCGTTGCGCGCCACATAGGCGCTGTGCAGCGAGGCTTCCATGACCGGCGGCAGCAGGTCGATGCGGGTGACGCGGGCGCGCGAGCGCTCCTTGAGTTCTTCGGTCTCGCCCGGCACGGACAGGAAGGTGCCGCTGGACTGCTCGCCGGCGATGACCTCGGCGATCTTGGGGATGGGCGCCGAGCTTTCGACGAAGTAGCGCGCGGTGAATTCTTTGCGGGTGGAAGTCTGGTTTGGCATGTCGGCTCGATTCTCGGCGATGGCGGCCACGGCGGCAACGCCCGGTATCCGGGCATGCGGGCCGCGCACCGCAGGGTCGTCTCTCACTGTTTGTCGTTGGAATGGGAAGGAAAGTCACTGCGATCCGGTCCATTGTCGACCGGGTTGCACGACTTTCCATTGCAGAATATAAGGTTGACCGGGAAAAGGATCAAACGATATGATTTCCCGGCGCGCTGCGAAAAACTCACAATAAGAAAACCCGCATCCGGCAGTGTGGCGCCGGACCGGCTTGCCAGGCGGGCTGGTGGCGGATGCGCGGCCGATCAAGATCAGGATCAGGATATGTCACGAACCAAGGAGACCCCGCCGATGGCCTATACGGCGCCCCATCGCATTCCCCGCCCGTCGCTGAACGCCTTGCGCGCCTTCGAGGCGACCGCCCGGCTGCGCAGTTTCGGCGGCGCGGCCGAAGAATTGTCGGTGACCCACGGCGCGGTCAGCCGCCACATCCGCGCACTGGAAGACACCCTGGGCGTCATGCTGCTCACGCGCAACGCCCACGCCACCGAACCCACGCCGGAGGGCGCGCGGCTGGCCGAGGGCTTGTCGCGCGCCTTCAACCTGATCCAGGCCAGCGTCGAGCAGGTCAAGCCGGGGCCGTTGACCCTGTCGTGCTCGGAGTCGATCATGATGTACTGGCTGCTGCCGCGCCTGGGGCAGTTCCACGAGCGGCATCCGGATATCAAGATCAGCTTCAACATGAGCTACGGCCCCATCGATTTCACGCGCGACAATGTCACCGTGGCGATCCGGGTGGACGTCATCGAGCCGCCGCGCGACATCGAACCCATCGAGCTGGTGCCGGAGTGGATCGGCCCGGTCTGCGCGCCCGACGTCATGCGGGCGGCCGGCTTGCGCCGTCCGGCCGACCTGGAGCGGGTGCGCCTGCTGGCCACCAAGACCCGTCCGCAAGCCTGGCAGGACTGGATCGCCTGCACCGGCGAACACGGCGTGCAGCCCAATATCGCCCAGTCGTTCGAACACTTCTATCTGCTGATCCAGGCCGCCAAATGCGGGCTGGGCATGGCCAACGTGCCGCGCATGCTGGTGCGCGACGAGTTGCGCTCGGGCGCGCTGGTGGCGCCGTTCGGCTTCGTGCCGGGGCCGCGCAAGCTGGTGTTGTGGGTGGCGCCGCACATGGCGGGCCGGGCCCAGGTGCAGGCACTGGTGAACTGGCTGCGGGAAGAGTTGCAGACCAGCGAGGCGCTCGCCTGAGGCTTGCTGCCGACTAGATGACGCCCATGAGCGGCAACTGGCCGGCAATGGACATCACATGGCCGTGCCGCCATCGGCGTTGTAGACGGCGCCGGTGACGAAGGAGGCTTCATCCGAGGCCAGGAAGGCCACCACGGCGGCGATTTCGTGCGGCTGGGCGCCGCGGCCCACGGGGGTGGATGCCATGATGGAGTTGACGAAGCCGGGCGGCTTGGTGGCCAGCTGGCGCGCCACGAAATCGGTCAGGGTGAAGGAGGGCGCGACCACATTGGCGCGCACGCCTTTTTTGGCGAATTCGCGGGCGATCGACTTGGTCATGGCGATCACCGCGCCCTTGGAGGTGGCATAGGCCGCCGTGCCCAGCAGGCCGCCACCGCGGATACCGGCGATCGAGCTGATATTGACGATGGCGCCGCTGCCTTGCTGCACCATCTGCGGCACCACCGCCTGGCAGCACATCCAGGTGCCGGTGGTGTTGACTTCCAGCACCCGGCGGAATTCGGCGGTGCTGACGTCCAGGAAGGGCCTGGCGCTTTCCATGCCGGCGCTGTTGACCAGCGCGTCGATCCGGCCCCAGCGGGCGATGGCGGTATCGGCCATGCGGCGCACCGCCTGCTCGTCTGACACATCCACGGCCAGTCCCACGGCCTCGCCGCCCTCGGCGGTGATCTGGCTGGCGGCGGTTTGCGCGCCGTCTTCCTTGAGATCGGCGATCAGCACGCGGAAACCGCGCCGGGCCAGCAAGGTGGCGCAGGCCTGGCCGATACCGCTGGCGCCGCCGGTGACGATGGCGACTTTTGTCTCTGTCTGCATGGTCTTCCCTGTTTGTTCTGATGAAAGGTGGGAAGACATGGTAGGCGCGGCCAGGACATGGGGCAAACGATATGAAATCGGCGATCGGTGATGAAAAGTCACCGCCGTATCGGCTGCCTTGGCCGTCTTGCGCTCAGTGCGCCTGCAACAGGTACCCCAGGCCGCGCAGGGTGGTGATGCCGACTTGTCCCGCAGAGGCCGGTGCCGGTGCGGGCGTGAGTTTCTTGCGCAGGCGGTGGATGTAGATCTCGATGGCGGCGAGCCGGGCATCGTCGTCCAGCGAAAACACGTGCTGGAACAGCTTTTCCTTGGAGACGGCATGGCCTTGCCGGTGCAGCAGGGCTTCCAGCACGCCATGCTCACGCGGCGTCAGAGCCAGCAACTGGTCGCCGTAGCGGAAGGTGCGCGACATCTTGTCGAAACTGAGCGCGCCGCACTGCATCATGGCAGGGGCACCGTAGCTGGCGCGCCGCAGCAGGGCCTTGATGCGGGCGTCGAGTTCTTCCGGCGCGACCGGCTTGACGAGATAGTCGTCGGCGCCCAGGTTCAGGCCCCGCACCCGGTCGGCCACGCTGCCGCGCGTAGCCAGGATCAGCACCGGTGTGCGGTCGCCCCGCGCGCGCAGGCGCTTGAGGACTTCCAGTCCATCCCGGCAGGGCAGGTCCGGGTCGAGCAGCGCCAGGGCGTAATCCCGTGTGCGCAGCAGGCGCTCGGCCGCCGCGCCATCGGGCGCGCATTCCACACGCAAGCGCGCGGTCTGTAGCGCCTGGGGCAGCCAGTGCGCGAGCTCGGGGAAGGCTTCGGCCAGTAGGATACGCATCATGTTCTTGTCCGCAAGAAATGCCGTCGGTTTGCCCGGCGGGGGGATGTCTCGGAGCGGATGCTAGCAGACGGGGATGTGCCCCGGCATCGATTTTGCAATCGTATTTTATCTAGTCAATATTGGGAAAATACGGAATCTGCTGCTACAGAAAGCAGATTGAAAGCCTTTCTTCGTAAGATCGCCGGCATGACAACAATCATGCCGGCCACGCCGTCCTGTCCACTTTCGCGGACATGCTGCCAGACATGCAGACGCATGGGCCTTCCGGTCATTGAGTGTCACCTATAAGCGTCACATCGCCATCGGCTCCCGATCGCGACAGTGATGCGCGCAACCGGGCGGCCCCCGCCGCCTTCCAGAAGGAGATGATCCATGTTGAAGAAACGCCGTCTGGGCATGTCGCTCGGACTTGCCCTTGCCATGCCCGCGGGCGCGATCCTGTTGCCCGTTGCGGCGCAGGCTGCCGTGCCATCGGGCTATCCGGCAAGCTATGCCGGCCTGGTCGAAGCGGCCAGGAAAGAAGGGCGCCTGGTGATCTACAGCACCACCGATACCCGCGCGGCCGAATCGCTGATCAAGGATTTCGGCGCGCTGTATCCGGGCATCCGGGTCGAATACAACGACATGAATTCCACCGAAGCCTACAACCGCTTCATCTCCGAGGCCGCCGCCGGCGGCGCGACAGCCGACCTGATGTGGTCGGCTTCCATGGATTTGCAGATGAAGCTGGTCGCCGACGGCTATGGCCTGCCGTACACTTCGCCCGAAGCCGGCGCGCTGCCGGACTGGGCCAACTGGCAGGATACGGCCTACGGCACCACCTTCGAGCCGACCGCCATCGTCTACAACAAGCGGCGCGTGAGCGAAGCCGAGGTGCCGCGCACCCATGCCGATCTGGTCAGGCTGCTCAACGGCAACCGGGCGAAATTCCGCAACAAGGTCACCACCTACGACATCGAGAAGTCCGGCGTCGGCTTCGGCCTGATCAGCCACGACCTCAAGGTCGATCCGCAATTCTGGGAACTGGCGCGGGCCATGGGCGGCGTGGCGCTGCGCGTGCAGTCGTCCACCGGCACCATGCTGGAACGCCTGTCGTCCGGCGAAAATCTGAT
>Ga0154006_1000771_pt1 | contig 10945 bp, 11 predicted proteins | sample TSFL090MetaG_FD_104747 | JGI IMG/M metagenome (GOLD analysis project Ga0154006, IMG submission 104747) | Attine ant fungus gardens microbial communities from Florida, USA - TSFL090 MetaG | ecosystem: Host-associated > Fungi > Mycelium > Unclassified | place: USA: Florida, Wakulla State Forest... | reverse complement strand
GACGGTCGCCGAAACGCTGCCCGGCTTCGAGACCACCAGCTGGCTCGGCCTGGGTGCCGCCAAGGGCACGCCTGACTACGCGACGAAAAAAATCCGCGACGCGCTGATCGCGATCGCCAAAGACCCGGAATACATCAAGCAAATGCGCGCCATGAGCGCCGAAGTGAAAGTAGACGCGTCCGCGGCCGACTTCCGTCAATACATGCTGAGCGAAAAGGCCAAATGGGATGGCGTGGTGCAAGAAGCGAAGATCCCGAAACAGGAGGAATGACATGAACGACACAGCCAAGCGCATACACGAAGAAGCCATCGTCATCGATGCAACCTGCCCCTTGCTGCAGAACGACGCCACGCACCTGGACCTGTACCGGCAAGGCGGCGCCACCGCCGTCGCGCCCACCATCCGCGCCAACACGGGAACCAGCGCCGACGCGATCCAGATGTTCGGCTACTGGAACCGCCTGGCGCGCGAGCGCAAGGACCTGGTGGTCGTGCGCACGGCCGACGACATCGTGCAGGCGAAAAAGAACGGCCAGATCGGCGTCATCCTGCATTTCCAGGGCACCGAAGTGCTGGACCGCGGCATCGACATCATCGACGCCTACCAGGCCATGGGGCTGCGCGTGGTGCAGTTGACGTACAACAAGCGCTGCCATGTGGGCGACGGCTGCGAAGAGCCGAGCGATGCCGGCCTGAGCCGCTACGGCCGCGCCGTGGTGCGCCGGCTGAACGAGACGCGCATCGTGGTGGACTGCTCGCACACGGGCTTGCGCACCTCCATGGATGCCATCGAGCACTCCACGGAACCGGTCATCCTGTCCCATGCGAATTCACGCGTGGTGCGCAACGTGCCGCGCAACGTGCCCGACGAACTCTATCGCGCCATCGCGGCCAGCGGCGGCGTCATCGGCGTGGTGGGATTCCCGAACTTCGTGTCGGACGCCCGGCGTCCCACGCTGGATCACTTCATCGACCACATCGAGCATATCGCCGGCCTGGTGGGAATCGATCACGTGGGCCTGGGCATCGACTACTACCTGGGCCAGCATCCCTTCTCTTCCGACGAGGAAGCCCAGCAGCTGTTCCAGCAACGCGTGCAGTGGGGTGTCTGGTCGCCGGAATCGTATCCGGAACCGCCCTATTACTATCCGGCCGGCCTCGAAACGCCGGACAAGCTGGGATCCATCGCCGGCGGCCTGCTGGCGCGCGGATTCGGCGAGGAAGACATCAAGAAGGTCCTGGGCGGCAACTGGCTGCGCCTGTACCGGCGCATCTGGGGTTGAGGCGCGCATGCCCTCTCCCGGAAAGCGCGTCGTCGTCATCGGCGCGGGCATCGTCGGCCTGAGCAGCGCGCTTTACGCGCAGCGGCGCGGCCACCAGGTAACGATCCTGGATCCGCGCGGCTTCGCCGGCGGCGCATCGGCGGGCAATGCCGGCGTTCTCGCAGTCAGCGATTGCGTGCCGATCGGTACGCCGGAACTGCTGCGGCAATTGCCGCGGCTGCTGCTCGGCCGCGACAGCCCGTTGACGCTGCGCTGGTCGTATGCGCCGCGCATGGCCGCATGGTTCTACCGCTTCATGCGCGCCTGCGCGCCGTCGCGCCTGGGGCCCGCCATGGAAGCCCTGGCCGCCCTGCTCGGCGCGGCCAGGGCCAGCCATGACGAACTTGCCGCCTGCGCCGATGCCGCCGCCTTCATCCGTCCGACAGGATGGATCAAGGCCTGCGAGACCGAGGCGGCCTGGCGCGCGCTGCAGCCCGACCTGCAACGCATGCGCGACCACGGCGTCGAATGCCACTATCTGGGCCCGGACGAATTGCGCGCCCGCGAGCCCAAGCTGGCGCCGATCTTCCGGCATGCGATCGTGCACCCCGCCTGCGGCCAAGTCACCAACCCCGCGGCGTACGTGCAGGCCTACGGACGCGCCTTCCTGGCCAACGGCGGCACGCACGTGAGCGCGCAGGCCGTTGCCGTGGAACGCCGGGGCGGCATCGCGACTGCCGTGCGCACCCAGACCGACCGCTACGAGGCCGATGCCGTCGTCATCGCGGCCGGCGCCTGGTCGAAGAAACTCTGCGCCGGACTGGGCGTTGCCGTCCCGCTGGATACGGAGCGCGGCTACCACCTGATGCTGGCGTCGCGCCCCGACGCCATGGCGAATGCGCCTGTTCTCTGGGCAGAAAAATCCATCGTGATGTCGCCCCAGGGCGACAAGCTGCGCGTGACGAGCAGTGTGGAATTCGCCGGTCTCGACGGTCGGCCGGATCTTCGCAAACTGCGCGCACTGGTGCCGGAAATACACCGCGCGCATCGGCACGCGCCCGGGCAGATCCAGGCCGAATGGCTGGGTTTCCGGCCTTCCATGCCCGATTCGCTGCCCGTCATAGGCGCCGCGCCCGGCACGCCGAACGCCTTCCTGGCCTTCGGCCACGGCCACCTGGGCCTGACCTTGGGCCCGGTGACCGGGGCGATCATCGTCGACTTGATCGACGCCGCCACGCCAGCCGTGGACCTGGACGCCTTTTCTCCCACGCGTTTTCGCTGAGGTTCAATTGCAAATATTCGATAGCGCCGCAACCGCGGCCCGCCTGCCCTTCGACCGCCTGATCCACGCACTGGAGCAGATGTTCATCCAGGGCTGCACGGTGCCGCGCCGGCACAATCACCTGCTGCGCGACATCGATGGCGCCAAGGACAGCCTGCTCATCATGCCGGCCTGGCGCGACGACTACCTGGGCATCAAACATGTGACGATTTTCCCCGGCAACAGCGAACGCGGGCTCCAGGGCCTGCATTCCACCTATACCCTGTACGGCGCCACCAACGGCGTGCCGCTGGCGCTGATCGACGGCGACCAGATCACCGTGCGGCGCACCGCAGCCGCCTCCGCGCTGGCCGCGTCCTTCCTGGCCCGGCCCGACGCGCACCGCCTGCTGGTGGTGGGCGCCGGCAATGTGGCCAGCGCCCTGGCGCCGGCCTATGCCGCCGTGCGGGATATCCGCCAGGTATGCATCTGGGACCGCCATCCTGAAAAAGCCGCCGCCCTGGCGCACAAGCTGACCGCCGACGGCTTCAATGCGGACGTGGCGCCAGACCTGGACGCGGCGGTGCGCAATGCGGAAATCGTCACCTGCGCCACGCTCGCCCAACAGCCGCTGGTGCGCCGGGAGTATCTGCGGGCCGGCACGCACGTCGACCTGATCGGCAGTTTCCAGCCATTCATGCGGGAGTCCGACGACGCGACCTTCTCGGACACCTCGGTTTTCGTCGATACGGAAGAGGCCCTGGACAAGGCCGGCGACCTGCTCTCGCCCATCGCCGCCGGCGTATTCAGCCGCGACCGCGTGCTGGCCACGCTGGAGGCACTATGCAGGCGCGAGCATCCGGGACGCCGCACATCGGAAGAAATCACGGTCTACAAAGCCGTCGGCGCCGCATCCGAGGATCTCGCGGCGGCGATTCTTGTCTACGCGGCCTGACAAAGACGCTGCTTGCCGCCGCGCCCCGGCATCGGCGCGGCGGGCGGCGGCGCACACTGCCGCCACTCGCCGAAATCAATCCAGCGACGCCCCCGACGTCTTCACGACATCCGCCCACTTGGTGTTCTCTTTGCGGATGAAAGCGGAGAATTGTTCAGGCGTCATCATCATGGGATCCGAACCTATCTCCACGAGCCTGGCCCGCAGTTCGGATTTCTCCAGAGCCTGGTGTATCGCCGCGGCGATCTTCCCCACAATATCGGCGGGTAGGCCGGCCGGCCCGAGAATGCCGTACCAGATCGTCACGTCATAGCCCGGCACGCCGGCCTGGGCGATAGTCGGCACCCCGGGAAACAAGGGCGACGTCTTGGCTCCCGACACGCCCAGCGGGCGTACTTTTCCGGCCTTGGCAAGTTCGACATAGCTGGGAATGTTGTCGATCATCATGTCGATCCGGCCGCTGATCAGGTCGGTCACGGCGGGGGCCGTTCCCTTGTACGGAATATGAGTCAGCTTGGCGCCCGTGAGCGATTCCAGCATGACGCCCGCCAGGTGGCTGGAGCTCCCCACGCCGGACGACCCATAGGTGTACTTGCCGGGACTTTTCTTGAACAGGGCGATCAGGTCCTCGACCGACTTGGCGGGCACCTCGGGATTGACCACCAGCACGTTGGCCGATTCGCCCACGGGCGCGATGGGCGTGAAGTGGTCCGCGGTGTAGGGCAAATTCTTGTACAGGTGAGGATTGATGACCAGCGCACCCGTGGTGGTGAAGAACAGCGTATAGCCATCGGGCTTGGCATTCGCCACGAACTGGGCGCCGATCGAACCGGCCGCGCCGGCCCGGTTCTCGACCACGATGCTCGTCCCCAGGATGGGGCCTATGGCGCCGGCGATCAGGCGCGCGGTGGCGTCGGTTCCGCCGCCGGCCGGGAAAGGCACGACCAGGGAAATCGGCCGTTCGGGATAGGCGGCATGCGCCAGGGAGCCAGCGGCCAGGAGCAGCCCGGCAAACAATCGGGTAAGGGTTTTGATCGGAGACATATCGGTTTCCTTCTTGTGTAAGGTCAGGTCCCGGCCTTCGCGGCCAGGGACGCCGCGATCTCGTCGCGCTTCTGCACGCGGCGGACGTGCTCGATCACGTCGGCGGGAGGACGCGCGTGCAGATAGCCTCGCCGGGTCACGCCCATGCCCAGCGCTTTCAGGTCGGCCATCGCCTCGGCCATCTTCAGGTTGGCGCTCAAGCCGTCGACGATGGGCACATCGTCGATGCGGGTCAGGCCCGCGCGCACGACCGCCTCGCTCAGGTACAGCTGCCCCGGGATGAGGGCTTCGGCGCCCTGCGCGATGGCGCGGCGCGCGGCGTGCGTGAAAACCTCCACGATTCTTTCGCTATCGGACAGCCCGCGGCTGACCTGGTCGAAGTTCGCATCGATCAACACGGTCGGCAAGGCCCGCGAGGCCAATCCCAGGCGCTGGATGCGCAAGTCCATCATCTGGTCAAAGCCCGGCTCGAACACCAGCACCGCAAAACGGGTGGACAGGCAGCAGGCGAAGTGCATCGCCGACTCGCCATAGCCGACCACGGGAATATCCAGCAGCGCTCGCGCCTGTTCCAATGCCGGATCCTGCACCGAACCGATGGCGAACACGTCGTAGCCTTCGGCCTGGGCGCGCAGCGCGTTGTCCAGGATGAACTGATCCGTCATGGCGGCCACGTAGGGATACTTGAGCACCTCCGACGGAGCATGGCTGCCGTAGATGCCGGCGGGCATGCCGACGAAATCCACCTCCACGCCCGGTCGCGCGATAGTGGCAACGCGAGCCCGCATGCCCGAGAAATAGGCCGGCGTGCGCCCCATTTCGATCAAACTCTGGAACAAGATTTTCATGACGACTCCCTGTGTGCCTGCGTCTGCATGATTCGCACCACCTCCGCCCAGGGCCGGGTCGCCAAGGGGCTGCTGCCTTCGATCACGCGTGCGGCCACTTCGGCCAGCGCCGGGTAGGTCCTGCCGGTCGTCACGCCGGCGCGGTAGATACGTACTGATTGGCGATGACGCCGTTGGCGCCGGGCTTGCTGTCGATGATGATGTTCTGGCCGAGAATCTTCTCCAGCTCGGACGCCCGCGGACGCGCCACGGAATCGCTGCCGCCGCCCTGGGCGAATTGCCGGATCAGGCGGATGGGGTGGTCCGGATAAGCTTGCGCAGCGCCACCGGCAAGGAGAAAAAAAGAGGCGCAGACAAGCGCCGCAGTGTTGAGCGTGCGGAACATGATCCTTCCTCCGAAGAATGACGAAGCTCTGCTATGAAGCCAGGCCTTCCATGGCGACCGGCAAGCTTTGCTGCATGGCCGCGCGCGCAATGGAGAGATAGTCGAACATGGTCCGGGCGGCTTTTTCCTCGTCTCCGGATTTCATGTCCCGGCAGATTTTTTCCATGTACTCCAGCACCACCACCTGCCTCTGGCGATCCCCCAGGCTGAGGATCTGCAGGGACCGCACGAGGCCCGCATAGAGTTCGACGGCGGAAACCAGGCGCTTGTTGCGCACCAGGCCCAGCCAGGCGGCGCGGAAGTCATGGTTGGAAGAAATAAAGCCTTCGTCGTCGCCGTCGCGCACCGCCCGCCTGGCGTGCGCAATGGCCTCCTGGACGCGCTTGATGCGCGCGGCCCGCTGCCTCACCGCGGCGGTGGCGCTGCGCACCGCGTCGGTTTCAAGCAGGACGCGCAAGTGACAGATCTCTTCGATGTCGTCTTCCGAGAGACGCGGAACGGCGAAGCTGCGGCCGCGGATCTCCAGGAAGCCCTCGCTCGCCAGGCGCGTGAGCGCTTCGCGCACCGGCGTGCGCGACACGCCCAGACGCGAGGCCAGGACGCTCTCGCGCAGGGTCTCGCCCCAGCGGACGTTACCGGACCACAGATAGGAGCGCAGCTGCCTGTAGACCTGCTCGCCGAGGAGGTCGATGCGCGGGATTCTTTCCAGGAAATCGTTCATGGCAATCGAATTGAGGCATATCAAGGAAATAGCCGGAAATCCGCCACACGCATATCCCTAACTTCGCATACTGGATTCGCAGTACAGGACACAAAATCCGAAATACAGAATACGGTATACAAACTATTTGAGCAGTTTTCCGCTGTCTGTCTCAGTCGGGAAAATCCCTAGCCTGGACATAGTCCCGGCCGGAATGCGGCCGGCGCCAATCACCCACCGCCCATCGGGTTTACCCGGAATTCTGTCTCTCGGGTGTTACGCTGTCGGAGACAAAGCCAGCATGACCGCTGGCGAGGCGAGCCGCGCCCATCAGCGCGGCTCGCCTCGTTCCGACTCACCGCAGGAGAAACTCTCATGACGACCCTCACCGGCGAAATGCTTATCGGCGCGGCTGCCGTGCGTGGCGGCGAAGGCAGCCTGCGCGCCTTCGACCCGGCCCGCGACCAGGAAATCGAACCCGCCTTCGGCCTGGGCGGCGCAGCCGAGATCGATCGCGCCGCGCGCCTGGCGCAGGCTGCGTTCGACCCCTACCGCCTCCTGACGCCGGAACAGCGCGCGGCGTTCCTGGAAAAGATCGCCGACAACATCATGGCCATCGGCGATGCGCTGATCGAACGCGCCCAGGCCGAGAGCGCCCTGCCCGCGGCGCGCCTGCAAGGCGAGCGCGGCCGCACCGTCGGCCAGCTGCGCCTGTTTGCCCAGGTCGTGCGCGACGGCCATTTCCTGCGCGCCACCATCGACCAGGCCCAACCCGAGCGCAAGCCGATGCCGCGCTCAGACCTGCGCCTGGCCAAGCTGCCGCTGGGCCCGGTGGCCGTATTCGGCGCGAGCAATTTCCCGCTGGCGTTCTCGGTGGCCGGCGGCGACACCGCCTCGGCCCTGGCCGCCGGCTGCCCGGTCGTGGTGAAGGCGCACAATGCCCATCTCGGCACTTCCGAGCTGGTGGGCCGCGCCATCCAGCAGGCCGTGAAAGACTGCGGACTGCCCGAAGGCGTGTTCTCCCTGGTCATCGGCGGCGGCAACGCCATCGGCGAGGCGCTGGTCGCCCACCCCGCCATCAAGGCCGTGGGCTTTACCGGCTCGCGCCTGGGCGGCCTGGCGCTGGTGCGCATCGCCAATGCGCGTCCCGAGCCGATTCCCGTCTATGCCGAGATGAGCAGCATCAACCCCGTGTTCCTGCTGCCCGCGGCGCTGAAGGCGCGCGCCGACGCCATCGCAAGCGGCTTTGTCGACTCGCTGACCCTGGGCGCGGGACAGTTCTGCACCAACCCCGGCCTGGTGATTGCATTGCAAGGTCCGGACCTGGACCGTTTCGTCGCCACCGCCGGCGCGGCGCTGACCGGCAAGCCGGCCGCGACCATGCTCACCCCCGGCATCAGCAAGGCCTACGCCTCGGGCGTGGCCAAGGCCGACGCCCTGGCCGGCGTGGAACGCGTGGCCTCGGGCCAGGCGGCCGGCGATACGGCCAACGCGGCCCAAGGCGCGCTGTACGTGACCGATGCGCAGACCTTCCTGTCCACGCCCGGGCTCGAAGCCGAAATGTTCGGCCCGGCCTCGGTGGTGATCCGCGCCCGCGATATCGATGAGATGTTGAGTGTTGCGGAGCACGTGGAAGGCCAGCTCACGGCCACGCTGCAACTGGATGCCGGCGACCACGAACTGGCCGCCCGGCTGCTGCCGGTGCTGGAACGCAAGGCCGGGCGCATTCTCGCCAACGGCTATCCCACCGGCGTCGAGGTGTGCCACGCGATGGTCCACGGCGGCCCCTACCCATCGACCTCCAGCGCCATGTACACCTCGGTGGGCGCGAGCGCCGTCGACCGCTTCCTGCGCCCGGTGTGCTACCAGGACCTGCCCGACAGCCTGCTCCCGCCGGCCTTGCGGCAAGGCAACCCGCTGGGTCTGTGGCGCCTGGTGGACGGTGAGCTCAAGCGGACCTGAAAGGCCGCTCCCGGACCCGCTTGGTAGCGATCCACTTTTCCCCGGACAGCACCCGCGCCCCCGCATGCAGGGAAAGCGGGTCTGTCTGCCGGCGGGCATTGCCGTATTCGAAAAACAGCGCCTGGCCGCGCCGCGGCAATACCGACCATCCCACGTGGGGGAAAGACGTTTCGCCGCCGGCCTCGACATCGTTCAAGTACATGATGAACGTGGCCACGCGCTGGCCGCTGCGGGCAATCGAGGTTTTGTTGGCCTCGTTGGCCGGCATCAGAAAGTCGAAGTGCGGCGCGCACTCCGTGCCGTCGGGGTAATACAGAATCTGCAGGCCCTCGCCATGCTCGACGGGATGGCCCGTGATCCCGGCGATGCGTTTTTCGATGCGCGCCACCAGGGACGTCTCGCCCAGCCTGAAGAACATGCCGCTGCTGCTGCGATGATCCGCCGCCCGGTCGAGTCCGGTGATGGGGTCGGTGACGGTGGATGCGGTCAGGCGCGGGCGGCGCTAGCCCCCGACCTGATGGCTCGTGCGCTCGCCCGTAGCTTGCAGCCGCTTGCCCACCTGGTACACCCACACGCGGCTGACCTCGTATCTTCGGGCAATCTCTGTGGGACCCTCTCCACGCTCGATCGCACGCAACACACGCTCTCGCAAGTCCGGGGAGTACGCTTGCATCTGAATTCCTCCTGCTCGAGGAACTCATCATCTAGATCGTAAATGATTAAATCAAAAATGATCTAGTAAGCAGGGGGCTTTGCTTGGGCGGCTACAGAATATCGTCGCGAATGCACGCCTTGAAGTGCATCGGCGCGATTTCCTTCAGGGGAGGCCGCTGCTGGGCGCACTCCGGCTTGGTATAGAGGCAGCGCGTGCGAAACACGCAGCCGCTTGGGGGTGAGACGGGATCGGCGACATCGCCTTGCAGTACGACGCGCTTTCTGCGTTGATCGGGACGATCGTCGGGCACTGCGGAGATCAGTGCTTCGGTATAGGGATGACGGGGCGTTTGCGTCACGGCGTGCGCCGGCCCGATCTCCATGATCTGCCCAAGATAAACCACCGCGATCCGGTCGGACAGATATTCCATCACCGCCAGATCATGCGAAATGAAGAGCATCGCCAATCCGAAGCGGGCTTTCAGGTCGTCGAGCAGGCTGACGATCTGCGCCTGGATCGAGACGTCGAGCGCCGAAATCGGTTCGTCGGCGACAATGAACCGAGGATTGACCGCAAGAGCACGCGCGATCACGACCCGTTGCCGTTGTCCGCCGGACAGCGCAACCGGGTTGCGGTCCTTGTAATCGTCGGAGAGCGACACCAGGTCGAGCAGCTCGCTCACGCGGCGGTCGACTTCGCTTTCCGTGGCGTAGATCTTCTGCACCCGCAGGGGCTCGGCAATCACGTCGCGGATCTTCATGCGTGGATTGATCGACGCGAAAGGATCCTGAAAAATGATCTGTGCGCTCTTGCGGTACTCGCGCAATTGGGCGGGGTTCAAGGCCATGACGTCCTTACCGTCGAATCGGATCTGGCCGTCGGTCGGTTCGACCAGACGCAGCACCGAACGGCCTATCGTCGTCTTGCCTGAACCCGACTCGCCGGCAAGGCCGAGCGTTTCGCCGGGAGCGATGTCGAAGGAGACGTCGTTGACCGCATGGACGTGGCCGACGAGCCTGGAGAACAGGCCGTGTCGGATGTCGTAAAGCTTGCGCAGGTGGCTGACGCTCAGAAGCGGTGTCTCGAAAGAGGTCGTCATGGCGGTCATCCTTGCAAGGCGGCGGGTTGCGGTTGCTGCTGCAGCTCTTGCCAGCGCAGGCAGCGGACTTGCCGCAGCCCGTCATCCGTGGTTTCGAGCGCCGGGGCCTGGGTGTCGCAGCGCCCCTGCTGCGCGAACTCGCAGCGCGTCCTGAACGCGCAGCCGCTGGGCAGTGCGGCCGGGTTGGGCGCGCCGCCGGGAATCGGCTTGATGCGATGCCGCGAGTTGCCCAGGCGGGCCCGGGAACGCAGCAGCGCCTGGGTGTACGGCATCAATGGCCGCTCGAACAATTCGCGGATCGGACCCGACTCGACGATCTGCCCGGCGTACATGACGAGCGCGCGATCTGCGATCTCGGCGACAAGCGCCAGATCGTGCGTCACGAACAGGATCGCCATATGGGTTTCCCGCTGTAGGGCCTTCATCCTCTCGACAATTTGCGCCTGCACGGTGACGTCGAGCGCAGTCGTCGGCTCGTCGGCGATCAGGAGCGCAGGATGGCACGACAGCGCGATCGCGATCATCACGCGCTGTCGCATGCCGCCCGACAGCTGATGCGGATAGCTCTTGAGGCACTTCTGCGGGCTCGGAATGCCGAGCATGGACACAAGCCGCAGCGCTTCCTCGGCGCGTTCCTTGGCCGACAGCTTGCGGTGCACCGCAAGCGCTTCCTCGATCTGCGAGCCGATCGTGTAGAGCGGGTTGAGCGAGGACATCGGCTCCTGGAAGATCATTGCCGCGTCGTTGCCGCGCACGCGCTGCAGGTCGCGCTCG
>Ga0154006_1000765_pt1 | contig 10993 bp, 9 predicted proteins | sample TSFL090MetaG_FD_104747 | JGI IMG/M metagenome (GOLD analysis project Ga0154006, IMG submission 104747) | Attine ant fungus gardens microbial communities from Florida, USA - TSFL090 MetaG | ecosystem: Host-associated > Fungi > Mycelium > Unclassified | place: USA: Florida, Wakulla State Forest... | reverse complement strand
TTAAGCTATTCTAGTCCTGGTTAAAAATACAATTTTTAATTTTTGTTCGATTTTGGATTATTTCTAAATAGGCAATGCCTTTAAAAGTTTTTAATAATCTTATTATGTAAATTGAAACTGCTAAAAAAGCAGTAATATATTTTATATATATAAACCAAAATATATATAATATATCGAACCTAATGAAACTTTTTAGTTAGGTAATATTTAAATACTAGCTATAAGTTTTAAGATAGAATGTGATGAAACTATTATTAAACAAAAAGATGCTTCAATTTCAACATTTTTCTTTTCATTTAGTTAATCCTTATTCTTGCCCGATATTAAGTAAATTTGCTTTAAAAACACAATAAAATGAGACAAAGATTCTGAGAATTAGCAAAAAAGTATGGAATAGGTATACTATTAGGTAGTGCAACATTTATTAGCTATAGAAAACAGTATGTAAATGACAATTATATTTTAGATAAACTTCATAAAAAAATAACAAAATTGAAGGAAGCAGAAAAAAAAGAATATGATAGACTTATTGAAGAGCAAGCTAATAATTTTATAAATAAGGCTGATATAGAAAGATACAAAGAGGCTGCTGAGGAATATAAAAGAGCTATTAATAAATATAATCAAGATCCCAGTGATTTTAATCAATCTCAAAAAGATAAGTCATTTGAAAAATTGAATGAAGCTTTTGATGAAATTAAAAAATTAGATATTAGTGAATATTTAGTAACTTTATATAATAACTATAGTGATTATTTGGATAGTTTGAATCCAGATAAAATTGTTTGTTTGTTTAATATAATTGTAGATGGTTTAATATTATCTTCTTTCGTTACTGTATTAAATATAATGTTAAGTGAAAATATTATTAATAAATTAACCTTTTTAGAAAAGTATCCTAGAATACTGAAATTAATTCAAATAAGAAATAATATTAATAAAAAAGTAATTAAATTTTATTTAATCTCGCATTTAATTTTTACATTAAGTGGTATATTTACCAATCTTTACATGTTTTTTCTTTAAATTAAACCCCCCCTATCATTCTTAAATTAAAATTAAAGTATAAAATATATTTAATATAAAACTAAGTTAATTAAATTTGTTTCACACTATTCTAATAAAACTTAATATCTAGATATATTCTATGCTGCTTGCTAAGGTTTGCTACAAACTGTGATAAGGATTATAACAGTATAAATAAAATTTTTCTTAATGGTTAATTAATAATTGATCAAAAATGAAAATACAAACAAAAAAATTTTTACATTATTTGCTTACGATACATATAATAAAGGTTATAAATTTTTAAAATCATGCCTTAATTTAAATATAGAATAAAAAGTATTAATATTAAAATTAAAAATAATAAGTTTTATTCAACTAATAAGGGTACACCAATTATGAGTTTACGTGATTTTTTAGACTTTAAGTTAGGTAAGTCATATTAACCCATAACAAGGCTTAGTCAAAGGTAAATAAAATTAAAAATTTAAATTTGGAAAAGGTAAGTTATATCCAGCTTATTCCGAATACGTAATAATTTAAAATATTTGTGATTGAAAAACTAGAATCATAAAAAATATTAATAAGGATTTAATACCAGGTGTAACTTATGATATAGCTGTAATAGGACAAGATAATTTAAATAAGGAATATATCACTTACGGTAAACATTTTTTATTTAATAAATAGTTTAATATTAATGCAGTTATTACTAGAATAAATGGTAATATACTAGTTAAAAGTCTTTTGTTAATAGTGGAAATATTGAAGTAGATGAAAATGATAATGATTTAGAAATAGGTATGAGGTTAAGAATATTATTATTAAGATCTGTATCTTTCGATACAAAAGTTATGAATTTATTCAAAAAAAGAAAAGTTAATTTAAAAAATATAGAAAAAAAGTAATGATCATAACAAAAAATAATTATTTAATTTTAAAAAATAATAAATTAAAAGCCTTATTTAACAGTTTACCTAATAGTAATTTATGAAAATATTTTGGTAGTCTTATTGATGATAAATACATTGATAAATCAGGAAATAGTGGTAGTTTATATCAATTTAATTAAATTAAAATATTAATTCTTGAGATGAATAGTAACAAATTAAAAGGTATAGTTCATAAACATGATAAATAATAATTTAGATTTACTAATATAAATGTTTCTACTACAGGAAGTAAAGAAAAAATAGGAAATTTTCATAATAAATTTAAATACTACAATTAAATATGTAAATAAAAAAATCAAATACATAGATACTAAAATAAAAAGTCAAAATGTTGAGCCATTAAAATTGGAGTTAGTTAGAGATAATAAATATGGTACATTTGATATTGAAACAGCTTTAGATAACAATACTCGATTTATCCCAGTATTTTGAGGGTGGAAAAAATAAAGAAATCTATACAGATTATATTATTAGTAATTATGACTCAGTAGAGAGTATGTTTAATAATTGTTTTGATGATATGTTTGAGTTTAAAATTTATACTTGGTATACACATAATTTATGTGTTTTTGATTCTGTTTTTATACTTAAAACATTATTTGATTTTTACAGCAATACTAATTTACAAATTAAAGATGGTAAACCTTTTTTAATTAAAGTCATAAAAATGACTAAACATTCTAAAACTAATAAAGATATTTATAAAATAAAAAGATTATATTTAAAGATAGTTATAAATTAAAACCTTTAAGTATTAGAAATTTAATTAAAGCTAATGATATAAAAACACAGAAGCTTTATTTCCCTTATAGTTTAATGAAAATATATAATATAAATTCTAAAGGCAAAGTACCCGCTAAAACAAATTATGATAATATCTCTGATATAGACTAAAAAAAATAGCAGATGGATTTAAAATAAAAATTGGAATTTGAAAGAAGAATTAATGAAGTATATGAAAAATGATATTGTTGCCTTATATCAAATTGTAGATAGATTTAGTCAAAATATGTTTGATTTATTTAACATAAATATAACTAGCGTTTTCTACTTTAAGTAGTTAGTCGTTAAAGACTTTTTTTAACTAATTATTTTGATATTAATAAGTGTCCAATACTTATTTCTAGACAAGCTAATTATTTTTACATTAAAATTGCTTATTTTGGAGGAAGAGTTGAAGTATTTTCTTATTATGCTAAAAATATATATAATGTTGTATCTCTATATCCTTCTTGTATGTTAAAGGAATTACCTATAGATAATCTTATTAAGAGTACTGACAATAACCTTGATAATTATTTTGGTTTCTGTTATGTGAGTGTGAAAGTGCCTGCTAACGAAGGTCTCAGAGCTCCTATTTGAGCTTTTAGAAAAGAAGATGGTGGTTTAATATACCCTACAGGTAATTGAACAGGTTGGTATAGCAGTGAAATTCTTAAGAAAGCTAGAGAGACACAATTTGTTAAAGTTGAGGTACATTACGAACATATAATGTATAAATAAACAAAATTATTTAATAAATTTTTTTAAACCTATAGTAAAATTAATGCAGATAGAGATGGTAATAAAGCAAACGATCTACTGCTAAATTAAAACTTAATAGTTTATATGGTAGATTTGGATTCAAATATGAACCTTATACTATTGATTTTGTTCAATCTAGTATAGATGATCATATATCTCTTATCCATAAAGTTTTTTATAGAATATATATTGGTAATGATATTGAATATATTAAATATACTACAGCACCTTCTGAATTACTTAAAAAATTAAATAGAAATGAATACAATAAATTAAAAATTAAAACAAACTTTGATGCTCCTTATGTTGTAAGAGCTATTACAATATCGGCTATGATAACTTCACATGCTTCTATTATTATGAATCCTTTTTTTAAAATACCTAATAATCCTACTTATTATACTGATACTGATAGCTTATTTACTAAATATTCTTTAGATAATAAATTTATTTTTAGTGATTTAGGTAATTTTTCTTTCAAAGGTATTGCTAAAAGAGCTTATACTATTTCTCCTAAAGCATATTGTTTAATTATGGAAGATGATACTGTCATTATTAAATTTAAAGGATTAGATAATAAATTACTTAACAAAAACCAATTTAAAGAATTATTACGTGGAAACAATGTAACCATAGATACTAGTAAAATTTTAACAGATATTAAGAAAGGTTCTGGAGCTCTAAATTCAATTAACTTAACTATAAAACCTGAGATAATGACTAATAAAGTTATTAAGAAAAATGAGCTAAATTATGAAACTGTTCCTTATCGCGTAATAGATGGTGAGGTACAATAATTTATAATGCTTATATTTAGTCAAATAATAAAAATTTATAATATATAAAAATTGTTTAATAACATTTATATAACTAAACTGTATTATTTATACAAGTATAGATTATATTAACTATTTAATTTTAAATTGAATAATCCTTACTTAACAACCGTAAGAAATAAGCGGAAAAGGCTAAAGTAAACCCTACTATTATATATAGCCGCTTTAATAATATAGTTTATATAAAAAACTAATCCAAAACCCTTAGCTAATCACTAAGGTATAACTAACTTAATAGTTTTATATTAAAAAGTATAGTAACTAACTTTATTAGTTTAACTAATAGGTATTAATAAGAGCCACTTATTATAATTAATTTTAATTTAATTAGCTTTTTTTATTAAAGGGTATTCAGTTGCTATATTTATATAATTACTTTAGTATCCAGTATTATTAGGATAATAGAGGTTTTTTTATTCTTCGCCATTAATCGAAAATAATTTATAATAATCTCTAATAATTTATTAGAAAATTTAAACTAAATATATAGTATAGTTAATAAAGTATTGAGAAGATAGAATATCAAACCTTAAGTTTTTATTAATAGAAAATGATGGAGGTGTAGGTATTAGTAATTTACTTACATCGGTTTTAACATAACTATTAATTTTACCACCAGGTGTAAATACTTATTCTATAATGAATCCTATGTTTTTTAATAAAGTTAAAAATAAATTTATGATAAGTATAAAAAAGATTTATCGGCAGATAGTGCTATATAAGAAAAAATAAGACTTTAAAAATCATTTCAACTATATCATTAGCAATTTTGCTAAACAATCCTTAATTGTTATTAAATTCATTTTATTAAGTGTAAAATTAGAAGAAATATTTTCAAGAAGTAATGCTATAATACTAGCATCAAAGGAGTGTACAATATTAGGTACTATAGAATTATTTTGTTTTCTAAGATCTGTTAAATTTCTATCCATTTCTGTGATAGTAACAGTTTTTGTTTACCTAATATAAATGTTTCTAAATTTCTTTTTTTTAGTGGTGCATAAATTTTTAATTGATTAAACCAGCAGGACTTAGCCATACAGTAGACAAAATTTAAATATTTAAGTAAATTATTCATATTTTTCAAATATTACACAAGTAAAATTAAATTAGGGAAAACATTTTATAATACATAATGAATAGCCTTACCTAAAACAAATATTTGTTTAGCAGTTATAAGAAGATCCTAATCAGTTTTATTGAACTTTTCTTTTTAAAGATATATGTAAGCTTTTTACCTTTAACTAAATCAAGTTGTTTAAAATGATTAGTTTTAATTGGTCGGCTATACCTTTACTAGTAGCCCCATAAGAAATAGTAAAAATACCAGGTTTAATAAAGCTTCTAGTAATATTAATATTCTTTAATATAGCTAAAGAATTATCTATCTTAATATATTCTTGTATTTTATTACTTTAAACAAAATCATATGAGAATAAACAACCATAGTTATATCTTCTTTATTACTTTTTTTTTGATATTAACATGTTTAGCTAAGTTGGTATCATTTATTATTGTACTTAAATGTTGTAAACCACTACATGTGGCATATAAATATATTGGTAATCTACTAATAAAATTATTTTTATTTAAATCATAATTTTTAAGTTCAATACAACAAGTTAAAAATAACCCTTTCATTACAAAATCATAAAAATTTGTATCATTCTGATCGAAACTAAAAATTCTATACTTAAATATATTAGGCACAGATAAAATTAAATTATTATTAGTTCATTCTAATCTTTTATTATAAGACAATTTATCTACTCCATAACAATTAGCAGTATAAATTTTCAAATGCTCTAATCCTCTATCATTTAAGATAGAACCATTTTTAAACATTAATAATGATCTAGCTAAATTACCACCTTGAACAGATAAATATTTAGTATCAGTATATAATCTTCCTCTTCAGTCAATAAAGTAATTAAAATAAATATTATCATCATCACTAGATTGAGCTCAATCTTAAAACATAAGAGCAAAAGTTATCACTGATTTATCACTATAAAACTGACTATTGTGTTTTTGAATTTTAGTAATTTCCCCATATTTAAAATAAAAAAGATTAATAGTATTAGGATGCAAATATAATTTAATTATATCATAAATTTTATCATTACTATAAACACCTGATTCATTAGCATTCACTAAATTTATTCTGTGATTTAATCACTTTTAATTTATAGTGTAAGGAATACTTCCTAAGTAAATTATAAAATAATTAAAATTTAAGTAATCTAGTGTAGTTTTACCATTATTTTGTAGCTTACATAAATAAAATTATTTTGTTTTTTCTATTGAGTAAATATCCACCATATTCATTATTCTTAAATTTCTTTTTCTCGTCTATACTTACATTCCAATTAGGCGGTCTCAACCCCTATGAAAATTATTTAATTCTACAGATAATAATTTAACTATTTGATCATCTAGATTTTACCTGGAACTATAGCTATTTGAACAGTGTTATCCTTCATTGGAATATTAATAAATTCATATAAATGACTATATTCAGAAATAATTTAAGATAAATCGCAACCTAATTTAAAATAAACATCATCAGAAATAATTCCTAGTATTTCATTTAATCTAACATTAAACTCAAGTTTAGATAAACCTTTTTCTATTGTATAATAATTATTATTTAATTGGATTGAATAAATTAAGTTTTCAAATGTTTAAGAAGAATTCTTATGATTAATATTGATATATAAAGACCATTGATTTTTTAATAAAATTTTATGTAATTCCATACCAATAATTTTTTTTACATAAATAATGTAGCAGTATTTTGATTTAATTTATATTTTTTCATCTGAGGAATAATATTAGTTAAACTATTGAAACTATAATACCATTTTGACTCAAAATAATATGATTTCTGTATGTTTTATTCATCAAATAACGTTTATCCTTTTTAAATAAATTTAAAACTTTGTCTAATTTAGAGATACTACTCATTAATATATTAATTCCTACATAATTACTAAATAAACTTTTTTTACCTTGAAACATACTATTTAATTCTTCATTCCATAAAAATTTTAATGTTTCTTCTATTTGTAATTGTTTATTTCTATTAGTAAGAACTCTTTGATTATCCACTGATGATTTTAGTATTTGAGTGATTTTAACATACATAGGATTAGTTGTAATATAATTAAATATTTGAATTATTGATGTACCGGAGTTATCGATCCTGTTATTATTATAACTTAATCTATTTTCCTCCTTTTCAACAGATTTAATTAAATTATAATATTTTCTCTTATTTGAAATAAAATCATAATTATTTAAACTATTTTTTCTCACATTTGTATTATTGATATTATTTTTATCCACAGATATTTTACTAATTTTTTTCAATTCATTACTCATATTTTTTTTATTACTAAAATTTATTAAATCTAATTAAAACTTTTTTTTCATTAAAAACATTTTTGACCAATAAAATCATATCAATATGAGGTTTACTATTATTTATATCAACATCTTCATAAATCAATGTGTCTAAATACTCGTTAACTATATTTACTGGATCCTTTGTAGAAAATCAAATTCTATTTTAGAATAATTTATAAAAATATTTATGTACTTAAATTTGCTATTTTTCCTGTCTAAAATTTTGGTATAGTCCAACTCTTAATTAAAAAAGAAAGTAATAAATAAAAATTTAATATATAAAAAATATTAAAATAGTTAAATTAGGTATTATGCGCGTATTCAAGAAATATTCTAATAAAATATTTAAAAATTAAATTAATAAATAAAATTATTAAAGTTAGTTAATTTACATAAAATTCCGTATTTAATACATATACAAAATATAAATTTAAATAAAATTATTAAATAATAATACTTATTTTAAAGATTGGTAAACTCCGCGTCTTATTAAAAATTTGGATAAAAAATTAATTTAAATATTTTAAAGAAATTAAAGGCTGCGCGTCTCATTAAACTTGATTAAATTTTAATAAATTAAGAAAATATGAATTATTTTCGGTATTAGCACCCGAATGAAAAATAAAAAGGTAATCAAAACTGAGTTATTTTTGGTATTCTCTGCGTAATGAATTAAAAAAATTAGAATAAATAATACTTTGTGGTATAATCACCGTATTGAAAACAAGCTACAAATTCTTTGTATATTATAAATAAAATTTTAGTAAATTAGGTATTATAAGTAAATTCAAGTAATCTTACTATTCTTTACTAATTATGATTAAAGTATTTAACCTCAGTAATCTTTACTGTTTGTGATATTTTTTTATGTTTTCATAATTTATATTTACATATATATTCTTTATATTCATATATTTTAATCTTTCATTGTTATTGCACCTTCTAGCTAGATAACCGTATCTTTAATCCCTTTCTCGAAATAATTTCAAATAAAGTAATTGAAAATTAGTTAAAATTAATCAAAAGATATATTATATAAATAATTAAGATAGTAAACAGAATAAATAATAAAGTAAATTATTGAAACAAATTAAATAAAATTCTTTATTAAGTAAAATTAGGAATTATCCGCGTATTCATTGAAAAGAAGTTCTTTTAATAAATTTAAAAATTCTAAAAACTAAATAAAAAAATAATAAAAACTAATAATTAATAATATTCTAAATATCTATAGTAAATTATAATTAAATTTAATAATAAATATTATCATATCTTAGTAATATTGTCATAACTTTAGCTTTTCTATTCTCTATTAAAATTAATAAAAATAAGCTAAGAATTATACTCTAAGTATCTCAAGTATACTGTATATTAACTAATATTGTTTGATTTGTTATACAAGTATTTATTGACTATAGTTCCATATTTCATGTTTAAATTTCTTTAGCTCTGTAATTACTTACAATTTAATCCACATACTTAATAAAATTATTATATAAAATATAAATAAATTATTAATTTATAAAATAAGGTAAAGTGCGATACACCTTTAATTAAATTATTAAAATATTAAAAATAAAATATTTAAAAAGAATAATTAATTGCGCTATTAACCAAAGACTTATTTAAAGATTATTTACAAATAATTAAAATAACTACGGCAGTAATTAAATAAAATTAATGTTAAAATTTACTAATTTATATTATTATATTAAATATTAACTTTTATAAAATAAGGAGATATTACGCAACTACTTAAATCTTAAGTTTAATCCAAAATTTATAATTAACACATGCGAGGTTTTAAAGTTTTATTGATATTTTAGGACTTTAACCAAGGGATCCCGATTTTAATTACAGGAATGGCATTCACGAAATGTATTTTGCTTTTACCACCTGTGTCGAGATCTTGCCTTTGATAGACATACCATTAAGGCTGGGATCTTCAAATTTTTGTTGTAAAGGAGGTTCTTGTCTGCTCTACTCTTAGTTAGAGTGAATTGGGTTTGGGACCCTGTTTCTTTGTGCCTATTTATTAGAAATTTATATGCTTTTTGAAGACTATCCAATCCTTCACTTCGGGTATTTTATTATTTTAGAATCCCAATTGCTGAATTGAGTTGGCTGGAGAAAGAGGTTGTTGTCCTTTTCTAATTATTTTTGTTTAGAACGATAAAAAGTAACGGGGAACTAACATTGATCAGAGGGTATATATTTAAGGGCGATTTAAGTGGTTTTTTGAAACTTTAACTGCTTGGTGCCTTTGATTGATAAGCATACAGGATTGGCTTCTAGTCTTGGAATTCTGTGGCGGTGTTTCATAAGGAGTCATTGTGATTCTCTATAGCGAATTTAAGATATTAACAGGAATGATTGCAGTTATCTTTATTCGCATCTTATGATCTGCACAGCTTTTTTCTTTTTGTTTTGAGGACCTTTTTTAGAAATATCTAAGGTTCGTCACTTTGGGTAGGCACTATAAAATTTTTACGTGAAATAATAAAATTGGCTTAATAACTTATATAGTTTTTACTTCAGGGTGTTAGTTTTCACCTTGAAAAAGGGCTGTTAGAAATATTAAGAAAGCGTGTGGAAAGATTTGCTCCATTATTAAGCTATCGATAGCTCCCAGAGAATATTTTTAACCATCTAAAGCTACTCCTTTTCTTATTAGGTAGTTTTATAACTCTCCACTTATTTCAATAGAAGCTTGACTGCCTTTGATGATCATTGTCTCGAAATATATTTAATAGGTTTTAAAGTGTTCCTTAATGTTTCCGCAAGAAGTTAGATATTTTAAGATCATGTGATAAACCTATGTAGATATTTATACATAATTCTATTATAAGATTATATATGTTACTTTCCCTTATCTTGTAACCGCTATAACATATTACACCTGAGATCATTGTAATTTTAAGTTTTATTTTAAAGCTAGCGCAGATGCTATTAGGCTTATGCTATTTTTGTTGTTATTCTGTTCATAGATTTTGTTTGTTTTATTTATGTTGTGCAAAGAATTACTCATTCAACTAGGTACTAGCATTTGACCTTTACACTTGCTGAACTTTTGTATTAAAAAGTGTTAATTAATATTTACTGCTGTTATTGTTTATTTAATTTATTGATTTTCAGCTTGTTTACTTTGTAAATTTTATTTAATTTTATTTTATTTTTCTTTTTGCTGCTTATTAAATTTTAGCTCTTTGGCAAGGGATGGGGACTGAAGTCCCCCGCGTCTCTCTTTTTTATTTCTTGTTTCTTATT
>Ga0154006_1000763_pt1 | contig 11013 bp, 5 predicted proteins | sample TSFL090MetaG_FD_104747 | JGI IMG/M metagenome (GOLD analysis project Ga0154006, IMG submission 104747) | Attine ant fungus gardens microbial communities from Florida, USA - TSFL090 MetaG | ecosystem: Host-associated > Fungi > Mycelium > Unclassified | place: USA: Florida, Wakulla State Forest... | reverse complement strand
TTCACATAGTCTTCCATCCAGGTCTCGCCCAGCATATGGCGAGCCATCTCGACCACGATGTAGTCGGCCTTGGCGCCCGTGTCTTCCTCGTAGCGCGACAAGCCCTGCAGGCACGACGGGCAGGACGTCAGCACCTTGACCTCGTCGCCGGGGCCGGCGCCCAGCTTCTCCAGGCCCTTGAGCATTTCTTCCTGCTTGCGAAAGCGCACCTGGGTGGAAATGTCGGGGCGCGTCACGGCCAGCGTGCCCGACTCGCCGCAGCAGCGGTCGCTCTTGATCGTCGCGTCGCCCACCAGCGCCTTCACCGTCTTCATCGGATCCTGCAGCTTCATGGGCGTGTGGCAAGGGTCGTGGTACATGTACTTCTGGCCCGTGACGCCTTCGAGCTTGATGCCCTTTTCGAGCAGGTACTCGTGGATGTCGATCAGGCGGCAACCCGGGAAGATCTTGTCGAACTCGTAGCCCGCGAGCTGGTCGTAGCACGTGCCGCAGCTCACCACCACCGTCTTGATGTCGAGGTAGTTGAGCGTATTGGCCACGCGGTGGAACAGCACCCGGTTGTCGGTGATGATCTTCTCGGCCTTGTCGTTCATGCCGTTGCCGCGCTGCGGATAGCCGCAGCACAGGTAGCCCGGCGGCAGCACCGTTTGCACGCCCGCATGCCACAGCATGGCCTGCGTAGCCAGGCCCACCTGCGAGAAAAGGCGCTCGGAACCGCAGCCCGGGAAATAGAACACCGCTTCCGTGTCGGCCGTGGTGGCCTTGGGGTCGCGGATGATCGGCACGTAGTCGGCGTCCTCGATGTCCAGCAGCTTGCGCGCGGTCTGCTTGGGCAGGTTGCCCGGCATGCGCTTGTTGACGAAGTGCACCACCTGCTCGCGCAGGGGCGGCTTGCCCACCGTGGCCGGCGGATGCGCCGTCTGCTTGCGCGTGAACGAGCTGAGGAAATCGTGCGCGGCGCGCTGCATCTTGTAGCCCACGCCCACCATGGCCTTGCGCGTGGCATTGATGGTGGCCGGATCCTTGGCGTTGAGGAAGAACATCGCCGCCGCGGTGCCGGGGTTGAACGACTTGCGGTCCATGCTGCGCAGGAGCGTGCGCATGTTCATCGACACGTCGCCGAAGTCGATATCCACCGGGCAAGGATTGACGCACTTGTGGCAGACCGTGCAGTGGTCGGCCACGTCCTCGAACTCTTCCCAGTGCTTGAGGCTCACGCCGCGGCGCGTCTGCTCTTCGTACAGGAAGGCTTCGATCAGGAGCGAGGTGGCGAGGATCTTGTTGCGCGGCGAATAAAGCAGGTTGGCGCGCGGCACATGCGTGGCGCACACCGGCTTGCACTTGCCGCAGCGCAGGCAGTTCTTTATCGAATCGGCGATCTTGCCGATCTCGCTCTGCTGCATGATGAGCGATTCGTAGCCCATCAGGCTGAAGCTGGGCGTCCAGGCGTGGCGCAGGTCGGCGCCCGGCATAAGCTTGCCGGCGTTGAAATGGCCATTGGGATCGACGCGGCGCTTGTAGGCCTGGAACGGCGCAAGCTCGGCCTCGGTGAGAAACTCGTACTTGGTCAGGCCGATGCCGTGCTCGCCCGAAATCACGCCGTCGAGATCGCGCGCCACCTGCATGATGCGCGCCACCGTTTCGTTGGCCTCGCGCAGCATGCCGTAATCGTCGGAATTGACGGGGATGTTGGTGTGCACGTTGCCGTCGCCCGCGTGCATGTGCAGGGCCACGAAGACGCGGCTCTTCAGCACGCGCGCATGGATGGCGCGCAGGTCTTCGATGACTTTCTTGCAGGCGTCGCCCGAGAAGAGGGCCATGAGGCCGGCCAGCACTTCGGTTTTCCACGACACGCGCACGGTGCGGTCCTGCACCACGTCGAAGACGCGGGCCCCGCCCTGCCGCATCAGGCGCTCGGCCAGCTCGGCATGCAGATGCGCCAGGCCCAGGCTGTCGAGCGTGGGCAGCGCCTCGCCCAGCGGCATGTCGAGGTTGTCGAGCAGCCACTGCCAGCGGCGGCGCGCGCCGGCCACCAGCGCCACGGCCTGGCCGCGGCGCTCGTCGAGCGCGTCGGCCGTCAGGCCGGAATCGTCGTCGCCGGCATCTGGCTTGCCCAGGGGCAGCGGCTCGGCAAGATAGACATCGATCTCGTCGAGCAGGCGCAGCTTGTTGCGCGTGGACAGCTCGATGTTGAAGCGCTCGATGCAGTCGGTGTACTCGCCCATGCGCGACAGCGGGATCACCACGTCTTCGTTGATCTTGAAGGCGTTGGTATGGCGCGAGATGGCGGCCGTGCGCGAACGGTCGGCCCAGAATTTCTTGCGCGCGTCGGGGCTCACCGCGGTAAAGCCTTCGCCGTGGCGGGTATTGGCCAGGCGCACGACTTCGCTGGCGGCCGCGGCCACCACGTTCTCGTCGTCGCCCACGATGTCGCCGATCAGCACCATCTTGGGCAGCACGCCGCGCTTGCTCTTGGTGGCATAGCCCACGGCGCGCAGGTAGCGTTCGTCCAGGTGCTCGAGGCCCGCCAGGATGGCGCCGCGCTCGCGGCCCTCGCCGTCCAGGTAACCCTTGACCTCGACGATCGACGGAATGGCGTCGCGCGCCTGGCCGAAGAATTCCAGGCACACGGTGCGCATATGCTTGGGCATGCGGTGCAGCACCCAGCGCGCCGAGGTGATCAGGCCGTCGCAGCCTTCTTTCTGCACGCCGGGCAGGCCGGCCAGGAACTTGTCGGTGACGTCCTTGCCCAGGCCTTCCTTGCGGAACACGCGGCCTTCGATCTCGAGCGTCTCGGTCTTGAGCAGCTTCTCGCCGGGACGGCCGGTGCCGTCGAACCACTTGAGCTCGAAGCGCGCCACGTCCACGTCGTGGATCTTGCCCATGTTGTGGGCCAGGCGGGTGACTTCGAGCCAGTTGCCGTCGGGATCGACCATGCGCCACCAGGCCAGGTTGTCGAGCGCGGTGCCCCACAGCACGGCCTTCTTGCCGCCGGCGTTCATGGCGATGTTGCCGCCCACACACGAGGCATCCAGCGAGGTGGGATCGACCGCGAACACGAAGCCGGCGTGCTCGGCCGCCTCGGTGACGCGGCGGGTGACCACGCCGGCGCCGGCGAAGATGGTGGCGACCGGCTCGGCGAGGCCGGGCAGCACGGTCTGCTCGACCGGGCCGAGCTTCTCGAATTTTTCGGTGTTGATGACGGCCGACTTCCACGACAGCGGGATGGCGCCGCCGGTATAGCCGGTGCCGCCGCCGCGCGGCACGATGGTCAGGCCCAGCTCGATGCAGGCGCGCACCAGCGGGGCGATTTCTTCTTCGCTGTCGGGCGTGAGCACCACGAAGGGATACTCGACGCGCCAGTCGGTGGCGTCGGTGACGTGCGACACGCGCGACAGGCCGTCGAACTTGATGTTGTCGCGCGCGGTGCCGCGGCCCAGCACGCGCTGCGCGTGCTGGCGCAGCTGCGCGGTCTCGTCGAAGCGGCGCTCGAACTCCTGCACGGCCGAGCGCGCCAGGGCGAGCAGGTCGACCACCCGGTTGTCGCGCTGCACATCGGCGGCGTCGGACGTCGGCACGCGGCGCAGGTCGATCTCGCGCAGGCGGTGGGAAAGCGCCTCGATCAGCAGCTTGCGGCGCTTGGGATTGTCGAGCAGGTCGTCCTGCAGATAGGGATTGCGCTTGACCACCCAGATGTCGCCCAGCACCTCGTAGAGCATGCGCGCGGAACGGCCGGTGCGGCGTTCGCCGCGCAAGTCGCACAACAATTGCCAGGCCTCGTCGCCCAGCAACAGCGACACGATTTCACGGTCGGAAAACGAGGTGTAGTTGTAGGGGATTTCGCGCAGGCGCGCGCCGGGAGCCGGCGGAATCGCCTCGGACAAGACTAGGCTGGCGAGGGGGGCGTTCATAGACAGGAGAGTGGCCCTTAAAAAGCCATTCTAAAACATCGCGGCCCCCCTTCCTGGGAATAACCCCAAGATCAGGCCTGTGTAAGCAAAAAATGGGGACGCATATATCCGATCGAGAGGGATACCGCATCCCCGTCCCGGTCAAGCCACCGGATTTTCCAGCACGCCGAGACCGCTGATTTCGATGCGCACCACGTCGCCCGCGCGCAGGAACCGAGGCGGCGTGAAACCGATGCCCACGCCGGCCGGCGTGCCCGTGGAGATCAGGTCGCCCGGCAGCAGTTCGATGCCGGCCGAAATCGTCTCGATCAGCGTCGGAATATCGAAAATCAGGTCCGCGGTGTTGGCGTTCTGGCGCAGTTCCCCGTTCACCCAGCACTTGACATCCAGATTGGCGCCCTCGACCTCGTCGGCGGTGACCAGGTAGGGCCCCATGGGGCAGAAGCCGTCGAGCGACTTGCCGAGGAACCACTGGCGATGCAGTTTCTGCAGGTCGCGCGCCGTGACGTCATTGGCGATGGTGTAGCCGAATACGTGCCGGGCGGCGTCGGCCTTGCTGATGCCGCGCCCGCGCTTGCCGATCACGACCACGAGTTCGGCCTCGTAATCCACCTGCCGGGACACCTCGGCGTGCGAGGGGATGGCATCGTCCGGCCCGATGACGGTGGTGTAGGGCTTGGTGAACAGGACCGGCGCCTCGGGCGCGAGCTCGCCCTGTTTGGCGCTGTGATCGAATCCGGACTTGCTGAATTCGGCCGCGTGCTCGGTGTAGTTCTTGCCCACGCAGAAAATATTGCGCCGCGGCCGGTCGATCGGCGCGGCGACGCGCACGCCCTCGAGCGCATGCCCGGCCGAGGTGGGCCGCAGACGGGCACGGAGTTGCTCGAAACCGTCGATCAGGTCGACGAGGTCGCCGGAGAAATCCGGGACCAGCTCGGCGATCGGCCAATAGCGCCGGGCGGCGGCATCGATCAGAGCGGGGCGGCGTTGGCCGTCGATCAGCAGGGTGGCGAATTTCATGGTGCGTATCTCGATTCGTTGGAAAACTGCCGGCCAGCATAACGCCGGCACACACCGATTTCGCGGCGCCGGACGGTGAACACTTTGTTCACTAAAAAGCATTGCTCGCCGCGGCCGGACTCTCCAAGATACTCGCGCACCTTCAACCAGAGAATCGACGATGGAATCAATCAAAGACCACAAATCGGGAGCGCCCGGGTACAACATGACCTGGACCGGCGGGCAGGAGCACTGGATTACAAGGGAGCCGGGCATCGACCTGTTCCTGTGGCACAAGCCGCGCATGCCGGGCACGACGGACATGGGGACCATTCTGTTCGTGCACGGTTCGTCGATGGCTTCCCAACCCACCTTCGACCTGACGGTCGAGGGCCGTCCGGATTCGTCGGCGATGGACTGGTTCCGTGCCCGGGGCTTCGATACCTGGTGCATGGACAACGAAGGCTACGGACGCTCCAGCAAACACCGCGACATCAATTTCGACATTTCCAACGGCGCCGACGACCTGGCTGCCGCGAGCGCGTACATCGCCGGCGTCACCGGAACGCAGGCGCTGATGGTCTACGGCATTTCCTCCGGCGCGCTGAAGGCGGCGCTGTTCGCGCAGCGCCATCCCGAGCGCGTGGCCCGCCTGGCGCTCGATGCCTTCGTCTGGACTGGCGCCGGCAGCCGCACGCTGGAACAGCGTGCCCGGCGCATGGCCGAATGGACGGGCGCCAATCGCCGGCCCATCGATGCGGATTTCGTGCGCAGCATCTTCAACCGCGACCACCCGGAAACCACCGAAGCGCGCGTGATCGACGCCTTCGGCGCCGGCATCCTGACGCTGGACAACTCGGTTCCCACCGGCACCTACGTGGATATGTGCTCGAAACTGCCGCTGGTCGATCCCGACAAGCTCGTCGTGCCCACCCTGGTGATGCGCGGCGAGTACGACGGCATCGCCAGCTTCGACGACCTCATCGATTTCTTCCGCCGCCTGCCCAACAACGACAAGCAGTTCTCAGTCATGGCCGGCATCTCGCACGCGAGTTTCCAGCAGAAGAACTACCGCGGGGTCTACCACATCCTCCACGGCTTCTTCAGCGCGCCGGCGCGCGTCTACGGCTGAACGCCGCATCCGACAAAAAAGCCGGGAAGTTCGCTTCCCGGCCCTTCCGCTTTCGGCAGCGCGCCGGCTTCAGCCGGGGACATGCCCCCACAGATCCAGGATCACGCCGGCGCCCGGTGCGAACATGTCCTGCCCCACCGCGATGGCGCTGAACGGAATGCCCTGGCGCCGAAGCTTCTCGTCCCATGCCATGAAGCCGCCCCGGAACTGCGCCAGGTCCGCATGAAAATGCAGCGCGCGCACGACCTGGTCCAGGCTGCTGCCCGCGGCCGCGAAAATACGCCCGGCCTTGGCCAGGATGTCGCTCATCTGCGCATGCGCGCTGTCGTGGAAGAAAGGCATGCTCGCGGGCACGGCCGCCGCGCTGCACAGGCCGCCGTTTTGCACCGCCATCAGGCCGGCCACGAACAGCACGCCGTCGAACAGGCGGGCCGGCAACATATCGCCGGCGATCAGTTCGACATCGCATTCAATGTCGCGCACCCGGTCGGCGGCCGACTCGCGCACGGCTATCAGATTTACTTCTATCGTCGCGTCGCGGCTGCCGAACGCCGGGTGCCTGGCCGGCACGACCGTGGTGGGCGGCACGCGGCCGCCGAAAGCGCGCGACCATACCTGCCAGAACGCGGGCAGGTCTTTGGCATGGCTGAGGTAGACCTGGGCCTTGAGCACCATGCTCATGTCGCTGCCGGCCGCAGCCAGCGCCGGCGCCAGCCGTTCGCGCACCAGGTAATCGGTCTCGAGCTTGATGCGCGTGCCGTTCCATTGCTGACCGGCCGGCACACAGGCCTGTGCCGCGATATTGCCGCTGTTGTCGCGAGCCAGCTGGCCCGCCACGAAGATCATGTCGCCCACGAGCAGGCAGGGCGCATAGCCCGAGGTCTTGGGCACGTTCAGGCGGTCCGCGCCGGCGATGCTGCAGCCGTAGCCGCTGTCCAGCGTCGCGGCCATGACCTGCACGTCCATCGAGGCGTCCAGGTTCAACAGCCGATCGACGATCACCGACGTGCTGGGAGCGACCTGCCCGGCCAATGCAAGCTTGCGCGCCTCGTGGTAGGGATCCACGCAGGCCGGCGACGGATAGTATTGATCCAGCCTGGCCACTTTGTTCATCGCGCTGCCGGCAACGCCAAGCTGCTCGGCCATATCGCGGAAAATGGCCGCGGCTTCGCGCTGCGCCTGCGGCGGCGCGTTGAACGGCCGGTCCGGATGGACGGCAACGGGATCCAGCAGCCCGTCCGGGCCTATTGCGCGCAGGCCCGTGCCGAATACCCAATTGCCGGCGCGCACGTAGGGCGCGTGGACTATGCCGTCGGCATAGGTGCGTGTTGCGTAGCGTGTAATGGCCATGAAGTACCGCCCCTTCGTTTTGAAATCTGGATGAATGGCGCAGGCCGGATCAGACAACATGGCCCCATCCCGCGGTGAAGCGGGAGGGGCCACAGGTGTTGTTGGGGGATTGAAGGTGGTCTGCCTCCAGGCTTACCGTGGGCTGCGCACGATGGGCGTGCGTAGAGCCACATGCAGAAGGCCGCAAGGCTTGATCTGCAAAGCTTGTTATAGGAGGCAGACCATGGAAGACGATATCACTTTGTTCATCGGTTTGGACGTTCACAAGGACTCCATTGCTGTAGCGGCGGCCGATACAGGTCGCAGCGCGCCGAGGTTTATCGGCACCTGCGCGCCGAACATGAAAGAGCTGGGCAAGACGCTGGCGCATCTGGGTACACCTTCGCACGCGTTGCTTGCCTATGAAGCAGGGCCCACGGGCTTTGCGTTGGCGCGCGAGCTGGCTGCGCACGGTTGGCGCTGCCAGGTCATCGCGGTGAGCAAGACTCCACGCCGACCGGGCGAGCGCATCAAGACCGATCGGCGCGATGCGCTGTCTCTGGCGGGCTATTTGAGATCGGGTGAATTGACACCGGTGACGATTCCCGATGCGCGCGACGAGGCGGTCCGCGACCTGTCGCGCGCGCGTGAAGATGCGGTGCGCGCGCGGTTGAAAGCGCGCCAGCAGCTCAAGGCGATGCTGCTGCGCCACGGAAAGCCTTACACCGGCAAGACCTCCTGGGGGCCTACCCACGACAAGTTCCTCTCGCGCATCGCCTTTGAGCATCCTGCGCAGCAGATTGCCTGGGCCGAGTACCGCAGTGCGGTGCTGGAGGCCGACCAGCGGGTCGATCGCATCACGCAGGCGTTGCGCGAGCAGGTCTTGCACTGGCGCCTGGGCAAGGTCGTGCAGGCCTTGATGTGCTTCAAGGGGATCGACTTCGTGGCCGCAGTCACCCTGGTCAGCGAACTGGGCGACCTGCACCGCTTCGAGCACCCCAAGCAACTGATGGCGTACCTGGGGCTGGTGCCCAGCGAGTTCAGCAGCGGCGCCTCGCGCTCGCAAGGCAGCATCACCAAGACCGGCAACTCGCACGTGCGCCGCATGTTGGTGGAGGCCGCCTGGTGTTATCGCTACTCGGCACGCATGAGCCGGCCGGTCACCGAGCGACAGCAAGGACAGCCGCGCAGTGTCTGCGAGGTCGCCTGGCGCGCGCAGCTGCGCCTGTGCACTCGCTATCGTCGACTGAGCGCAAGAGGCATGCACGCCAACAAGATCTGCGTGGCTGTCGCGCGCGAGCTCGCCGCATTCCTGTGGGAAGCCGGCCGCCTCGTGGACTACCCCGCCCGAGAAGAAAAGGCGTTGACCAGCAAGTAGCAGTTCAAGCTGAGCACCCGATGGGCAGCGCGACACACCAGCACGGTCAGGGGAATCCTCGTTTGGATTGCGTGAGCGTCCTCGTGACGGCCTCCGACTATCAGACAGAGGCAGCCCCGCGATGATTCGTTGACATGCGGTAACCAGCCCGCGGATATCAGACTGATCCACCGTCGTTCCAAGCTCGTGTGGCGCGTTGCCCATCGGGTGCGCTTTCTCCATCGAAGTCATCGCGTCAACGATCGCGGGGGGATACGCTGCGCCCATTGACAAGAGGGGCCATATCAGTTCACCTTCACGCCTATGGCCTGGATCACATCGCGCCACTTGGCCACGTCGGCACGCACTTTGGCGGATGCGTCGTCGGGGCTGTCGGCCACGACTTCGGCCCCCTGCTCCGCATACAGCTTCTCGATGGCCGGCTCGCGCAGCACCTTCGCCAGATCGGCGTTGATCTTGTCGACAATGGCCCGCGGCGTGCCGGCGGGCGCGAACAGACCATACCAGGTATCGGCCTCGTAGCCCTTGAGCCCGCTCTCATCGAGCGTCGGCAGCTCGCGCGCCATGGCGGGCCGCTGCGCGCTCGTACTGGCCAGGCCGCGCAACTGGCCCGACTTGATATAGGGGATCACCACCGGCGCGTTGGCGATCATGACCTGCACCTGCCCGCCGAGCAGATCCGTCATGGCCGGGCCGCTGCCCTTGTAGGGCACGTGCGTGATCGACACGTGGGCCATGTTCTTGAGTATCTCGGTGGCCAGATGCGAAGGCGTGCCATTGCCGGGCGTTGCATAGTTCAACCGCCCCGGATGCGCGCGCGCATAGTCGAGCAATTCGCCTACCGACTTGACCGGCAGCGACGGATTCACCACCAGGATATTGGGCGTATTGGCCACGATGGTGATCGCGGAGAAATCGCGCGTCGCGTCGTAAGGCAGATGTTCGTACAGGCTCTGGTTGATGGCATGGGTTCCCACCGTGCCCAGGACCAGGGAATAGCCGTCGGCAGGCGAACGCGCCACGTTGTCGGTGCCGATATTGCCGCCCGCGCCGGCGCGGTTCTCGATCACCACAGGCTGCCCCCAGCGCTCGGACAAGCGCTGGGCCAGCGGACGCGCCAGGATGTCGGTGCCGCCGCCCGGCGGAAAAGGAACGACCAGGCGCACGGGCCGGTTGGGATAGTTGGCGGCGGCATCATCGCTGCTCGCGCCGGATGCGGCCGTGGCCGCGCCCGCCAGCACCAAACCCGCCAATCCCGCCACGGCAACCTTGCGCACCCGCGATAGGCGCGTCCCCACCCTTGCATCGATCCACTGCACGTTTTGTCTCCTTGCCGCGCCTGCTGCGAATGTCGTTGTGGCGCGTTTTGTCTTGATGGAGGCAGTCTAATTACGCTATAAAAACCGATCAATGAGTAGAAATTCAAAATACTATTGAATTCATTTCATCAAAGGAGACATGGCGTGGAGAACCTCAACGCCTTGCGGGTTTTTGTGCGCGTGGCGGAAACGCGCAGCTTCACCGAGGCGGCAAAGCGGCTGGGACTGACCTCATCGGCCGTCAGCAAAGCCATCACCAGGCTCGAACAGGAAATGAATGTTCGCCTGCTGCACCGAACGACTCGCTCGGTAGGCCTGACCAACGACGGCGCGAGCTTTTTCGACCACTGCATACAGATCCTCGCCCAGATCGAAGACGCCGAGAATCTGCTAGGCCGCGCCACGTCCAGCCCGCATGGCAGGCTGCGCGTGCACATGCCGGTAGGCTTCGGCCGGCGCGTCATCGTGCCCGCGCTCAGCCGCTTTATCGAGCAGCACCCCGATCTGGTATTGGACGCGGAACTCAGCGATCGCATCGTGGATCTGGCGTATGACGGCATCGATGCCGCCGTATACATCGGCGAACCCGCCGACTCGCGCCTGATCGCCCGCAGGCTGTGCAACCTGCACTTCGTCGCGTGCGCGTCACCAGAGTATCTGGCGCGCCACGGCGAACCTAAAACGCCCGACGAACTCGACAAACACCATTGCCTTGCCTATGTGCAAATGCATACCGGCCGCTATCGCGATTGGCAATTCGTCAAAGACGGGCAACCCAACCCCAAGACTGTGTCGGGCAGGCTCAACATCAACAATGCCGAGTCGCTGCTGGAAGCCGCCTGCTCCGGCCTGGGCATCGCCATGATCAGCAACTTCATCGCGGCCGACGCGATCCGCGACGGCCGCCTGCGCTGCATTCTCACCGACTACGTCAGCACCGGGCCG
>Ga0154006_1000762_pt1 | contig 11015 bp, 10 predicted proteins | sample TSFL090MetaG_FD_104747 | JGI IMG/M metagenome (GOLD analysis project Ga0154006, IMG submission 104747) | Attine ant fungus gardens microbial communities from Florida, USA - TSFL090 MetaG | ecosystem: Host-associated > Fungi > Mycelium > Unclassified | place: USA: Florida, Wakulla State Forest... | reverse complement strand
TTCATTGAGACTGAGCTGGACGGCGAAGCCTGCCCCGAGCGCCGCGCATACCAGCAGCAAGCCCAGCACATTGAGGACATTGCCGGCGGAAAGCGCACTGTCGCGCGCGCCATACATTGATGGATTCATCGGCCTGCTCTTCAGAAGGAAAGATCGAGCGGGCTGCTCATGCGCAATTGCAGCCACCAGAGTGTGATGCCGATGCTGGATAGCCAGAGCAACAGCGCCAGCCGTTTCTGGCCGAAAGTCGCCAGTATCGTTGTCAGCAGCACCAGCAGGAAAGGCAGGAACATGTACATGAAAATCCTTTCGCAAGTCGTGGCGACGGTAGCCCAAACCTAGTCGGCCACCACGATAAGGCAATCTGAAACGCAGCCAATGTCAGTTGGCCCGATTCTTGATATAAAGCGAATTGCAGCGACTCATGCGGGAAAGATTCCGCAGAAACCGGACAAGGGAATCGCGAAAATACAATCCACGCATCAATTTCCAGGCAATGGAAAGATGATTGCCCGTGTCGTCGCAAGAAACGAACCGCCATCGACCGCGGCGAAACAACCCCGGGCACTGGCGCTGGAAAGAATGCCGCCCCCCACGACGACCTTCCGTTCAGACCACCCAGACTGAACGAAGACAACTTTTTTTGTCAAACAATAAATCATAGACCGCCATTCGTTCAAGAGGGGGCGACATCCGGTCGATGGCGTACTTTCATTGAGGACAACATGCAGGGATTCAAGCGCAGGGTGGTGTACGCCACTCTCTATGAGCTATTGGCGATCGCTTTCACCACCTTCGGCCTGACATTCATCGTCGGCCACGGCGGCGTGGAGTCTGCCGCGGTATCGGTGATGGCGTCGGTGATCGCCTTCATCTGGAATTTCATCTTCAATGCGCTGTTCGAGCGCTGGGAAGCGAAGCAGGCGAGTCGCGAGCGCACCGTCGCACGGCGCATGGCCCATGCGGTGGGCTTCGAGGGCGGACTGGTGGTGATGCTGGTACCGGTACTGGCCTGGTACCTGGGCATCTCGCTGTGGGAGGCGTTCGTGCTCGACCTGGGGCTGCTGATCTTCTTCATGTTCTACACCTACGCCTTCAATCTGGCCTTCGACAAGATCTTCGGCTTGCCGGCGTCGGCGCAAACAGCGGTGCAAGGATAGATGGCGCGATAGCGGGCTTGTCTGCCGGGCGGCTTTGCTCCCACAATGGCGGATCGATCCACCCCGCCATTGGCCAGGAAAGCCGCCATGTACATCCCCGCCCATTTCGACGAGCCGCGCGCCGAGGTCTTGCATGCGCTGATGACCGCGCATCCTTTCGGCACCCTGGTGTCGTACGGCCCCGACGGGCTTGACGCCAACCACCTGCCGTTCCACCTGGACACCGCGCAAGGCCCGCTGGGCACCCTGCATGCCCATGTGGCGCGCGCCAATCCGTTGTGGCGGGCGGTGGCCGATGGCGACGAAGTGCTGGTGATCTTCCGCGCGGGCGATGCCTATGTCTCGCCGAACTGGTATCCGAGCAAGCATGAAGCGCACCGCCAAGTGCCGACCTGGAACTACCGGGTCGCGCATGCCCGTGGCCGTGTGCGTATCCGTGACGACGAGCGCTATGTGCGCGGCGTGGTGGCGCGCCTGACGCGCGCGCATGAGGCCGCGCAGCCGGTACCGTGGAAGATGTCGGATGCGCCGGTCGATTACATCGACAGCATGCTCCAGGCCGTTGTCGGCATCGAGATCGGGATCACGCGCCTGGAAGGCAAGTACAAGTTGAGCCAGAACCGGGAACAGCGGGACCGGCAAGGCGCCGGCAAGGCATTGGCCGCGCAGGCCGACAGCGGCGCGCGGGCGCTGGGCGAGGCGATGCTCGCCGCCATCGCGACCGACAAGGGCAAGTGATCGCCAGGGGATGACGGCAGGAAAACGCCCCGACGCAATAACGGGGCGGGGCGCAGGCTTGGGGAGGCAATATGAGCCGGCTTGACGCCGGCAGCGCGAATGCTTAGTAGCGTTCCAGCCAGTGCGCGTAAGGCGCCGGCAGGGTCCAGGAGGCGCGCTCCACGCCCAGCGCCTTGGCGGCGAAGTAGGCCCAGTGCGGATCGGCCAGGTGGGCGCGGCCGACCATGACCAGATCCAGTTGTTCTTCCTTGACCACGCGCTCGGCGATCTCGGGCGTGCCGAAACCCCAGGCCGACGATACCGGCACATCGGCCTCGTTGCGCACGCGCTGGGCGATCGGACCGAGGAAGGCAGGACCCCACGGGATCGACGTCTCGGGAATGGTGAAGCCCATGCTCACGCTGATCATGTCCATGCCCGACTGGCGGAACTGGCGCACCAGGCCGATCGACTCCAGCAGGGTCTGCTCGTCGCGGCCGTCATATTCGATCACGCCGAAACGCACGGTAAAGGGCAGGTTTGCCGGCCACACCTCGCGCACCGCGCGCAGGGTTTCGAGCAGAAAGCGGCTGCGGTTCTCGACGCTGCCGCCGTAGATGTCGTCGCGCTGGTTGGAATGCGACGAGAAGAAACTCTGCCCCAGATAACCATGGGCAAAGTGCAACTCCAGCCATTCGAAGCCGACGTCGCGGGCGCGGATGGCGGCATCCACGAAATCCTGGCGCACACGGGCGATGTCGTCGATGCTCATGGCGCGCGGCACCTTGGGCAGGCCGCCGCCGAAGGCGATGGCCGAAGGTGCGATGGTGTCCCAGCCGCGGGCGTCGCCTTCGGCGATATGGTCGTCACCTTCCCACGGGCGGTTGGCGCTGGCCTTGCGGCCGGCATGGCCGATCTGGATGCCGGGCACGGAGCCGGCGGCCTTGATGGCGCGCACCACCGGGGCGAAGGCTTGCGCCTGGGTGTCATTCCACAGGCCGGTGCAGGCCGGGGTGATGCGGCCCTCCGGCGAAACTGCGGTGGCTTCGACGATCACCAGGCCGGCGCCGCCGCGCGCGATGCTGGCATAGTGCGACAGATGCCAGTCGTTGGCTACGCCATCGACGGCCATGTACTGACACATCGGCGGCACCGCGATGCGGTTGCGCAGGGTGACATCCTTGAGTTTGTAAGGCCGGAACAGGGCAGACATGGGGGGAAACCTTTGCAAAAGACGGGGCATGGAAAAAGGCAAGCGCGAGAGGGTTGCTTTTTTGTTGATTCGAATATATTCGAACAATAGAACGATTATAGCCGACCGTGTATGATCTTGCAGATGCGTCCCTACAAACACCCCGCCGCCAGCGAATTCGTCCTCGAACGCGTGCTCTATGCGCTGAGCGACTCCATTCGCCTGGATATCGTGCGCCATCTGGCGCGGGTGGAGAGAGCCACTTGCGGCGAACTCGACGGCGGCCGTCCCAAGTCCACCGTTTCCCACCACTTCAAGGTCTTGCGCGAAGCCGGCCTGGTGCTGACCGAAAGCACCGGCACCACGCACATGAACCACCTGCGCCGCGCCGACATCGATAGCCGCTTCCCGGGTTTGCTGGCGGCGATCCTGGCGCAGCCGGCGGACGATTCCTCCTCTGTCCTGTCGGTCTGAGCCGCTCAGGCGCCCGGCTGCCGGCGTGTGTCGGCAAACAGGCTCGGCAAGGCCGCCAGCATCAGCAGGAGGGCGGCGATCATCAGCAGGAGGGCGGCGATCATCAGCAGGATGCCGCCCAGAAACTTGTACACGACCACGCCCGAGATGCCGCCCAGCGCGAACATCAGCACCGTGACGCTGTGCAGTTTCAGGTTATCCATCAGGACAGCCCGGTCGGGCAGATCCTTGCCGGCGAGGCAGGTGGCGATCAGGGTGCCGATACCGATGCCGATATCGGTCGACATGCCCGAGACGTGCGTGGTGCGCACGCGCCAGTTGGAGATGCGGGTCACCACCGCATTCTGGAATCCCAGCAGCAGGCACAACCCGGTCACCATGCCCATGCCCATCTTCGGGTACCACAGCTGGAACAATCCCAGGAGGAACAGCATGACGGCCTCGGTGGCGATGGACAGGGAAAATATCCGCGAAAAGCCCTGTTTCAATCCCAGTTCCACCACCAGCGCCGCCAGTGCCGCGCCCAGGATGAACACCAGCGGCAGCAACAGATACATGCCGCCGCTGTAGAGATCCCCCAGGGCGATCTTGTCGGCGCCGACCGAGAAATTGCCGGTCATGTTGGCCGAAAAGAATCCCAGCGCATAAAAGCCCGCCGAATTCAGCGCCCCCGCGATGAAGGCCAGGCTGTAGCCCAGCTTGAAGTCCAGTATCGACGAACGATTCACACCGTAATGAATCAGCATGCCTGCCTCATTGAAGAATGCTGTTTTAACTTTCCGGAGTTGAATCTTATAGCGAACACGGTTGCTTTTCCGGTCGATCCCTTTCCATCCGCGCAAAAAAATGGCGGCGAGCCACAAGGCCCGCCGCCATCTGCTGCTTTCGCCCCAGGATTACTTCAGGTCGAAACGGTCCAGGTTCATCACCTTGGTCCAGGCCGCCACGAAGTCCTTGATGAACTTCGTCTGCGCATCGGCACCGGCGTACACTTCGGCCAGCGCGCGCAACTGGGCGTGCGAGCCGAACACCAGATCGACGCGGCTGGCGCTCCACTTCACCGCGCCGCTCTTGCGGTCGCGGCCTTCGTAGGCTTCCTTGGCCGGCGAGGTGGCTTGCCATTGCGTGCCCATGTCGAGCAGGTTGACGAAGAAGTCGTTGCTCAACACGCCGACGCGATCGGTGAACACGCCCTGCTGGTTGTCGCCGGTGTTGGCGCCCAGCACGCGCAGGCCGCCGATCAGCACGGTCATTTCCGGCGCGGTCAGCGTCAGCAACTGCGCCTTGTCGATCAGCAGGTCTTCGGCGCGCACCGCGAAGCGCTGTTTGGTGAAGTTGCGGAAACCGTCATACACCGGCTCCAGCGGCGCGAACGAAGCGGCATCGGTCTGCGCGTCGGTGGCGTCGGTACGGCCCGGTGCGAACGGCACGGCGACCGCCTGGCCGGCGTCCTTGGCGGCCTTTTCCACGGCGGCGTTACCGGCCAGCACGATCAGGTCGGCCAGCGAGATCTTCTTGCCGCCGGCGTTGAATTCGCGCTGGATGCCTTCCAGGGTCTGCAACACCTTGGCCAGTTGCGCGGGCTGGTTGACGGTCCAGTCCTTCTGCGGAGCCAGGCGGATGCGCGCGCCGTTGGCGCCGCCGCGCTTGTCCGAACCGCGGAAGGTCGAGGCCGAGGCCCAGGCGGCGGACACCAGTTGCGGCACCGTCAAGCCCGAGGCCAGTACCTTGGCCTTGAGCGCGGCGATGTCCTGCTCGTCCACCAGCGGGTGATTGGCCGCCGGCAGCGGATCTTGCCAGATCAGTTCTTCGGTCGGCACGTCGGCGCCGAGGTAACGGGCGCGCGGTCCCATGTCGCGGTGGGTCAGCTTGAACCAGGCGCGGGCGAAGGCGTCGGCGAACTGCTCAGGATGCTCCAGGAAGCGGCGCGAGATCTTTTCATACGCCGGATCGAAGCGCAGCGACAGGTCGGTCGTGAGCATGGTCGGGGCCTGCATCTTGCCGGGGATATGGGCATCCGGAACGGTGAGCGCGCCATCCTTGGCGACCCACTGGTGGGCGCCGGCCGGGCTCTTGGTCAATTCCCATTCATGGTTGAACAGGTTTTCGAAGAAGTAATTGCTCCACTGTGTCGGCGTCTGGGTCCAGGTCACTTCCAGGCCGCTGGTGATGGTGTCCTTGCCCACACCGGTGTTGAAGGTGCTGTGCCAGCCCAGGCCTTGCTGTTCCAGATCCGCACCGGCCGGCTCCAGGCCGACATGCTTGGCGTCGCCCGCGCCGTGGGTCTTGCCGAAGGTATGGCCACCGGCGATCAGGGCTACGGTTTCTTCATCATCCATCGCCATGCGCGCGAAGGTTTCACGGATGTCATGGGCGGCTGCGACCGGGTCCGGGTTGCCTTCCGGGCCTTCCGGGTTGACATAGATCAGCCCCATCTGCACGGCGGCCAGCGGGTTTTCCAGGTTGCGTCCGGCTTGCTTGTCCTTGCCATAGCGGGCGTCGCCGCCCAGCCAGGTGGTTTCGGTGCCCCAGTAGACGTCCTGATCCGGTTCCCAGGTATCTTCACGGCCGCCGGCGAAACCGAAGGTCTTGAAGCCCATGGTTTCCAGCGCGACGTTGCCGGTCAGGATCAGCAGGTCGGCCCAGGACAGCTTGTTGCCGTACTTTTGCTTGACCGGCCACAGCAGGCGGCGGGCCTTGTCCAGGCTGACGTTGTCGGGCCAACTGTTCAGGGGCGAGAAACGCTGCTGGCCGCGACCGGCGCCGCCGCGGCCGTCACCGATGCGGTAGGTGCCGGCGCTGTGCCAGGCCATGCGCACGAACAGCGGGCCGTAGTGGCCGAAGTCGGCCGGCCACCAGTCTTGCGAATCGGTCATGACGGCGGCCAGGTCTTTCTTGACGGCGGCCAGATCCAGGCTGTTGAAGGCTTCGGCGTAGTCGAAGCCCGCATCCATCGGATTGGACTTGGCCGAATGCTGCGCCAGCAGGTCCAGTCGCAATTGCGAGGGCCACCAGTCCTGGTTGGAAGTACCGCCACCGGCGGTGTGATTGAAAGGGCATTTCGCTTGGTCGGACATGCAAATTCTCCTGGGGATAAGCTTGAAAAATGATCTTGCCTGGGACCGGTCGAACCGGATTAATCATCGTGGCCGGATGTTAGCATCGGCCCTGCGATCACGGAAATTGAGATTCCTGATGGGATCGATAGCAAGAATCCATTCCGCTTCATCGGGGCGCGATGCCGGACTGAAAAATTCCGGTGAAGTCCTTGTTCCATGCGGGATTGCGCCACATGCACGGCCCATATGGTGGCATCGGCAAGGCTGACGGCGGCCTGACATGCGGGGTAACGGCAGGCGCCGATGATGTTTTGCACATCAGCACAAACTAAGTCATCGTGTTGTCATAAGGCGGGTGTAACGGGGCTGTGCCGGCGGCTTTCTCTTTGGCCGGACATGAAAAAGCCCGCTGCATGGCGGGCATGCGGCGGGCAGGATGACGGGAGGCGTTACCAGGTCGTCGGCTTGGGATTGCGGCCGTCGAACCCTTTCTGGTGCCAGTACGGATAGACCGGCGTTTCCTGGCTCACCGCATCCAGGCGCGCGATCTCTTCGGCCGTCAGCGTCCAGCCCAGCGCCGCCAGGTTTTGCAGCAACTGCGCTTCATTGCGCGCGCCGATGACGATGTTCGACACCGATGGACGCGTGGTCAGCCAGTTCAGCGCGACCTGCGCCACGGTCTTGCCGCGCGCGTTGGCGATCTCGTCGAGCACGTCGACGATGGCATACAGCTTTTCATCCTCCACCGGCGGTCCGCCCTCGGCGCCGCCCGAGGCGATGCGTCCTTCGGTAGCCGGTGCGCCGCGCCGGATCTTGCCGGTCAGGCGGCCCCAGCCCAGCGGACTCCAGACCATGGTGCCCACGCCCTGGTCCAGCATCAGCGGCATCAGTTCCCATTCATAGTGACGGCTCACCAGCGAGTAGCAACCCTGGTAGGCGACATAGCGGCCCAGGCCGTAGCGCTCGGAGGTGGCCAGCGACTTCATCAGTTGCCAGCCCGAGAAATTGGAGGCGCCGATGTAGCCGATCTTGCCGGCGCTGATCAGGTCGTCCAGCGCGCGCAGGGTTTCATCGACCGGCGTGAGGGCATCGAAGCCGTGCATGAAGTAGAGGTCGATGTGATCGGTTTGCAGGCGGCGCAGGCTGGCTTCGCAGGCGCGGATCAGATGATGGCGCGACGAACCCACGTCATTGGCGCCGTCGCCCATGCTGAAGGTGGCCTTGCTGGAAATCAGCGCGCGCTCGCGCTTGCCCTTGAGCGCCTGGCCCAGCACGGTTTCGGACATGCCCGCCGAGTAGACGTCGGCGGTATCGAACATGGTCAGGCCGTGATCCAGGCAGAGGTCGACGATGCGCGCCGCTTCCTGGCCTTGCGTGGTGCCCCAGCGCTCGAAGAAGGCGCCCGTGCCGCCGAAGGTGCCGGTGCCCAGGCTGAACAGCGGCACCTTGAGGCCGCTGCGGCCGAGTTGTCGGAATTCCATGCGATCTCCTTGAAAGAATGTGTCGAAAAGACGGTCGCGATGCGGTACAGCGACACCGCGCGTCGGAAGGGGGAATGCTGCCGATTGTATAAGACATCCTTGAAGCGCGCCGGCGCTCACCCACCCTCGGTGTGATCAAAGGATTTCACCCCGTCCAGCGACAGCAGTGTTTGCAGCGCGGCATGGAATTCGCGTTCCGGCATGCGGTTGAAGACGATGGTGATCTCGTCGAAGCCCTGGCTGTCGCCGTCATCGGACTGGCGGCGCACGTCGAACTTGCTGACGCGCGTCACCGCGGCATCCAGCATCTGGTGCAGGTGATTGATGTTGAAGGAATCGGCCGGCACCAGGAAACGGATGCCGCGTTTCTGCTTGTCGGCGAAGTAGCGCCGTTCCAGCGGCTTGATGCCGGCCAGGATGATCAGCACCACCGAGGTGCCCGCCACGGCCGCCACATACATGCCGCCGCCCACGGCCAGGCCGATGGCGGCGACCGTCCACAGGCTGGCGGCGGTGGTCAGGCCGCGGATGATCTCGCCGCGCAGCAGGATCGAGCCGGCGCCGAGAAAGCCGATGCCCGAGACTACCTGCGCAGCCATGCGCGACGGATCCAGCACCACCTTGTCCGACAGCAGGATGTGCTCAAAGCCGTAGGCCGAGACCAGCATGATCAGGGTCGAACCGACACTGACCAGCATGTGCGTGCGCAAGCCGGCGGCCCAGGACAGCCGTTCGCGTTCGATGCCGATCAGGCTGCCGAGCACGGCCGAGACGGCCAGGCGCAGGATGACGTCCCAGGTTGGAATCATGTCGCTCCTCCTTCATGCAAGAGGTCGGCGCGTGTGTGGCTTGTCCCGATGCGCGCCTGCCTCGGGTGAATGGTTTATATAATTTAGCGCAAAGTGAGGAATGGCGCAGATGAAGCCGTGCCGGCCTCGCAAAGAGGCCGGTGTGCGGATCATGGCCGGTTCAGGCGCCGGCGCCGGTGATGTTTTCCGCCGTCCTGGCGGCTTCGCTGGCCTGGGCTACATCATCCTGCTGCTGTTCGCGCTCGATGCTGGCTTGCACCAGTGCTTCGGTCACGCGGATTTCAGCCCCCAGCGGCGACATCTGCGCGGCGGCGGCGAAGGGCGCGGTCGGTGGTACCGGGTGCCACTTGCGACGCCAGCGGAAGAACACCGCCAGCGCGACATTGAGGACCAGGAAAGACCAGAACAGGCCGCTTTCGCCGACGCCCGAGATGACCTTGGCGATCACCAGCGGGCTGATGGCCGAACCGATCGAGTTGATCAGCAGCAAGCCCTGGATCATGCGCACCAGTTGGTCGGCGCCGGCGCGGTCGGCCGAATGGCTTACCGCCACCGGGTAGATGGCGAACACGCCGCCGCCGAGCAGGAACAGCAGTATCGTCAGCAGCCATTGATACGCTGGCAGGATCAGCACCAGCAGCGCCAGCGCCGCGCAAAAGACGCTCAGCAGCATCAGCACGCCATGACGGTCGTGATGGTCGGACCAGCGCCCCACCGGATATTGCAACACCATCGCGCCGAGGATCACGCAAGCCATCAGCTCACCCACCTGCGACACATCCATGCCGATGCGTTGCAGGTAGACCGGCAGCAGGGTATAGACCGCCGCGATGGCGATGCCCGAGCCGAAGCAGCCGACCACGCCGGTGGGCGTCATGCGCAGCAGGTGCTGCGGCGCCAGCGGCTCGATGCGGCCTATCTCGGGCGAAATGCGCGGCAGGATCACCATTGGCAATACCGACAGCGAACCCAGCATGCCGGCCACCATGAAGGGCGCGCTGGCGCCCCAACTGTTGATGAGGCCCAGCTTCATCTGCCCCAGCATGCCCGAGCCGTACAGCGCGATCATGTAGATGGCCAGCAGGCGGCCGCGTATCTTGGGGTCGCCGGCCAGCAGCAGCCAGCTTTCCACCACCAGGAAAATGCCGACGATGGCCCAGCCGTTGATGAGGCGCAAGACGAACCAGGCCCACGGGTCGAAGAACAGGCCCTGTAACAGGAAGGTGACGGCGGTCAGCGAGGCGAAGCTGCTGTAGGCGCGGATGTGGCCGATGCGCGCGATCAGGCGGTCGCTGAAGGCCGCGCCCAGCGTCAGCCCGATGAAGTAGGACGACGAGATCAGGCCGATCAGGGTATTGGAGACGCCGGCCGCATCCAGGCGCAAGGAGGTCAGGGAAGAGATGAAGCCATTGCCGAGACTGACGATGAACAATCCGAGCAGGGGGCCGATGACTAATGCCAGCAGGTTGGGTGACACGACTTACTCTATCTATGAGGGTGACGACGGGGTGACGACAAGGCAACAACAGGGTAATCAGGGGTCGGCGCGGGCAGGCCGGGGAAAGGGCCGATGCTGTTTTCCGGAACGGAAACGGTCGAGGCGTCGATTATAGCGATTGCCCCGATGCCGCGTATGGCGGCGACGGATTTTGAGGCGGGCAAACTACATGGGCAATCAGGGGCGGGGCTTGCGCGATCCATCTCCGATACGCCGCTTCTGCTAAGCTGTCGCTCCTCCTTCCCGGCCATGTCTCCCTTCCCCCGGCCGCGCGCAACATTGCACAAACGACACAAGAGCATCAATGGAAAATCGTAACAAGGCAACGCTGATCGGCCTGGCGGCCGTGATCCTGTGGAGTGCCATCGTCGGCCTGATCCGCGGCGTCTCCGAACACTTTGGCGCCACCGGCGGCGCGGCGGCCATCTATACCCTGGCGTCCGTGTTCCTGGTGCTGACCGTCGGCTTTCCGAAGCTTTCCACCTTTCCCAGGCGCTACCTGATCTGGGGCAGCCTGCTGTTCGTCACTTACGAGCTGTGTCTGTCGCTGTCGATCGGCTATGCCGATAGCGGTCGCCAGGCCATCGAAGTGGGCATGGTCAATTATCTGTGGCCGACCTTCACG
>Ga0154006_1000761_pt1 | contig 11018 bp, 12 predicted proteins | sample TSFL090MetaG_FD_104747 | JGI IMG/M metagenome (GOLD analysis project Ga0154006, IMG submission 104747) | Attine ant fungus gardens microbial communities from Florida, USA - TSFL090 MetaG | ecosystem: Host-associated > Fungi > Mycelium > Unclassified | place: USA: Florida, Wakulla State Forest... | reverse complement strand
CGATCCCGGTTGTCTTCCATGCACCACTGGCTTCATCAATCTGATTCCCATTACATCTGATGGGAATCAGATTGCCGGTGCCGCGCCCTCATGAACAGACGGTACGTGTCGAGCGCTTACGAACGAACAGGTGCACTACCGTTCTGCCGAACGGTAGATTCGAACTATATAAATAGGAATGCAAATTAAATAATTTGCCAACGAACCTGACCTGTTCGAGCAGGTTGGCTAGCATTCCAAGCTACAGGTAAGGCAGGCAGATTGCCGGTTTGACTTTAACCGCGCAATGTATGAAGGGCTTTACAGCGGTGTAGCGCCAACGATTGGCCGCCTTGTGCCATTCAGCGATCAGCTTTTGGGGGCTCGCCGTCGAAAGGCCGCAGAGGAGCAAGTTTCGAGAGATGCTGGCGATGCAGGCGCTTGAGATGGCGACTCATTTCTGATGCCGCGCCCTCCGCGTCACGCGCGCGGAGATGCCGGAGCACGCGACGCCGCGACGCCGAGACACTTTCGACAAATACCGGACCAAATGCATTGACGAACTGGCGCATCAATTCGACTGTCGAGTCCATAAAGATAGACAGCACCGGATTGTGAGTTGCCCGCCCGAGCAGCGAATGAAATTCAAGCACGACCTGGACCCAGCGATCCAAATCGCCGTCCGTTCCAGCCATGACTGTCTCGACAATATTGGCCTCCAGCGCATCGAGGTCTTCCTCAGTTGCCCGAAGACAGGCCACCCGGATGGCGAGATCGTCGATCCAGAGACGGGACTCCGTGAGCTGGTCCGGGGTGATCGCGCCTACATGGTAAAGGTCAAGGAATCCGTTGACGATGACCGACGGATTTCCTTGCTGGATGAAGGCACCGCCCTTCACGCCCTTGCGCATTTCGATCAGTCCCGCAATTTCTAGCGAGCGTAGCGCCTCGCGCAGCGTATTGCGGCTGATATTGAAGAGGACCGACAGTTCTCGCTCACTCGGCAACCGGTCACCGCATTTCAGCCGGCCCGTGGAAATCAGCTTGCGTAGTTGCGAGGTGACATCGATGAAAGCGCGATCCGACTCGACTGGCCTGATGTCGAGAACGTTTGGCGTTACCTGGTTCAAAACCAGCCCCCCAATGTTTGAGAAAGACTCGTGCATTCTAGCATCTGACATCACCCCGACTGCCGCCCAATCCTCCGGGCGCCGCACGCGCGGCTCAGGGTGACAATCGTGGCTAGTCGCAACTCATTGCTGGCTTGGCGGTAGCGACACTTCGAGTTGATCCAACTCCTCGCTGACGAAAATCTGGCACGCCAGTCGCGAGTTCTCGCCTAAATGTGGGCAGAACGCGAGCATTGCCTCCTCAGCTTTGTCCGGCGGCGTCAGTCTTGAGACCCATTCTGGTGATACGTACACCATGCATGTTGCACACGCGCAATTGCCACCGCAATCTGCATCAAGGCCATCGACCATACCCGTTACGGCGGCCTCCATCAAGGACACGCCTTCAACGGCGTCGACCACATGCCGGTTACCGTCCGGCGCTTCAAAAAAAATCTTCACCATCGAACATCTATCCTTTATACCGAATGATTACCTGCGATCCGGGCAGGCCCGCTATCTACTGCCGATCCTCTCGTTCCCGCGCCATCACTACCTTTCCGCTGCCACGGTTGCGCTCACCGCACAGGCTTGTAGAGGGATAGACGGATCGATCAACCTGGCCGTATCGACAAGGACTCGAGCCGCAATCATCTGCCGTGCAGCCATGAAGTCGGCGGCGCGGTTGACCGTCTCTGCCGCAAGGAGAGTTCCGCCACGCAGGTAAAGCATTGCAAATCCTTCGCTTCCGTCAGGATCGCCACGAACCACGGCCTGCTCGTAGCCGTCCGGCAAGCCTGCGATCTGCAACTTCAGCTCGTACTGATCCGACCAGAACCAGGGCACCTGGCGATAAGGCTCAGGGCTGCCGACAATGGCGGACACGGCTGTCTTGGCCTGCTCCACGGCGTTTTGCACAGACTCGAGACGAATGCGTCTGCCGAAAATGGCGTTGGGGTGGTCGGTGCAGTCTCCGACCGCATATACCGCCGCGTCTGATGTCCTGCAGAGTTCGTCGACCACGATGCCGTTGCCGATCTCGAGACCCGCCTGCCGAGCAAGATCGTCATTCGGGATCGCGCCTACCCCCGCCACCACTAGATCCGCTTCATGGATCCCGTTCTCGCACACGACTTCCACCGCACCGCCGGCCTGCCTGAGCTCGAGCACTTTCGCGGCAGTTCGGATCTCCACACCTTCGCGGCAATGGCTGCGCATGAAAAATTCCGAGGTCGCAGGACCGACTCCGCGAGCCATGATCCGGTCCCCCCCCTCAAGCACGACCACCTGCAGCCCGGCCCGCACAGCCACCGCGGCCAGTTCGAGTCCGATGTAGCCGCCGCCGACAATAACGAGTCGAAGCCCCGCGACAAAACGTTCCCGAATCGCATCCACATCGTCGATTGTCCTGAGGTACGACACGGTGGCTGGGCCCGCACCGGGAACGACAAGCGGGCGAGGCCGACTGCCAGTGGCCAGAACGAGCGTCGAGTATGAAAAATGACGTCCGTCTTGCGTGCACACGTCGCGACGATCACGATCAATGGATATCACCCGCGTATCGGGCACAAACTGAATCCCTTGACGAGCATAGAATTCCGCCGGCTTCACATATAGCCGTTCGATGCCCAGTTCGCCTGCCAGATACTTCTTCGAGAGAGGTGGCCGCTGATACGGAAGATAAGGCTCTTCTCCAATGACTGAGACCGGTCCTTTCCAGTTTTTCTGGGCAAGACTCGTCAATAGCTGGCCAGCAGCATGTCCGCCCCCCACGATGACAATGGACTTCTCCACGCTATCCTCTCCCGTCTAAACGAAGCCACCGCAACGCGTTGTCACGCCCGATGATCTGCCTTACCGCCGTGTCGACCTCAAGTGCCTGCAGGCGCCCCCACGGATCTCGCTCCATGATTGCAAACGGTGCGTCCGTGCCAATTACGATTTGATCCTTACCAAGAAATCGGACCAGATACTGAAAAGCGTCCGCATCGTAGACAGCGGAGTCGTAGAACAACGTGCGCGCAGCAATACGCGGCTCGACGACCACTTGCTCCCGAAACGAAGGAAACGTTTCCCATGCGTATTGCAGGCGCGGCAGCACCGAATAGAACGATCCACCGCCGTGGCTGAATGCGACACGCAAGCTCGGAAATTTTGCAAGGGTTCCGCCGGTTATCATTGACGCTGCCGCCAATGCCGTCTCACCGGGAAACGCGACGACCTGCTCAAGTCCCGCCGGACCCACCAGACGATCCAGTCCAGAGGGCCGCAAGGGGTGAATGAAGAGCGATGCGCCTAGCGCCTCGGCTGCTTCGAAAAACGGGGCGAACTGCGGATGGCCGATCGGAACACCGTTGACGTTGGTACCGATTTCGACGCCCGCCAAATGAAATTCTCCAACCGCCGTTTCCAGTTCGCGAATCGCGAGATCCATGTCCTGTAGCGGCACTGCGCCGAGCCCCACCAGTTTCTCGGGCGCTCTGGCGACCAACCTTGCTGCTTCCTCGTTCAGATGTCGACACAGAACCGCCCCATCTTCCGGATCGAGCCAATAGGACAGCAACTCCGGCATAGGTGAGAGCACCTGAAGCGACACGCGTCGGTGAGCCATACCCTCGAGCATTTCGTCCACGCTCCAACACTGCGCCGGCACCCTACGGTACAGGATGCCGCCCAGCATGACATTGCGGAATCCCGCACCGCCTGGCTCCATGGACGGCCACCGGGCATCAGGGTGCCGCCCCTTGTAAGAAGGAAAATTTTCAGGAACGAAGTGGGTATGGATATCGATCAATCCATCGCACACTGGCATTTGGTCGCTCGCGCCTGTGTCTGTCGAGACATCGTACATATCCGGATTCCTTCTACCTCGATAACGCCATAAGTGGCCGCTGGCACGACATTTTCGCGCCGGCGACCGACAAACACCTTTACAGGATGATGCTGACTCGTCCCTGAGGCCTCAGACTGCTCATGTCCAGATGCGAGCGCTTCGAAATAATCCGGATGGCATCGCCATCGTTGGCCAGTACGTACCGATGATGCCCAAAGAATGTATGGGTAACGTTATCTTTCGAGCGGTACGTCACGAACTTGCAGTTCAACACCACCCCTTGTTCCGTGGTGCCAAGCACTCGCACGTTGCTAATGAGACGCGTACAGATCGAGCGCGGAAACTCCGAATGCGCACCCGTCTTTTTCAACCGCTCAACGCGGTAGCCCAGCCGGGCATAGTCGTCCGCGATATAGAACAGACTGTCGTGCGAATCGGCCTCGTCCGAGGCCCCCGCGGTCGGCACTTCGTACGTGGCGCCCGCCTCGAACAACGCGAACCACTCGTCGAGCCGCCATTCGTCGAGCAACGCGGCCTCCTGATAGAGAAAATCCTCGTAGGCCTGCCGCGAAAGTGGACGACGCGTGGCATCGGCATCTGTCTGCTTGCTGATTGCACTGCTCATTCGGCACTCTCCATCCGTTTCGCCCATTCACGCCAGAAACAACGCATCTGTTCTTCATCCACGACCGCGGGCGCCGCTTTCAGCATTCCTCGCGAAATATCGTTCCAGGGTGCGTACTGCTGGTTACGATAGCCCCGTTGGGCCGATTCGAGTGCTTCGACATCGTCGGGTGTCGCGAATCCGCCTGGGCCGAGAAACTCAAGGAAGTTGTCGAGACGCCTTTTTCGAAACTCGCGCGCTTCACCCTTCGGCGCGAGCGCCCATGACGTCACGTTCAACTGATCCGGCGCCTCCGGAAAGAAGGTGCGGACCGTGATCGCCATGATGTCGTTGATAACGAGATTCGGGAAAATGATGATATTGCGATCGAATCCGGATATTCGTTCTGCCCGCTGCGGCCCGACTCGCGCTTCGAGCTCCGAGACAAGACTCGTTATCTCGGTACGCGCACCCTCGCCCCAGGCGGGAATCCATCTAGCGATGGGGCGCCCCCAAGGTCCCTGCTGCTCAATTGCCGCGTGACCGTTTCCGAGCGAAAGCACATGCGACCGAGCGATACGCTCTTCCATGTTTTCGGTCACGGACGGACCGACGGAATCCACGAGATACTCGAAGTATGTCGAATGCGTTTCGGCCGCGTGGTATCCATCTACGCTGTTCTCGACCAGCAGCTTCCAGTTCGCACGAATGCTGTATTGCTGTTCCCCGCCAATAATCTCCATACCGTCCGGGGATTGCTCGTACAGCAGATCGAGCATCTCCTTTGCGTCCGCCAAATAAGCCGACAGGCTGATGGCATTCGGGTCGAAATTGACGAAATAGAAGTCCTTATAGACCTCCAGGCGTGGAACCCTGTAGAGGTCCACGCTGCAATCCGCGCTGAAGTTCTCCGGATAGACGCCGATTGGAGTTCGCGTCGAGTACTTGCCGTTGTTGTTGAACGACCATCCGTGATAGAAGCACTTGAAGCCCAACGCGTTTCCGCACTTCTCCCGGGCGATCAACGCGCCCCGATGTGGGCACGTATTCAGGAAAGCCTGATACGTGCCCTTGCGGTCGCGATTGAAAATCAGATCACGCCCGCCCACGTTTCGCGTGAGAAAGTCGTTCGGTGCCTTCAGTTCAGAGGCATGCCCTACATAGAGCCAGCAGCGATCGAAGATCTGTTCCCGTTCACGCTGGAGCACGTCCGGATCGGTGAACGCGCGTCGCGCGACCTTGAACAGACCACTTTTCCGATCATCCAGAATGAGACGGTACGTACCATCCACCTCACATGGGATGAAAACTTCAGCCATTGCAGATCTCCTTCAATATCCTGGATGTCACTTACGACGCCAGCAGGAACTGGTCGACGAGTTGATTGAATGCGTCCGCCTTTTCCCATTGCGCCCAGTGACCGCATTTTGAAAACACATGCAAGTCGGCGTTTGGGATCAACTTGAGCAGAATGAACGACATGTCGAGCGGCAAAACCTTGTCCTCGCGCCCCCAGATCAGGAGCGTGCGATGAGTCACCCCCCCCAGGTTTTCTCGCCATAGGTCGTTTTTTGGGTTCGCCGCCTGGCGCCGGAGGGGAGGATTTTTCAGCGTCTGCGGCGACTGTGCCGTTGCGAGTCTCTCTTCCAACAGGCTATCGGTGATAACGGAGGGGTCGTAGACGAGCAAATCGACGACCTTGCGCAGTTTCTCGAGCGACGGACCGTCCCCCTCATAGAAGTCCAGCATCCGCTGCAATCCTTCCGACGGGAATGTCGACGTTGAGCCGACACTTCCCCCGGGGCCCATTAGAATCAGGCGATCAACCCTTTCCGGATGATCGAGTGCGAGCCGCAGCGATATCCCTCCACCGAGCGAATTGCCGACGAGACTCACCTGGTCTATGTTCAATGCATCCATCAATTCCAGTACGGCGCCGGCATTCGTGCCATAGATTCCTGCTTCGTCAACAGGACGCGCGTCAGACTGACCGTAGCCAGGCAGATCGATGACGATGACACGTCGGTTACGCGACAAAGGGCCGGCATTGCGGCGGTAGTTACTCCATCCATAAGCACCCGGCCCTCCGCCATGGATCAGGATGAGCGGAGACACGTCGCCGACTCCTGCGTCCTGATAGTGGATCCGGCCGGCCGCACTGTTCAAGTACCGGCTCTCCCATTGCTGTTCTTCGATCATTTGGTCCTACTCCTGGTTTTCAATCGATAAAGCGGTCAAAGCATCGTGCTGCCGCCGTTGACACTGATCACCTGCCCGGTCACGAACCTCGCCTCATCCGACACCAGGTAAGCCACCATCGACGCGACTTCATCGGGGTCTCCCGCGCGGCCTTTCGGAATGACCTCTTCCATGATGCGCACCTTTGGGTTGCCTGCCGCTCGTGCCTCCTCGACACGCGGGGTCGAGATCATGCAAGGTGCTACCACATTGGCCGTAATGTCGAGATGCGCGAATTCGCGAGCAATGCCGGTCGCGATAGCATGCACGCCGCCTTTTGCCGCGTTGTACATCGCGTGATCGATTAGGCCGTTTCGCACGGAGTCGGCGCCGATGTTGACAATCCGGCCATATCCGCTCTGCACCATGAGCGGCAGCGCATACCGACTGCACCAGACCGTCGTCCACAGATTCCGGTCGACCGTCGCGCGCATCGTGTCTGGGGTGTGTTCAAGAAAGGGGAGAATGATTCCTCCGCCTGCATTGTTCACGAGAATGTCGAGTTTCCCGAAGGGCATTTCACGGGCTCGCTCGACGCAAGCGAGCGCAACCTCCGGTTGGCTGAGATCTCCGGTCATACACACCGTCTCCACCTCGACCGTGCGAGCGATGGCCTGCAACGCTGCATCGTCGATATCGGCCAACAGAAGCTTTGCACCACCGGCAGCCAGTCGGTGGACGATGGCCTGCCCGATCGGGCTGGCGGCGCCCGTAACGAGCGCAACCTTGCCAGCGAATTGACTATTCATCGGATACGACCTCCTTCTCGATCGCCCCTTTCCAGCCCATGCCCGGTTGCGGTGTGCCGCCCCAGTAGTCAACTGATTCGATTCCCAGTGGCATCGCGCGGGGTTCGCGGGGGGCGACCTCGGGAAATTCCTCCATGCCGAAGCTGTACTCGACCGTCAGGCCATCTGGATCGAGGTAGTAAAGAAAGACCGATTCCGAGGGGGGGTGCTTGCCGGGCCCGAAAACAATCGGCACGTCGTTACGCTTCAGGCGGTTCAGTGCAATTCCGATGTCGTCCATCGAGCTCACCATGAAGTTGATGTGGTGAAACGTCGCCGTACTTGCACGACCGATGCCGAAGCTGTGGTGATACGGATTGGGAAAACAACGCATGAAGGTCACCGTATCCTGAATGCGATCGGAGACACGAAAATTCAGCCGCTCCATCATGAAGCGCTCAGAAGCCTCCCGATCGGGACTGCCCACCACGACGTGCCCGAGACGAGCGATAGCCGTATGGGACTTCACGAAAGGCGCATCAGCCGCTTCCATCCCGACATAGAACTCGTGTGTCGCGCCCATCACGGGATCGACCGCACGGATGGCGCGACCTACCCCTAACAGCGCCAGCTCGGCTTCAGGCACTGGATGGGTTGCAATCCCGGCATCCCCAAGACTTCGGCCCACCGCGATCAGCGCCTCGTCATCCTCCATTTCCCAACCGAGGCGCTTTAGGCCTGGCTCCGCGCCCTGGCAAAGGATCAGATCGTGAAGCCTGTCGCTACAGCGAAAGGAGGCACGCTCACCGCCATGAACAGCACCCGCGGTCAGACCCACTATCTCCTGATAGAACCTGGCCGAACGTTCGACGTTCGTTACATTCAACGCGACGTATCCAAGCCGCCTGTATCTGATGTCGTTCACTGACACTTGACTTCCTCTCCAAGAAATACGCTCGAAATCCATCCCGGCTCCGTGACCACCCTACTTGCGGTAGCCCGGCACTAGACCTCACCAGATCATCCATTCGAATGGCTCATCCATTTGAATGGATGATGCTTTCTGATAACGCGCTTCGCTACTAGCGTTTTCCCTGAATCGTGCGCATGAATGCGCCAAGGAACGACGACGACGCAGCGCTTTTCGCGCCACAACAGGCCGTCTCGATTGCGATCAGCGAGATGCATGCACCATCGCACCAGCCTCGGATGCGAGACATCGAGGCTGAAGATATCGCTCAGTGTGCTGCGGTTGCCGCATCAACACTCGTCCCGCCACTCACCGATTTGGTGAACCAGATTAGCGGAATCATCAACACGAATATGACACTCGATATATAGAAAAAATCGTCAAGCCCCATGACGACGGCTTGCCCCGTAACGGTCGTGTTGTACATCGCGTACGCGGTCGATTGGTTCACGTGAAGCAGTGTTTGCAGCGTGTCAATCTGTTGAGTAAAGATGGGATTATTGGCACTCGCCTGTTCGATAAGACGAGCGTGATGCAAAATCGTCCGGTTATTCCAGACCGTTGTCGAGATCGACGTCCCGACCGCTCCGCAAAATATTCTTACGAAGTTCGATAGTCCAGCTGCGGCGGGAATACGCTCAGGCGGGAGCCCGGAAAGAATGATCGCAGTTAGCGGAACGAACCACAGCGCTACCGGTATGCCCTGTAGTAAGGTGGGCAGTGTCAGGTGGAAGGTATCGATCTGGGAAACATAGCTGCTGCGCAGAAAGAACACAAATGCATAGCCCAGAAATGCTAACGTTGCCATCAGTCTGACATCGAAACGCGACATCAGTCTTCCAACGGCAGGCGCAAGCAGCAAGGCAAACACACCGACCGGTGCCGTAATTGTCCCAGCATCGAAAGCCTTGTATCCCAAGTACGACTGCAGCCATTGTGGCAATAGAACAAGATTTCCGAAGTAGAGCGCATAGGATACCGAAATTGCAATGGTTCCCCATCTGAAATTGACTTGTTTAAACAAGCGTATGTCAACGATCGGGTGCTGCTCCGTCAACTCCCATATCAAGAAAAAGGCGAAGCATACAAGCGCCAGGATGCCAAGCACGACGATGACGGGTGACGAGAACCAGTCAAGATCCTCCCCCTTGTCGAGCATTACCTGCAAAGCAGCTACCCAGGCGACCAGCAGTCCGAGTCCGACAATGTCGATTGGCAGCTTCTCGACCGGCGTTTCACGTTTGCGATAGATCATCCAGACGATCGAAGCTGCCGCGATGCCTACCGGAATATTGACGTAAAAGATCCACGACCAGCTGTAGTTGTCGGTAAGCCATCCGCCGAGCAGCGGCCCGGCGATAGGCCCAACCGTGGCAGTCACGGCCCACAGTGACAGCGCGGTACCCGACTTTTCTTTTGGCCAAGAACTGAGCAGCAGAGCTTGAGAAAGCGGAATGAGCGGACCCGCCACGATGCCCTGGAGTACCCGAGCACCCAGCAAAAAAGGCAGCGTTGGCGCAATCCCACACAACCACGAGGCAATAACGAAGCCCACGATAGAGCCGACGAAAAGTCTTACCTGCCCCACTCGTCGCGTAAGCCATCCGGTCAGCGGGATCGAAACTGCGTTGGCCGCCGCGAAGATCGTAATGACCCACGTACCCTCGTCAACCGAGACACCAAGGTTGCCGGACAAACTTGGGATCGCTACGTTTGCGATCGACGTATCCAGAACGGTCATGAAGGTCGCCATCGCGACAAAGATGGTGGCAATAACAAGCTGTGGACCCGCAAGCGGTGCCTGTTGGCCGTGTATAGGAGAGCGCGTGGATTCAGACGTCTGTTCCATAGAGAAGGCGGAAGGATTCGCGGAGGCCGTGGTCAGTCTTCAAAAACGCCAAGCCGCCCCAGACCCAATCACTTCTGGTCCAGCACCTGCGTTTCAGGAGTCCGACGTGACGTGCATTCTAATGGGTCATCCATTTTAATGGATGATGCTTTTCCTCAAACTCTATCCGCTACTAACGTTTTCCCTAGTCCGGCACACCGCTCCCCCCTCTCTTCACGCCGTCGGCGGCATTGCATCGACTATGCATATGGAACCGGCCACAGGTTGGCGACGGTCGAGATGAAGACGTGCGTTCTGACCGGCGGTGTCATGTCCCCGTACTAGTGGTATGCCCCAGCTTCATTTGGATCACCCATTGGATCATGATCCACCTCGGCTTTTCAAAAGGGCCTCGCCAGTCGTCCATCAGTCAAGTCCGGACCCTGCTTGTGGATCACTTTTCCAATCCTGATCGATACCCATGAAGGAATAAAAAATGATGAAATGGAGATTTTTTCTGCTGATTTCCCTCTTTGGGACATGCTTTGCGGACGCCGCCCATGCGTCGGAGGGTTTCATGTATGGAGGAATCACGGGTGGCGCCGATATCAATGCCTGAGCTTGCCCCCGAAAAACGAATCCCTTGCTGAGCGGTAAACTCACGCAAGGAGAAAACATTGATGACAAGCAAGGCAAAGCGAGCGCAGTACACGCTCGAGTTCAAGCTGG
>Ga0154006_1000760_pt1 | contig 11020 bp, 10 predicted proteins | sample TSFL090MetaG_FD_104747 | JGI IMG/M metagenome (GOLD analysis project Ga0154006, IMG submission 104747) | Attine ant fungus gardens microbial communities from Florida, USA - TSFL090 MetaG | ecosystem: Host-associated > Fungi > Mycelium > Unclassified | place: USA: Florida, Wakulla State Forest... | reverse complement strand
GCCTCCCCATGCGAGAGTAGGGAACTGCCAGGCATCCAAACAAAAAAGCCCTCTGCTGACGCAGAGGGCTTTTTTACGTCTGGCGATCGGTGAAAAAAGCGCTATTTCCCGACGCAACGCCATCAAAACTTCCCTACAAGCCTGAACTGATGCGGTAAAAGTCAGGGTTTTTGCATTTTAAAGCCACAAAAAAACGCGCTGAAAGATCTCTTCTTCAGCACGTCGGATCGCGTTACGCTCTGCCTAACCACTCGGCGATAAAGGCGGTAATCTCGTCGGGACGATTGAGATCCAGCAGGGGCAGATCTGTGTCAAAGCGGCTATCGCTGGCGACAGCAATAACGTGCTCGTCCAGCGGCGGCAAATCCTCGCCTTTCACGCCAGCGCGCCACAGAATAATTTTCGGCACTGGCTCATCTTTGAACCCTTCCACCAGCACCATATCCAGCTGCGTCGCATCCATACGGCTAACCAGATAGTGTAAATCGAGCGTGACGTTTGACGTCTCGCACATCAGCGCCCAGCGCTGCGAACTGGCGACAATAACCTGATCGGCCCCCGCTTTTCGCAACAGATAACTGTCTTTTCCCGGCGTATCGATCTCCATCTGATGATGAGTATGCTTTATCAAGCCGGGCCGGATGCCTCGCGCTTTCAGCTGCGGGATCACCTGTTGCAAAAGCGTGGTTTTTCCGGTGCCGCTCCAGGCGGCGATAGCCAGTAACGGCAGCGTCATAGCGCGTTATCCTCAAGATCGTCAGGCGTATTCACATTGCGAAACGCGGCGTCATCCTGGCTTATCGTCACCGCATGGCCGCACTGTTCGCGTAAAAACTGCATCAGGCGTCGCTCTCCGCGCAGCAGATAATCAGCCAGCGGCTCCGCCAGGCTGCGATGCAACAGCGCCAGCGCGGGATGATCGCGCTCGGCCGAGCGCGCCCACACGGCAGGCGCCTCTGCTCTGTGTCGTTCTAGCTGCTCTACGTAATCAACGGGGACGAAGGGCGTGTCGCAGGAACAGAAGGCCACCCATTCCGTTTGCGCGGCCTGCAGGCCGCTTAGCATGCCCGCCAGCGGTCCCGGATAGTCAGGCAAGGTATCAGAGATCACCCTACAGCCGCTCGACTGATAACGATCAAGGTTACGGTTCGCGCTTATCATGACAATGTCGACTTGCGGCCTGAGCCGTTGAAGAACATGCTGATAAAGCGGGATGCCGCGAAACAGCACCAGCCCTTTATCCTGACCGCCCATGCGACGCCCCTGTCCACCGGCCAGAATAACGCCGGTTAATGCTGTCATGCCGATACTCCTGTTTAAAGGCTTATAAAAAAGCTGCTATGAGGAAAAATAGATGAAATACCATCGCCTGAATGAACTGCTCGAGCTGCTGCGTCCCGCGTGGCAACAGGATCCCGACCTCAACCTGACGCAGTTTCTGCAAAAACTGGCCCAGGAATCGGGTTTCAGTGGCCCATTAAGTGAATTAACCGATGACGTATTGATTTACCATCTGAAAATGCGCAATGCCGATAAGTATGCGGAAATTCCCGGCCGACAAAAAGATTATGAAACGGATTTTAAAACCGCGCTGCTGCGCGCGCGCGGTGTGATTAAGGACGATAACTAATGTTATGCTTGGCGGCTTCGAATAAAGACAGTAACGGATAATCCTATGGATGCCGCTTTTAACTTCCAGACGCTTGATCCTGACGCCATCCTCGATGCGCTATGGGAAACCGGACTTCGCGTTGAGTCTGGCTTAACCGCGCTTAACAGCTATGAAAACCGCGTCTATCAGTTCAGCGATGAAGACCGGCATCGCTACGTGGTGAAGTTTTATCGCCCGCAGCGCTGGAGCGCGGCGCAGATCGAAGAAGAACATCGTTTCACGCGCGATTTGCAGATGGATGACGTGCCGGTCGCTGCTCCGCTCGTTCTGGAGGGGAAAACGCTGCATGCCCACGCGGGCTTCTTATTTACCGTATTCCCTAGCCTTGGCGGGCGTCAGTATGAAACCGACAACGATGAGCACCTCGAGTGGGTGGGTCGCTTTCTGGGACGCATACACCAGACCGGGCGCAAGCAGTGCTTCGAGCATCGTCCCACCATGGGCTTAGAGGAGTATCTGCATCAGCCGCGTGCCGAACTGGCGAGCAACGCTCTGGTGCCCGCTTCCCTGAAGCAGGCGTTATTGCAGGCTGTTGATAAGCTTGGCGTTGCGCTGGAACAACGCTGGCATCAAAGCTGGCAGCCGCTGCGCCTTCATGGCGATTGTCATCCAGGCAATATCCTGTGGCGCGACGGGCCGCTTTTCGTCGATCTCGACGATGCGCGTAACGGGCCAGCGGTACAGGATCTCTGGATGCTGATTAACGGCGATAAGCAGGAGCAGCGCATCCAGTGGGATATTCTGCTGGAGGCTTATACTGAGTTTAGTGATTTTGATATTAATGAATTGTCACTGATTGAACCTTTACGCGCCATGCGCATGGTTTATTATCTGGCCTGGGTTGCGCGCCGCTGGCAGGATCCGGCCTTTCCTCGTGCATTTCCATGGATGACGGACGAGGATTTCTGGCGCAGACAGATTTCGCAATTTACCGAGCAGGAGAAGCTGTTGCAGGAACCGCCGCTACAGCTGACCCCGCAATTTTAAATAGAGAAGTCAGGAGAATTTTTCACAATGAAGAAAATTTGGTTTGCACTGGTTGGTTTAGTGCTGGCGTTCAGCGCTTCTGCTGCCCAGTTTACCGATGGTCAGCAATACGTCAGCCTGCCGAAACCGGTCGCTGGCGAACCGCAGGTGCTGGAGTTCTTCTCCTTCTTTTGCCCGCACTGCTACCAGTTTGAGCGTGTTTATCATGTTGGCGAGGCGGTGAAAAAGAATCTGCCTGCTGACACCAAAGTGGTTAAATATCACGTCGACTTTTTAGGCGGCGACTTCGGTCCGATCGTGACGCACGCATGGGCGGTTGCAATGGCGCTGGGCGTAGAAGATAAGGTTACCGCACCGCTCTTCGACGGCATTCAGAAAACGCAGACGATTACCGACGCCGAGAGCCTGAAAACGGCCTTTGTTAGCGCGGCGGGCATCTCCTCGCAGGAATATGACGCTGCCTGGAACAGCTTTGCCGTAAAAGCGCTGGTTGCGCAGCAGCAAAAAGCGGCCTCTGACGTCGATCTGCGTGGCGTGCCGGCGATGTTCGTTAACGGCAAATATATGGTCAATAACGGCGGTCTCGACACCAGCTCTATGGATAACTTCGTCGCAGAATATGCCAACGTCGTGAAATTCCTGGTCAGCCAGAAATAATACGGCGTTTCAGGCCCGGAAAACGCCGACGCTGTCGGCGTTTTTTTTATGACTGACATTATTTAGCTGAATAGTCCATTTGCGTCCTTTCCAATTTTATATCCACATAAGCCTCTGCCTGTGTAGAAAGGTATATCGCGTCACGGAAATAATATAATTAATTGATTTAAATGGTTTTTATAAATTGGCGTGGTATTTTATAGCGCTTACATTAATACGTTATGATTTTTACGCACAAAGTTATCCACAGAAAGATCCTTGCGATCCGCGCTGTAAAAGCGCGAAAAAATTAAGGCGCGCGCGCCCTGCGTTCAACATTCTGCTCAAGCTGTGGCATCCTTATAGTCCAATCCATGGCAACGAAGATTACACAGACTTATGGCGCAAATTGCAGAAAATCCCCTGATTCTGGTTGATGGCTCATCCTACCTTTACCGCGCTTACCATGCGTTTCCGCCGCTCACCAATAGCGCAGGCGAGCCTACCGGCGCCATGTATGGCGTGCTCAACATGTTGAAAAGTCTGCTGGCGCAATACAATCCAAGCCACGTTGCCGTGGTATTTGACGCCAAGGGCAAAACCTTCAGGGATGAGCTGTTCGAGCACTACAAGTCGCATCGCCCGCCGATGCCGGACGATCTACGCGCGCAAACCGCGCCGTTGCACGAGATGGTGAAGGCGATGGGCCTGCCGCTGCTGGCGGTAAGCGGCGTCGAGGCGGACGATGTGATCGGTACGCTGGCGCTGCAGGCGGAGAAAGAGGGCCGTCCCGTGCTGATCAGCACCGGCGATAAAGATATGGCGCAGCTGGTGACGCCCAACATCACCCTGATCAACACCATGACCAATACCATCCTCGGCCCTGAAGAGGTTGAGCAAAAGTATGGTGTGCCGCCAGCGCTGATTATCGACTTTCTGGCGATGATGGGCGATAGCTCGGATAACATTCCTGGCGTGCCGGGCGTCGGCGAGAAAACCGCGCAGGCGCTGCTGCAGGGATTAGGCGGCATGCGGTCGATTTATGACAATCTGGATAAGGTCGCGGAACTCTCTTTCCGCGGCGCGAAAACCATGGCGGCGAAGCTGGAGCAGAATCGCGACGTCGCCTTCCTCTCTTATCAGCTGGCCACTATCAAAACCGACGTTGAGCTTGAGCTCAGCTGTAGTGAACTGACGGTCGCTGAGCCGGACGTCGCCGCTCTGCAGGCGTTATTTAGCCGTTACGAATTCAAGCGCTGGCTGGCCGATCTGCAGGACGGCAAATGGCTGCAGGGCAAAAAGAGCAATGTGAAAGCGCAGCAGGCGCTGCCGGATGAAGCGCTGGCTAAACCGGAGGCGACCAGCGTGCTCGCCTCTGACGGTTACGTCACCATTCTCGATCGGGCGACGCTCGACGAATGGCTGGAGAAGCTTAAACAGAGCGATCTATGTGCTTTCGACCTCGAAACCGACTCGCTTGATACGCTCAGCGCCAACATCGTCGGCATCGCGCTGGCCGTCGCGCCGGGCGAGGCCGCCTATCTACCTGTAGGCCACGACTATCTTGATGCGCCAGATCAGCTCGATCGCCGCGAGGTGCTGGCGCAGCTCAAGCCGATCCTTGAAGATGACAACGCGCTAAAGGTGGGTCAAAACCTGAAGTACGATCGGGGCGTCCTGAAAAACTACGATATCGAGCTGGGCGGCATCAAGTTCGATACCATGCTCGAGTCCTACATCCTTAACAGCGTAGTGGGCAAACACGACATGGACAGCCTGTCGGCGCGCTGGCTGAACCATAAAACCGTGACTTTCGAAGAGATCGCCGGCAAGGGGAAAAACCAGCTGACGTTCAACCAGATCGCGCTGGAGCAGGCGGCGCACTACGCGGCGGAAGATGCCGACGTCACGCTTCAGCTGCACCTGAAAATGTGGGCGGAGCTGGAAAAAGAGGCGGGGCCGAAGCACGTCTTTGAAGAAATCGAAATGCCGCTGGTCACGGTGATCTCGCGCGTCGAGCGTAACGGCGTGCTGATCGATCAGGGCATTCTGGCGCAGCACTCTAAAGAGCTGACGCTCAGGCTGGCCGAGCTGGAGCAGAAGGCGCATGAGCTGGCGGGCGAGCCTTTTAACCTGTCGTCTCCCAAGCAGCTGCAGACTATTCTGTTTGAAAAGCAGGGCATCAAACCGACCAAGAAAACGCCGGGCGGCGCGCCTTCAACCAGCGAAGAAGTGCTGGCGGAGCTGGCGCTCGACTATCCGCTGCCGAAAGTCATTCTGGAGCATCGCGGCCTGTCGAAGCTCAAGTCCACCTACACCGACAAACTGCCGCAGATGATTAATCCGCTTACCGGCCGCGTCCACACCTCCTATCATCAGGCGGTAACCGCGACAGGGCGTCTCTCCTCTACCGATCCTAATCTGCAGAACATTCCGGTACGCAATGACGAGGGCCGCCGCATCCGTCAGGCGTTTATCGCCGGGAAAGGCAACCGCATCGTCGCGGCGGATTATTCGCAAATCGAGCTGCGCATCATGGCGCACCTGTCGCAGGATAAAGGCCTGCTGGAGGCCTTCGCGCACGGTGAAGATATCCACCGCGCCACCGCCGCAGAAGTTTTCGGCGTTGCGCTGGATAAAGTGAGCGGTGAACAGCGTCGCAGCGCGAAAGCGATTAACTTCGGTCTGATTTACGGTATGAGCGCCTTTGGCCTGTCGCGTCAGCTCAATATCGGCGCGGGCGAAGCGAAGCGCTATATGGATCTCTACTTTGAACGCTATCCTGGCGTGCTGCGCTATATGGAAAACACGCGCCAGCTGGCGGCCAGCAAAGGCTATGTTGAAACCCTGGACGGACGTCGCCTGTGGCTACCGGACATCAATTCCAGCAACGCGATTCGCCGTAAAGCGGCTGAACGTGCGGCTATCAACGCGCCGATGCAGGGCACGGCGGCGGATATCATTAAGCGTGCAATGATTGCGGTGGACGACTGGCTGCAGCAGCGCAACGACGGCGCGATCAGGATGATCATGCAGGTGCACGATGAACTGGTGTTCGAGATACAAGGTGATGAGGTTGAGTCCGCCAGCCAGCAGATCCGCGCGCTAATGGAAGGCAGCATGAAGCTGGACGTGCCGCTGCAGGTTGAGGTCGGCGTCGGCGAAAACTGGGACGAGGCACACTGATTGAGATTGCTCAGGCTGGCGACGACGCTTCGCTGCTGGCCTGAACAGGCTATAAGAAAAAAGTCTGTTTAACCGATTCAGCGCGAGATAAAAGCATGCCGTTTCTAACTGCTTATCGGTTAAGCATTTTTTTAGTAATTAAACTACAGTCAGAGGCGATTTTTGTGACGAACACATGAAAAATCATGTCGTTTGATGAAAGCTAACTACAAAAAACCCTTTGTCCGTCAGAAAAAATCAGGTAAAGTTCGAGGCGTAGGGTACAGAGGTAAGATGTTCTATCTTTCAGACCTTTTACTTCACGTAATCGGATTTGGCTGAATATTAGCCGCCCCAGTCATTTTATGACTGGGGCGTTTTTTATTGGGCTTTAGCTGAGTTTCGCGAGCCTGCTACGCCTCAGCGGCGTCATCCTGCGCAGGCGCCAGTTCGTTAAACCAGACGTCCAGTTTCTGACGCAGCTTGTCGACGCCCATCTTTTTCAGGGAGGAGAACATCTCCACCTGCACATCGCCCATAAAGGCCAGCGCGGCTTCGCGCACCATATTGAGCTGCGCCTTGCGCGCGCCGGAAGCGAGCTTATCCGCCTTCGTCAGCAGCACCATCACCGGGATCCCGCTCTCAACCGCCCACTGAATCATCTGCTGGTCGAGATCCTTTAACGGATGACGAATATCCATCAATACCACCAGGCCTTTCAGCGCTTCGCGCTTTTGCAGATATTCACCCAGCGCGCGCTGCCATTTGCGCTTCATCTCTTCCGGCACTTCGGCATAGCCGTAGCCGGGCAAATCCACCAGGCGTTTGCCTTCAGTGACTTCAAACAGGTTAATGAGCTGCGTGCGTCCAGGGGTTTTACTGGTGCGCGCCAGGCTTTTTTGATTAGTCAGCGTATTCAGCGCGCTCGATTTACCCGCGTTGGAACGCCCGGCGAAGGCGACCTCAATACCGGTGTCGGCGGGCAGATGGCGGATATCCGGGGCGCTGAGGATAAAATGAGTAACGTGATAATTTAGTGCAGACAAAGTGTAACTCCAGAGACGAATTCGGGCATTGGCGCTGATTATACGCGTTATGGCGCAAAAGTGCCCGACAGCATCGATCGCCCGCGTTTTGTAAGACATCGGCTATAAACGCTGCCAGTTATTACTGTTTTTATTAAAAATTTTCAAAAATTAAAACATTCATAATCAATGGTTTAATTATTGTCAGCTGCTTAAATGCGCAAAAGGGGCCGATGTCAGGTTGTGGGTTCCGCAGGTTGGTCTACATTATTGGGCAGTGCAGGGCTGCACCCATCAGGATGATGTGCTCAGGAGCGTCGGGACGACCGCGAGCAAAGGAAAGGAGACGGTCAGGGAAACAGGCCGGACAAGGACAGGGATTCGCTCAGGAGTTGAGCAGGCGCGGGATCGACCGGGACGTTGCGAGCCAAAAGGGAATAAAAATATGATTCCTTCTGCGGAAGGTGCGAAATAAGGCGACAGCATTAGGCTGTCGCCTTTTTTCTTTGTCCGCTTTCTGCTAGATTTCGCCGCAATTCTGTCCCCTCTGTTGTCAGACGAGCTTGAGAAGAAGATACGTACGTTAAGGTGCGCATCGCCGACAAAAAAGCAGCGTCAGGAGTGAGAGGGTTATACTGATACTGATTAAAAACAGTGAGACCTGACATCATGAAGCAACCTGTACGCGGCGCGCACGCTAAACCGGCAAGTAAAACAAAGCGCAAATCGCGCGAAGAACTTAACGAGGCCGCACGCGATCGCAAGCGTGATAAAAAGCATCGCGGCAACGCATCCGGCAGCCGCGCTAATCCTGCCGCCAGCGCAGGAAAATCTGGCCAGGGCAATAAAGCCAAAGATCCGCGCATCGGCAGCAAAAAACCGATCCCGCTGGTGGCAGAGGGTGCAGTGGCTAGCGCTCCGGTAAAAAAAGCGGCTAAGCCGGCTGCGAAAAAAGTGCGTCTCAGCCCGGAAGAGGAGCTGGCGCAGCTGGAAAACAGCGAGCGTCTTGATGCGCTGCTGGATCGCATGGAAAGCGGCGACACGCTGCTGGCGGAGGAGCAGGCCTGGCTGGATGAAACCCTGGACCGCATCGATGAACTGATGGAACAGCTCGGCATCGATATGGATGATGAAGCGGAAGATGAGCAGGCCGAAGAAGATATGTATCGTCTGCTGAAAGGTAACTGAGTTTTTTGATCGGCATGCGCATCCGCGCATGCCGCGCCATACAGGTAAATCGTTATGTTTTGGCCTGGATCAATTTTAGCGCTGCTGCTGACATGTTATCTCATCGGGTTATTGGCTAAACTACGCCGCCTGTCGCGTCTGAAGTCACGTTTACGTCGGGTTCAGTCCCGCCCACCTTTCCTCTCTTCTGCATCGCGACCTTCTCTCAGACGTCACCGGAAGGAGTAAGCATGTCTTTGCAACCTGTCTCCTGGGATCAGCGGCTTATTGAAAAATACAATTACGCCGGTCCGCGCTATACCTCATACCCTACTGCGCTTGAATTCAGCGACAGCTATGGCGAGGCGGATTTTCAGCGTGCCGTGGCGCGTTATCCGGAGCGCCCGCTGTCGCTTTACGTCCATATCCCATTTTGCCATAAGCTCTGCTATTTTTGCGGCTGCAATAAGGTCGTGACGCGCCAGCTGCACAAAGCCGACCGCTATCTGGACGCCCTGGCGCAGGAGATCCAGCAGCGCGCGCCGCTGTTCCGCGACCGGCGCGTCACGCAGCTGCACTGGGGCGGCGGCACGCCGACCTTCCTTAATCATGACCAGCTTTCACGGCTGGTGGCCGTGCTGAGGGATCGCTTCAGCCTGGCGGACGATCTGGAAATGTCGATTGAGGTCGATCCGCGCGAAATCGATCCCGATACCATTTCGCACCTGCGTCAGCTCGGCTTTAACCGGCTGAGCATGGGCGTGCAGGATTTCAATAAAGCGGTGCAGGAGCGCGTGAATCGCGTTCAGGACGAAGAGGCGATCTTTGCCCTGATGGCACGCGCGCGCGAGCAGGGCTTTCACTCCACCAGCATCGATCTTATCTACGGTTTGCCGCTGCAAACGCCAGAGAGCTTCGCGTATACGCTACAGCGCGTGATTGCGCTTAATCCAGACCGCATGAGCGTGTTTAACTACGCACATTTGCCGGCGCTGTTTGCGGCGCAGCGTAAAATCAAAGAGCAGGAGCTGCCGTCGGCGCAGCAGAAGCTGCAAATCCTGCAGCAGACCATCGCGACGCTGACGCAGCAGGGGTATGACTTTATCGGCATGGATCACTTTGCGAAACCGCAGGATGAGCTGGCGCAGGCGCAGCGCGCCGGATTGCTGCATCGCAACTTTCAGGGCTATACCACTCAGGGCGACAGCGATTTGCTGGGGCTGGGCGTGTCCGCCATCAGCATGACTGGCGACAGCTATGCGCAGAACGAGAAAGAGCTGAATCGCTGGTACGACGCGGTAGCAACGCGCGGCGAGGCGCTGTGGCGCGGCGTAGCGCTTAGCGCGGACGATTGCCTGCGGCGCGACGTCATCAAGCAGCTGATTTGCAACTTCTCGCTCGATTTCAGCGCTATTGAAGCGCAGCACGCAATTTGCTTCTGCGACTATTTCGCCGAGGATTTAGCGCTGCTGCAGCCGCTTATCGACGACGGGCTGGTGGAGCGGCGCGCTGGCGGTTTACAGGTCACCGGCGCAGGCCGTTTGCTGATCCGTAACATCTGCATGTGCTTTGACGTCTATCTGCGCCAGAAGGCGCGCCAGCAGCAGTTTTCGCGCGTGATTTAAGGCGAAAACGCGCTGGCGCGGAGTTTAGTTAAACAGGTTAACCATGATCGCGCACATCACGGTCGCGAAGGCAGCCTGCGGCGAGTGGCCGAAGGCGCTGCCGATAACGGCGACATTGTGCGAAATTATGTGAAGAAAGGAATCTAACATCGTTCATCTCCCGATAGCCGTCCGTATGATACTGAACGGCACCGGCGTGTAAAGCGGGACAAGGCGACGTTTTGTGTAAAAAATCGCCTTGCCGCTCGCTCGTTACTCCATCCCCAGCTCTTTCAACTTACGCGTGAGGGTATTACGTCCCCAGCCCAGCAGCCTTGCCGCTTCCTGCTTGTGTCCCTGCGTATGACGCAGGGCGGTAGTCAGCAGAGTGCGCTCCATCTCCGGCTGCGCTTCGGAGAGCAGATTTTGATGACCGGAACGCAGCGCGCGGTCGGCCCACTGCGCCAGCAGCGTTGCCCAGCTGTCCGGCAGCGACTGTACCGGATTGTCCGGCGTGCTGGACTCGAACAATTCAGGAGGCAGATCCTGAATCAACACTTCCTGTCCGGCCGCCATCACCGTCAGCCAGCGGCAGGTGTTCTCCAGCTGGCGCACGTTGCCGGACCAGTGCAGACGCGTCAGCGCCGCTTCGGTTTCCGGATGGAGGATTTTCGCCTCGACGCCCAGCTCGCGGGCCGCCACCTGCAGGAAATAGCGTGCAAGACGAGGAATGTCCTCACGGCGCTCGCGCAGCGGCGGCAGAT
>Ga0154006_1000755_pt1 | contig 11051 bp, 7 predicted proteins | sample TSFL090MetaG_FD_104747 | JGI IMG/M metagenome (GOLD analysis project Ga0154006, IMG submission 104747) | Attine ant fungus gardens microbial communities from Florida, USA - TSFL090 MetaG | ecosystem: Host-associated > Fungi > Mycelium > Unclassified | place: USA: Florida, Wakulla State Forest... | reverse complement strand
TTGTTTTGTAATAGATTATACATTTGAGATGTGGATCGAGATTAGCCTCATTAGGGCAGGCAGTGTGAAATCCTAGGATTGCAGGTCATCCAGATTCTCACCGCGCTTCTCTTTGTACCGTCGTCGAGGCCACCAGCAGCGCCCGACTGCCCGATTTCCAGCACTTCCAGAAAAGGAAGTAGAGTCACAGTCATGAGATGCCGGATACCCTTAAATATGCCTGCACTCAGATGTTACCTTGTGCGTCGTTTCACCATGCAGGACCCTCTCGATGCTGACCCTATGATTTTTGGGCCTCTCGACCTTGACGATGTCCAGCCATGGCTCTCTGATGTCAAGCCCGTCGACCCATATGCCAACGTCGACCCGTATACCGACGTCTTCAACCAAGGCCTGTATGACTTGGACATGAACCACTGGTTCGCCGATCCTGAGATCACTGTCGAATCTCTCTTTCCATCGTCCATCTCGCCTTGCGATCTCGATGTTCATCACCCGTCCTCTCCTCTCCATCCTCCGCGGCCCCGCCTCCTCTCGGCCAATCCAACCCCGACCTGGGCAGCTCAACTCTGGGACGGCGTCACTCTCCCTCCCTCCCCCGGTCCGCCCCGGCCCTCCGTCCGCCAGTTCACCGACTCCACCCTCCGCCCTACCCGCCGAAGTTCTGTCCACGTGCTCACTTCCTCCAGTGCGCCCCCCTTTTCCCAGAATCGCCCACCCATCACCCGCTCCTTCACTCGCTCCTCTCATGACCGTGACGCAACCATCCGTCGCAAACAAAGATGCGAGGATCCTGACATGCGTGAGTCCTTCTTATCTTCTTACCATCACCTCCACCACCTCATCATCATGATTTACAGCTTTGAAGCCCGTTCTCAAGCCTCCCAAACTCGCCCCTTCTGCCTGGCAGCTCTACTTCACAGACTGGATCCAGCGCCAACAGGCTTCGGGCACCAAGCTCAATGTCGCTCAGGCCGCAAAGGAAGCAGGTCAAGAATACGCTTCTCTTTCTCCCCAAGATAAAGAGGTCATTTTTATTCCTCGTCTCTTGTTCTTCTTCTTATCCTTTCTCTTCCAGCCTTATAAGCGCCGCTCCCAGGCCGCAAAGGAAGCTCGCGAGCGAGAACTCAACGCTTACATGCGCTCACTCACCCCTGACGACATTAAACGTGAGAACGCCTACCGTGCTGCCCAGCGCAAGGCTGGCAAGTCTCGCAAGAGCAATATCAAGGATCCAAACGCTCCCAAGAAGCCCCTCAGTGCCTACTTCATGTTCCTCCAATACATTCGGGCGAATCCAGGGCTCGTCCACAACATCTTCGGTAATGAGACCGAAACCACCAAGCAGAGCGTCCTCGCCGCCGCAAAGTGGCGGTCCATGACAGACGCAGAGAGACAGGTACCTCGTTTTTTCTCTATTCACTCTCTATCTCACCACTCTATAGCCCTTTTTGGCCCAGGCTGAACATGAGAAAATGGAATACGAAGCTGCGAGAAGGCTTTACGAGGACGGTGCTCCTGCCTATGGCACCAACATCAATTTCAGTATTTTGCCCAATAGCCCTGGTTTTGCTCCTGTCAAGATGGAATCCTCTGAAAGTGACAGCGAAGGTTTCAGCACAGATGATGGTGATCGCCTCCCTCAGTCTTGAGTATAGTCTTGAGTGTGCCTTGTTCTTCACGACTAATTTCTTCACGACCCTTATGAATCTCTACTCATTGACATTTTAACAACCCATGATACCATTTTTGTTTGCGGAATTCCATTTCCTGCCCTGGTCGTCCTAGACGACCTCACACAACTTGTATTTTTACTTAGTGTATGTAGAGCCTCTGTGGCTCTGATCTTGTTGCCCTATTGCGTTGCAAAGTTGCAGTAATATATATGCATTGAGCATAGGGTGTATGTATATATATGTAAGTTAGCCCAAGTCCTCTCTTTGCTTTGTAGGATGATCACGGGGTGGGATTGTGATGTACAGAACCATATTCTGATGGGGATCTCCATCTTCAATAAACTCTTCGCCCTGGAAATTGATAAATGAATCAGTTCTCCGAAAAAAGGGAAGATTACCTCTTGTACATAACCAAACCTAGACATCGTTTGTCAGTGCAGCCTCGAGGCCAAAAAAGGGTTTGAAAGGGAATGGGCAACAGACATACTTGGCATAAAAACCTTTTGCATAGATTTGTGAATGACAATTAATTTTGATCTGCCTCGGTAGTGATGGATTCATGATCACAGAACCCCTCGTCGAATTTGCAGAAGCATCCGATTTCACCCAATCATGAAATGCTTCTACAAGTTTACGACCGAATCCATACTTGCGATAGTCTTCAAGTATAGCAAGTCGTGTGAGTTTATAGGTATCCGTTATTTGGGGTATTAGATAGCCACGAATGGTGCCGATGGGTGTGAGGGAAGGTATGAGGCGAAGAAGGAGATGTGTGGCAAGTTCTTCTTTACTAGGAGAGAAAAACAGTTCATCGCTTGTGTATGTGTATGTGTGTGTATTGTTACGGACTCATCAAATTCTGTGTTCAAGGGAAACTTTTGTTCGTGGTGAAAAACATTAACTCTCTAGAGAAAAAAAAATCAGATCGTTCTAATGAGAACGGGGAGAACCAACGATATCGAAACATTGCTGTATTTCATCTTTTGAGCTTGCGAGGACAATTTCGAAAGGCGGAATGGCGAGGTCTGGTTTATGAATTGTCATCAAGGAAAATTGAGATAAGATTGTTTACCAACAGAGTCGAGAAAGGACGACCACGTGATGTCTAGCAACATCAGACTAAACATTAGACTTCGCAACTTGTCTTTTTCTTCTCTCTGTCTTTTTCTCTTTACTTTTCTCTCTCTTTTTTGGATCAGCTTTGAGTGATCTGCTTTCAATTTGTGTGTTTGGAATTTATAGTACTATGTATTGGATATAGCTGGGGCAAAACTAGACCGCGGCAAATGCGTACCTATCAATTCTATATTATACATATGACGAGTTACAGTACAATAGGTATAACATCCATTGTTTTAGTACAATTAAAAAAACATATTTGTCCGAGTTGAAATATTCAATCGCGTTAAAAAATACCACGTGATTTAAACTGGAAGCTGACCTAATTTCCTTTAAATCTTCTGTATGAATATACGGCTAAGCTCAACCTTTATTTTCTTTTCAGTTCGGTGAAAATCTTTCTCTTACACTGATTTTCAAAGGTGGAACTTTCAGTGCGTTCCAGCTGGCTGCTTATCTTTTTTTACAAAAATATAGAGCTCGGCGAAAACGCTCATGGTTGAACCGTTGACAATCGTCATACGAAATTCTCTGTTTCCTGGTCGTTCTGTTTTTCAAGGAACATCTTACCCTACTTGTCCTACTCTTGTAGGCGGAGTTATGCATCACCAACATCGGCATCAACATCCATTTTTTTCGTCAAACCTTTTCAGACCGTCCAAGGGGAAAGAAAGAGAAGAACCGTGTTTGCGTCGCGTTTCACAGTGTAGAGAGTGGTCTTGCTGTACTACGCGTAACTTCTTATACTGCCCAAGTAAGTCTCGTGGATTTTTGGGGAGAGTATGTAATGTAAATTAACTTATTTGGTTGTTTAGCACATGGGATCCCTTTCATGCTTCAGGAATTGTCACTACCTAGGGAACGACGTCTTAGGCGGTTTCAAAATCCAAAAGCGTATCCTGTCCATCGTTTGAGCAAGAGGAATTCGTCGTCGTCGTCGAATGGACAACGAAGGCATACATCCCATGCCACGGCACGATCTACTCGAACTTTCTCGCAATCCCATCAAAACAATGGATCCTCATCCTCAACCCCATCCTCGTCCTCATCTACAAGGTCTGAAACCAATCGACCTCCGCATTTAATTCATCTTGCGAGATATACACGAGTGGATGTAGAAAATTTGAGATTGGATGATGCTTGGCGATCTTTTATCACATTTCTTGCAGACAAGGAGGGTGTTGAACGAACAACAAGAGATAATCAAGATCATATCATCGTTCTCTTCGCCGAACGTTTCTGCGACAAAATCGAACTGCTCTACGAAAAAGATGATAGTATATACGAGCTGAAAATCCAAAGACAGCGATTTCGGAAGATGGTCTATTGGTTACAAGCGCGAATCCATGTTTCGGAGAGTATGAGACGTCATGTTACATCTATTCAGCATCTCCTTGCGAGATGTCGTTCGATGCATGGTCAATTCGAAGCTGCAATTGAAATTTTGGAGAAGATTCGTGTCCCGGGATCTCAAGCGGATCTGATGATCGCCAAAACATACACTTCTCTTTATTCCGCTATTTTCCATTTTCAAGATGCCCTCCATGTTGTGGAATTCCTCAAAAGTCATTTTTTCAAGGAGTATTTTCATCCTCCGTATTGCTTTTATTTTCGTGATGAGGGTGTTGCTGCTCTTGTCAATCGACATCCCAGGCTTTTGTTTATCCTCAGCTCATTACAAGATCCTGTGTCTCTGATCAAAAGTCAAGAAGTCCCGAATGAGCGGAATTGGGTACAGATCACTGTACTGCTCATTTTAGCCTATTGTCGATACAAACAGCCGCAGTTGGCTTTTTGTGTCTATGAGGCAGCGTTTGAGTCACAAGACTGTTTTACCGACAACCGTTTTCCCTATGATTTGCTCAAGCTTCGACTTGTGAGGGCTTTAGCGCAAGATAATTACTTTGACGATGCAAATCGACTTTATAACGAGGTTCCAGCAACAGCTCCAGAACATATGAATACTGGGATGCACCTCTTTGCGCTTCAGGGTCGGCTCAATAGTATGGATTCGACACCAAAGCTCAGCAAGCATCATAGAGTTATGGGTTTGCTCAATTTAGCTATCAGAGGACATGTGACACAACTACATCATCGTTTTGAGGAGTACTATCCTCGGGATGAAAATGAATCTTATCGACGTACGAAACCTCAAGTCATGGATTATGCTATTGCAATTTATTGCTATGCACGTTGCTCAGATCCAGAAGGGATTGATTATTGGATAGAGCGAATGACCAAGGACCGTCTCAAACCTAATCTTTACGTATACAGTTCCATGATTCAAAGTCATTTTCGGAGTGGAAACCTGGAAGCTATCACGACTGTATTGGATCGGATGCGGGAAGCAGGGATTGCACCCAACGTCGTCATTTATACAAATATCATAACTGCTCTCAACAAGCATCATAAACCGAGCACAGCTGAGGGGATTTTCAAGCGTGCGCTGTTGGAAAAAGTCATGCCGGATCAGGCTATGGTCGGTGCTTTGTTGAATTGTTATGTCGATGCTGGACAATGGAACGAGGCAATCAGATTATTCCGATCACTAGAGGAGAACACCAGGAGTCCGTTGAAGCTTACTATCGAGATGTATAACATTGCTTTGAAGGGTTATGTTATCATGGGAGCTCCATTCCGCGTTGTTGCAACACTGTTTGAACGATTGGACGCCAACAGAAATATAAAACCTACTCCAGTGACATTCGCATTGCTCCTTCAGTCAGCATGTGAAGCAGGCTATATGGGCGCTGCCATGGATATCTTTCGTGAGATGGACAAGCGAGCAACGAGTGGTACCCAGAGTCTCATGAATCCTTTCACTTTTACCATCCTCATGGCTGGTTTCCTGCGCAAGGGAGATAAGGAGAGGGCATTGCAGGTGTATCAGGATATGATTGATCGAGGAATTAATCCTACATCCGTCACATTCAACACCGTACTCCATTATTATTCCAATGAACAAGCGGCAGGGAGTTTACAAGTGGCATATGAATTTATGACTCGAGTGGCTACTCGACAAGGAGATATTACGGGAGAAGAGAATTTGCAACTCTCGCCCATCAATCTAGTGTATGAGCCCTTGTTACGCGGATATTCCTCGAATGGAAACGTTGAGGGGTTTGAAAGGTTATTGGATGAGATGTTGGATGCTGGTGGCGAAGTGAATGTATCGGTCTTGACCTACCTCCTCGATCTCTATCGACAAAAAGATCGTCTACAACAGGCTACCAAAGTCTGGAATCATCTTTTGGAGCTTGGTGTGGAAAAGATGGCCGCTGCGAAATTCCCTCAAGAGGGTAAAGACGACATTGAGTCGTCTACGGATATGCTCTGTGTTCCGCTCACTATATACCTTGATACATTATCGAGATCAGAGGAACACGATCGGGTTCTGGAGGTGTGGCAGGAATATCAGAAGCAGGGGTTCAGTTTCAATTTTTTTAATTGGAATCGATTGGGAGAGTATCTCATTCGAGCGGGAGAATATGAGCGTGCCTTTGAGGTGGTGGATCGGATTATTTTACCCTATATCCGTGTTGTGCGAAATGAAGCTCGTACTTCAACTGCTTCTGACTCTACTGAGACGGTCGACGAAGAACAAGAACCAACGTGGAGACCCCCTTTCGATGTCCTCAATAAAACGGATCTTTCGTTTTTGAATGCTATAATTACGCCCATCCGACCTTTTAGTGGATCTACACGATCTAAAATCATTCGATATCGTTCACAGCGTGATAGTAGTGATGATGCTGCAACTGTTCTCGCTCTGAATCATCCACCCACACCCACAGTTTCAACACCGCCGCCGCTACCAATGCCAACATCAGAAGAAGAAGAAGAGTTTGACCCCACTCTTGATTCCTTTGGCGCACCAGATGAAACACAGCCCGACAGAAGTTATCTTCCCTTCGTCGCTTCTCGCCCTTCCACTTCTGACGATCTTTCCTTTGAAACCATACCCGACTTTCTTCGTCCACTTTATACATTGTCCTTTACCTCCGTAGGCAACAACCCTAGAATTCATTGGTCACTGCTGCATCACTTGCTCATCGGTCTTCAACGTCTTCGTGCTGGTCAACCTGCTGTACAAACTTCAACACCTGGACAAATGTCTGATGCGGATTTGTATGGCGTTGATTATTCACCTGAGCAACAGAAACGAGTGAGAGCCTTGCTGGAGAAGATATTCAAGGAGTATCCGGATGCTGTCAAGGTTGTCATGGAATTTGACGAGCAGGAGAAGTATAGGCTGGCAGACAACTATGACAAGGTGTATATCTGGAATTGAATGTTGAAGGAAATAGGAAGAATATTTTGGATTTGGATTTGATCTTTGTTCAGATAGTTGGGGTACGTTCGTTATATCTTATTAGATGCATAAGTTTAGAATTGTATAATTGACCCAGATTGATTGACATCCGATCACTACACACACACTGAGATACATGGTTGGTCCAATACATGTAGTACACTGCAAACACAACTCCGTGGGTAGATATCCAACAAACGAAGAGTAGCACCCAAAGACATATAGATACAGAATCTTGATACCAATAACAGCCGAATTTCGTTCGAGGGCAGTACCAGTCAACTGCGGAAGGAAGAAACCCCAAATGATCACGACACCCAAACATTCACATGTCTTCCACCTCAAGTGGCCTTCTCATTTATCTAAGCATCCTGAAAAAAAACTTACTCCACCTCTGAATCCTCTTCTTCTGCAGATGACGCATCTTGACGTCTCCAACGTTTGCCAGAACCATGTCGATTTCGCTATTCAAAGAAAGGAGCTGATCAGCGAATGAACAAGGAGTGCGAACAGGAAAAGGAAGTTTGATTGACGTTTTGGTGTTTAGATAGTGACTCCATGTTCATGATCATGGTGCAGTGATGAAGTATTGATGCATGTACATATGCAAATAGGAAAACATGGAAGGTTTGCAAACTCACGATAGGTATCTTTTGGCCTTGGTTGCCAAAGGCAATTGAAAGCGCTGTCGTATCTAGTTTTCGCCCGAACACGTGACGTGATTCCAGAAACATAGGTCAAACATAGAGGAAAAGGTTAACAGCAATCCATCGATTGAGTCAAATGATTAAACCATTGACGCAAAGCATATGATTTGGGGAAATAAATCAGCACCATCAAGTCTCAAAAGCGCGAAGAACTTTAGACCTGCCTGGAACACCAGGAAACCGTTTTGCAGAAAAAACAGTAAATGACTCGGTGAATGTTTGAGCAAGCACCGGTGAAACATCAGTATGGATTTTCGTTGCTCCTTGCTCTGGTGCTGGAGGTCTGAAAAAAATGAGCACCGTCGCGTAAAAGGATCGATAACTTACGCGCCAATATTCATTAATCTCATTCTCAATCTAAAAGTACCCTCAGTTCTAACACTCAAATCCTGGAATAGGAAGAATATTCCAGATTTCCGATGCTCGTCCTGCAACCTTGTCGCATTCGCTGATAACGGACCAACAAGTGCACGGGTATAAGTTGAACGAGAGGATTTCATCGGCGGATACGACGTCATCAAAGGTACTGATGTTGATGGTGTATCGGGTGTACTATTAGAATTCTTTTCACCACTATCGTTGGTGATGGGAGGAGGACCCATGTTGTTAGGCAGTGCACTATAAGGAGGAGATGGTGGTGGTGTTGTAGGTAGCTGAATACTTTGATGTGTATATCCACCAGGCCGGGACACATGTGTGGGGCTATCATGAGGTGTTTGTGGAGGATTGACTGAAAAGGTATCATCGGACTCTACGGAATGATGATGATAGTGGCCATCAGTGCTAGAGACAGTGGAAGCGGAACCAATAGCGGTAGCATCACCCCAGCTAGAAGTAGACGTGGGTTTTGCTGTCACCGAGGCAAATGAAGGCGGCGGATATGTTGTACTACGATTAGAACTATATCCCCAACTGGATATTGGACTATCTTGTGAAAGTGGTTGTGGAATGGAGGGTGTGGCAGCGGTGGGAGATGAGAAAGTGCCCTGAGCTGTGTGGGTGGGAAGAGGTGTGGACGGTGCCTGCGGAACACCGGTGAGAAATGTGAGCTGTGGTGAGTCATGCTTAGCTTACGGGCTCTGAAAGCACAGGAGATGGCTGTATGGGAGAGTGTTGTGAAACTCGTGCTTGATTGATGCTTGCGCCACGACGACGATTCTTGACGAGTGGGGGGTTAGACCGGTCTGCAGAAGAGGGGTGAAGGACGAGATTCATCTCCTGCTTGCCATCTGCAGACCATAGATCAACAAGGACGAGAAAGAACGACCAGTCAATCTCACTAGAGAAATTTGAGTAAGGTTTGTGTTCTATGGGAGAGGTACTGACTCGACATCAACGATGGACTTGTCCTGGTTACGGACGACCATTCTGGCGACGGCAGCGGGAGCAAGCGGACGCCGGTCCTTGAGGCGGATCAGAATAACAAAGTGTCCGTGTATACTATTGAATGTACTTTATCGCCGAACCCACACATCCTGGCACGCAAAGGATGCTGGACAATCTCCAAAGAGTAATACCTGGACTAAATGTGAGTGGAGGCCGAGGCGAGCAGAAGGAATAAACCTGAGGCCAGCCCAGTTTCCCCAGATTTCTGGACCGTCTCCAGCATCGGACTTGGGGATATCTGGACGACGAGTATTGCGGTCGATCTGCTGGATCATCGTTGTCCAAGGCAAGCTGCATTCCCATAAATCAAAAATATCAGAACGCGTGCTTCGTCACGTGGCTTTATTTTCATCATCCTGTACACTCTTGGCAGGTGCTATACATATGGCTGACCCAGCTGCAAGAAAGGTTCTGAACCAACTCATCCAGCGTGAGGGTTTGAACAACAAAGTCTGCTGCGACTGCAGCAATCCAAACCCCCAGTGGGCCTCTCTGAGGTGTGCTGATCCCGTCCTCGACGACGCTGACATTTGACCGTCAGTCAGTTTTGCTGTATTCCTATGCCTACAATGTGCTGGTACACATCGCAGTTTCGGTGTACACATCAGGTAATCCCTACTTGCTGACCACCGTAATGCAGAATTTCATCTCTGCATAGCTTTGTGCGTTCTGTGACCATGGATTCCTGGCAAGATGACCAACTCAAACGCATGGAGGTTCGCCATCTTTCCCAATACAAGCCTTATGTACGGCTCACGTGTAGAATAGCTTGGCGGAAATGCTCCCTTTCGCAATTTCGTCAAATCCTATGATCCCCTGGGTGGATACAAAGATTCCGCTAGCCCCTACGATACATATCACTGCTGGGCAGCTACCCAATATCGGGAAAAAGTATGTTTCAGAGATCCCGTTACCAAAGCCCAATCTTACGGTTCATTGCAGCTTGATGCTGTCCTCGCTGGCAAATCGTGGTCCCCATCCCCACCTCCTGAAAACTATCTCAGCCCAAAAAACAGCAACAGCATCTCCCGTTCATCCTCCCCTAATCCGTCCGGTCTCCGGAAATCTCGGACTCAAAACTCTCGGTTCACCACAGGTTCTGGAGCCTCTCCTGCTTCAAATACCTCCTCTCCCTCTCTCATCGACAATACGCCGGTCGATCAAAAATCACAAAATGAAGCTTATTTTGCTAACCTCGGAAAACTCAACGAGTCACGGTCAGCCGATCTTCCTCCTTCCCAAGGTGGACGTTATCAAGGTTTTGGTAATACTCCGACCCCTCCTGCAGGCAACTCCTCCCATCCCTCGTTCCGTCTTTCTTCAGCAAATGCACCCACTTTTGCCGACGTGCAAGAAAATCCGATGGCAGCATTGTCAAAAGGCTGGTCAATATTTTCATCGGCTGTAGTAGGCGCTACCCAAACTATCAATAAAAGTGTCATCCAACCAGGAATGGAGCGTCTTAATGATCCACAATTCCAGGCCAATGTTCGAGGTTATGTTGGTGGTGCTTCCAGAAAAGTCGGAGAATTAGGTGGTGCAGCGAATGAGTGGGGAAAGCGGAGTATGGGCGTCGATTTGGGCGATACAGTCTATGGTGTTAAAGAAAAAGTGTTAGGTGGACCGGAGAGAAATGGGTATGGGAAAGTTGGTGTGTATGGTGGGTATGGTGGAGAAGAAAGCTCTGCGTTGTACGATCCGAATGGGAAAGATGATGATGATTTCTTGGGAGAGTTCACGCAAGGGCAAAGTCGGAGTACTGATCTTACACCTGCAATAGATTCACCTGTTGCGAAACAAAAAAATACTGCTATGGGACCGATGATGTCTCAAGCTAAAGCTGAGAAGAAG
>Ga0154006_1000752_pt1 | contig 11076 bp, 19 predicted proteins | sample TSFL090MetaG_FD_104747 | JGI IMG/M metagenome (GOLD analysis project Ga0154006, IMG submission 104747) | Attine ant fungus gardens microbial communities from Florida, USA - TSFL090 MetaG | ecosystem: Host-associated > Fungi > Mycelium > Unclassified | place: USA: Florida, Wakulla State Forest... | reverse complement strand
TATCACAAATGGCCACTTACTGATTTGTGAGTTGATAATTTAATAATCAAAAGGCTCAAAAAAGCAAAGTTTAGACAGTAGCAAAAGATATTGTTAAGTCTGAGGTTTATCCTCAGACATACAGTCCTTAAATATATGATTGTGGTAGTCTGTGCACTAGGACAGCCTACCACATGATCACTATCTATTGTTCTATATATAGGAGTGCTATTGTTCTTGAAATAGAGATAACCTAACTGTTTTAGGGCAGTCCTTTGTTCTATTCAAGAATAGATGATAATCTATAGATAAAGATCAGTATTATATGCAAATATTGAGGACCTTGTATCTCCATAGAATCTTATTGCCTCTGGTTCTATTTATATCCGAAAGAAGCACATTGAAGAGAGCTTTACAATGGTCATTGAAGCAAACAATTATGTTAAGTGGTTCCCAAGATATTGGCAATTTAGTGTCTGGTAACTTGGTAATCACTGACTGATCTGCTGATAACTCAGTGAATACTAATTGCTTTGAGACGTTTTTGGTACCGTTTGAAAGGTCTTCTTAAGGGCTTTTGGTGGCCATTTAGATCATTGAAATCGATCAAGTATTCCCAGAGTTATGGTCCAAATGAAGTTTGTGATATACTGTACTAAATAGTTCTAATTCTACTACATCTGATGATATGACTTTCTTTATCTTGTAAGACCCTACAAATTTCTCTGTCAACTTCTCTGTTCTCCTACCAACCATTTGGTATTTTAAATCCTTGGTGCTGAGCATCACCAAGTTCTCTATTCTGTACTCATTGACCTCTGCTCTCTTTTTATCTGTGTATCTTTTTATTTCTTCTTGTGCCTTTTCTAGTGCTGCTTTTGCTTTTTCTTGAATCTCCTTTATTTGTGTCATAAATTTCTCTGCCCCTTTGTATTTCTCTTTTCTTCTCACTTCAAACCCTATCCTAGAATCTTGTCTGTAATTTGCCTTGAAAGGTAATGTTTTAGTACTTGAGTGCACCTTGTTGTTGTAAACAAACTCTGCTGTCCCTAACCAATCTGACCACTGTTCCTGTCTATAGTTGATAAACATCCTCAAGTACTGTTCTAATTCCTGATTAACCCTCTCTGTTTGTCGATTTGTCTAAAGGTGGAATACTGTTGACAATTTACTTTTGATCTCCAACATCCTGTTTAACTCCCATATTATTTCTGCTGCAAATTGGGATCCCCTATCTAAAATGATACTTTTAGATAACCCATGTAACTTCCATATATTGTCTCTAAACAATCTAGCTAATCCTTTCGCTGATGTCTTTTCCATAGTAGGAATAAAATGTACTATTTTTGTTAACCTATTGACTACTACTAGAATTGAATCATATCCTTGTACTAGCAACAACTTAGTAATAAAATCTGCTGAGATGTATACCCAAGGTTTTTCTGGAATTGAGTTTGGCATTAACTTTTCTACTGGCTATTCTATGCAGTTTTTATTTCATTGGCAAACATTGTACCCTTCCATATATTGCTTTACTTTTTTTGTAACCCCTGGCCACCAAAAGTTCCTAGTGATCAACTCTACTGTTTTCTATTGTCCCCCATGTTCTCCTACTGGTGTATTATGATGTAACTGGATGATTTCTACTCTTAGTTTCTCATCTCTTGGTATATATACCTTTTCTTCTTTATATATAATACTGTCAACTTCTCTCCACTTCTTGTCTCTTAACATCTTTACTTCTACTTGTTTCATTTTTTCCACTGCTTTGATCACTTTGTTATCTTTTACTTTTGACTATTTTACCTTCTCTAGTAAATCCACTCCTTCTACTATTACTTCTGCCTTTTCTATCTTTCTAACTTTTAGCCATTCTGGTTTTACCAACATCTTATTCTCATTGTCTTTGTCTACCCCTATCTCCTAATCTAGTCTCTTGCTTAAGCTGTTTGCCTTCCCCATCTTACTTCCTAGGATGTGTTTCAGTATAAAATCAAATCTTGACAAATATAGAGCCTATCTTGCTTGTCTTCTATTTAACTTTTGTGCTATCATAAAGTACTCAAGATTTTTATGATCTGTCTAGATTTTGAACTTAGTAGTTGTTCCTTCTAAGAAGTGTCTTTAGGCTTCTAAGCATCTGACTACTACTAGCATCTCTTTATTGTGTATTTCATAGTTTTGTTCTATATCACTTAATGATTTGGAGATAAAAGAAACTGGTCTCTACAATTCATTGGAGTATTTCATTAATAAAACTCCTCTAGTAGTGTAGTTTGAAGCATCTGCTTCCACCCTGAATTCTTTATCTAAGTCTAGAGCTGTTAATATTGGTCTGGTAGTGAAGATTTATTTAAGCTTGTCAAATGTCTTCTACTATTCACTTTCCCATTTCTACTTCACATCCTTCCTTGTTAACATATTTATTGGCCTAGCTACTCACACAAAATCCTTAATAAACCTCCTGTAGTAATTTGCAAGGTCCAGAAACTTTTTGATATCTTTTATGTTTTTGGGTTCTAGCCAACTTAGTACCCCCCTCCACCTTTTCCTTTTCCATTTCTATTCCATTAGGTTCTATGATAACCTCTAGGAATCCAACCCTTCTTGCCTTCCACATACACTTTTTTGGCTTGACATATAAGTTATTTTTTTCTAACTTCTTGAATACTTCTTCCACAATTTTATTATGTCCCTCCTTCATTTCTATTCCCAACAATACATCATCTACAAATGCTACAACCTTTCCTTTGTTTATTAAGTCCCTTAAGATTTTGTTTATCATTGCCTAGAATATAGCTAGTAAGTTTGTCATTCCAAAGAACATTACTGTTGGTTTGAAGGAGCCTACATATGTTGTAAATACTTCTTTCCATTTATCCTCTTTCTTGATCTTTATGTTATTGAAACCCCATTACAGGTCCATCTTTGTAAATACTTTCTTACTTTCCATATTGTCAATCAAGTCCGTTATCAATAGTAATGGGTAGTTGTTCTTTACAGTTTACTTATTTAGACTGTAGTAGTCCATAATCATTCTCTTGCTTCTATTCTTTTTTCTCACAAAGAAAACTGGTAACATTTGAGAAGACTTTGATGGTTTGATATATCCCTTCCTTAGTTGATCTTCCATGAAATTCTGAACCTCTTCTCTCTCATTCTTGGACAAAGGGTAGATTCTTCCTTTTCTAGATTTGAATGTCTTCTTGAGATCTATGGCATGATCCTAGATTTTCCTTATTGGCATTCTTTCCAACTCCACCTTCCCAAATACCTTTCTTTATTTTAAAAACTTCTATGGTACCATTTCCTCAATTTTTCTATGGTCCACTTCTACTTCTTCTTCTCTTCCCCAGTTTTCCTTATTATCCATTGCCCACCTCACAATTTTTTCTTCTTCTAGAATAACTACTCTTTTCTCTTCTTTTGCTTTCTTCTCTTCTTTTAACTTTGTATTTCTCCCACACAGTAGTGGATACCTTGTCATTTTAACCTCCTCTGTTTTCCAGTTGATTTCTGGATTATGGACCTATAGCCATAGTATGCCCAATATCATATCCATTCTTTCCAAGTCACATATGTCTATTCTCATTCTTTCTACATGATTTTTGTAATACATGTTTACTTCTACTTGGTGTGTTATTACTCTTGCACTGTTATTTGTATCATCCATATTCCTCACTTGTACTGGTTTTTCCAATTTGTGTAGTCTAAACCCATGTCTAGCCACTATCTTTCTATTCATAAACATCCCTGTTGCACCACTATCCAAGAGTACTTTTACTGTTACTCCTTCATGAGTATCTACCTTTTCTATACCAATATTCAACTATACTTCTCTCAATATCTTAAATGTTCTTCTCACCTCCCTTTGTTCATTCCTCTTTCTTGCTGTACCTTTTGGAGGTTCACTCCATACATTACCTGGCTGTGCTTTTTCCTATGCAGGGCATGCCATATTACCCTCTTTTCTCTTTTGCCTTGGGCATTCACATCACTTGGCTTCCCCTAACCTTCTCCTTTTGAGAACTTCTTGTCTCCTGTTGTCTTCCCAATATATCCCTTTCTTTCCATACCATCTACATTCTATATAGGTTGCTATGACCTCTCCTGTTATCCATTCTAACTCTAGCAACCATATATCCTCTGGTATATTCTTTGCTCCACAATATTCCTGTGTCTTTTTCCAGTTGGGACATACCAGCTCCATTCCTCTTACTTCCTCTTGTTGCTGTGCTTTTCCCCTTATAGAGCATGCTGCCTCTTCTCGCCTCTTCCTTTCTTTCTCCACTTCAATGTTTGAATACTTCTGTCACAAACTTCATTCAGACCATAACTCCAGGAATACTTGACTGATTTCAATGATCTAAATGGCCACCAAAAGCCCTTAAGAAGACCTTTCTAACGGTACCAAAAACGTCTCAAAGCGATCAGTATTCACTGAGTTATCAGCAGATCAGTCTGTAATCACCAAGTCACCAGACACTAAATCACTGATATCTCAGGAACCGCTTAACGTAATCATTTGCTTCAATGACCATTGTGAAGCTCTCTTCAATGTGCTTCTTTTGGCTATAAATAGATCCTGAGGTGATAAGATCCCATGGAGATACAAGGTCCTCAATGTTTGCACATGACACTGATCTTTACTCATAAATTATCATCTGTCCTTGAATAGAACAAAGGACTGCCCTAAAACAGTTAGGTTATCTCTATTTCAAGAACAATAGCACTCCTATATGTAGAACAATAGGTAGTGATCATGTGGTAGGCTGTTCTGGTGTACAGACTACCACAATCATGTATTTAAGAACTGTATGTCTAAGGATAAACCTCAGACTTAACAATATCTTTTGCTACTTGTCTAACTTCGCTTTTTTGAATACCTTGATTATCAAATCAAGTAATCACAAATCAGTAAGTGGCCATTTGTAATAAAAAGAGTATAACAGACTGGAGACAATACTACTAGCAGTTATTGGAGAAAGAAAGTATAGCAAACTAAAAACTGTTAGAGGAAAATAGTATAGTGGATTGTAGACAAGACTACTGGCAGTTATTGGAGAAAGGAAGTATAGTAAACTGCAAACTATTGGAGAAAAGGTGTTATCAATAGGCAGTAAATGCTCTTAGTGATCACCCTAGGTGGATGTTCAAGAAGAACTCGATGGAGTTCTTTGTTGGATTGGACTACTACTTATACTATTTTACAGTGGCTATACTACTACTAGTCCACGGTTATATGATCTTCCAGAATATTCTATGGTCACCTGATCTTGTCACATGATTTGATTACCTAAGCTCCTATACTATTTATTCCTTAACCCCATTGTACGACTTGAGATTTTGGATAAAGTATTTGAATGCATGGGAAACTATTTTCTTTTTAGGGCTCTCATAATATGGCCCCCCTTTCAAGTTTCCTTGTCCTGAGGAATTTTTCCATCGACTTCAGTTTTCATCCCACCTCTTTTCTCTTTCCCTCTTGTATCTCCTTTTTCCCCAACCATATAGTAATTTTGCTGTGAATTCCCTAGGCAATTCCTGACTAAATTTCTTTTCTTCTTCTTCTAGTTCTTGTTGCCTTAGTTCTTCCATCTCTTTCCCATATATTTTCTCAAACTCTTCTACTAGCTCTTTTGCATTTTTCAAATTTTCTCTATTCTCCCAGGTATCTTCCTCTGCCATATACCCCTTCTACCTTACTAGAAACTTTTCCTTCCCCCTAACCGTTCTTTTGTTTAAGATTTTTTCTACCTCGAATTCCTCTTCTCCTTCAATAATGACCAGTTTTGGTGGTATCTTCTTCTGCCCTTCTACCTGTGGTTTATAGAGCCATACTCTACTTACGTTAACTACAGTATTATGAGAGCCCCAAACAGAAAAAGATTTCCCATGCATTTGAACACTTAATCCAAAACCTCAAAGCATACAACGGAGTAAGGATATAAATAGGGTGAGGACTCAGTAAGTCAAATCACGTGACAAGGTCAGGTGATTATAGAACATTCTGGAAAAGACATGTGATCATAGGACTCTAGGGTACAGCCACTGTAGTAGTAGTATAAGTAGGGCTGTAATCCAACGAAGAACTCTATTGAGTTCTTCTTGAACATCTACCTAGGGTGATCACTAAGGACATTCATTGTCTATCGATAACATATAGGGTATATCTTAATAGACTTAGGTAGTTCTAACTCTATCACATTACTAGAGACGATTCCCTTGACTTTGTAGGGGCCCACAAAATGCTCTGTCAATTTCTCTGATCTTCTCTCTTTCATTTGCCATTTCAAGTCTTTCGTACTTAGCAGTACTAAGTTCCCTACTTTGTATTCTTCTCCCTCCCCTCACCTTCTGTTTGCAAACTTCTTCATCTCTTCCTGTGCTTTCCCTAGTGTCACTTTTGCTTCCTCCTGGATTCTTTTTATTCTTTCCACAAATTTCCCTGCCACTTCATACTTCCCCTTTCTCCTTCCTTCAAACCCCATTCTTGGGTCCTGACCATAGTTTGCTTTGAATGGCAATATTTTTGTTGCTGTATGGATTTTGTTGTTATATGCAAATTCTGCTGTTCCTAACCAATCCAGCTACTGCTCTTGTCTATGATTAATAAAGACCCTCAGATATTGCTCTAACTCCTGGTTTATCCTTTCCATCTGTCCATCTGTTTGAGGGTGATAGGCCGTTGAGAGTTTTGTCTGGATTCCCAGCAAGTTATTCAATTCCTTTATCATTCTTGCTGCAAACTGTACTCCTCTATCTGATGTGATGCTTTCTGGAAGTCCGTGTAACTTCCATACATGATCTCAAAACAACCTTGCAAGTCCCTCTGCTGATGTTTTCTCTGTTGTTGCTATAAAATATGCCATTTTGCTAAAGCGGTCACATACTACTAAGACAGTATCGTATCCCTGGGCTAATGGCAGCTTGGTGATGAAGTCTGCCAAGATGTGACTCCATGGTTTTTCTGGGATCACATTGGGCATCAGTTTTCCTACTGGTACTTCACTTCGATTCTTATGTCTTTGACATACATCGCATCCCTCCATATATTTTCCTACTTCTTTTGTTAATCCTGGCCACCAACTCTGCCATCTTTCACCTTCCTCTATGCCCTTCTACTGGGATATTATGATACAGACATATTATCTCCTCCCTGAGTTCTTCTTCTAGTATGTATATCCTTCCTTCTTTCATCACTATCTCATCTTCTACTTTCCATTCTTCATCTTTTAACGTCTTTATTCCTGCTCTCTTCAACTCTTCTACTGCTTTTACTACCTTTTCATCCTCTTCCTGCACCCTTTTGATTCTTTCCTTTAGATTTCCTTCCTCTATCATCGTTTCTGCTCCCCTAATCTATTCTGGTTTTATTAGTTTCTGGTCTTTGTTGTCTTTCTCCACTCCCTCCTGCCAGTCCAGTCTCCTACTTAATCCATCTGCCTTCCCTATGCTTTTTCCTGGAATGTGTTTTAATGTGAAATTAAATCGTGATAGATATAAGGCCCATCTTGCTTGTCTACAATTTAATTTTTGGCTTGTCATAAAATACTGGAGATTCTTGTGATCTGTCCAGATTTCAAATTCAAGTTTTGCTCCCTCCAAATAGTACCTCTATGCTTCTAGGCACCTAATAACTGCCAGCATCTCTTTATCGTGAATTTTGTAATTTTACTCTATAGCATTCAACGATTTAGAGATAAAGGCCACTAGCCTCTACTTTCCATTCTCACATTTTGTCAACAACACTCCTTCTGTTGCATAGTCTGAGGCATCCACTTCCACTCTCATCTCTCTATTGATGTCTGGGATAGCTAAGACAGGCTCTGTGGTAAATGCTCTCTTAAGTCTCCCAAACGCTTCCTCCTGTTTCTCCTCCCATTTCCATTTCTGTTCCTTCCTAACTAGTATATGTAGCAGTGCTGCTATCTTAGCAAAGTCCTTTATAAACCTTCTGTAGTAGTTGGCAAGGCCTAAAAATTTTTGCACCTCTTTGATGTTTCTGGGTACTGGCCAGTTTAGTACTCTCTCCACCTTCTCCTTTTGCATTTCTACCCCCTTTGGACTGATTATTACTCCCAGAAATTCTACTTCTCTCACTTTCCATTTACACTTTTCCAGTTTCACAAATAAGTCATTCTCTTCCAATCTCTTTAATACCTCCTCCACTAACTCATCATGTTCCTTTTCAGTGTCTGTAGCCACCAGGATATCATTGATAAATGTTGCTGTATCTCCTTGGTTTATGAGATCTCTGAACAGATCATTCATCATTGTCTAGAAGGTGGCAGAGGAGTTCGCCAGCCCAAAATACATGACTGTGGGTTCATAAGCTCCAATATACGTTGTAAATGCTGCCTTCCATTCATTGCCCTCTTTGATCCTGATGTTATTGTATCCCTACCTCAGGTCCAGCTTCATGAACACCTTTCTCTTTCCTACTCCGTCAAGTATGTCTATGATGAGGGGTAAGGAGTATCTATTCTTTACTGTCCACTGATTTACATGTCAATAATCTTGCACCATTCTCCATGTGCTATCCTTTTTTGCTACAAAGTGTACTGGCAACATTTGGGGTAACTTGGAAGGACAGATGTATTCTTTTCTCAATTGATCCTCCACGAATGCTTGCACCTCTCCCCTTTCTTCCCTCAACAATGAATACACCTTTCCCTTTTTTGGCATAAACCCCTTCTTTAATTCTATAGCATGGTCCTATGTTTTTTGCACCAGCATTCTCTCTGACTCCCTTTTACCAAATACCTTCTTCCATTTTCAAAACCTTTTGGATACTAATCTTTTCAATGTTTCTTTGTCCTTATCCTTTTTTACTTTCTTTACCTCCTTCTTCCCTTCTTCTTGCTTTTTCTTTCCACATATAGGTAGGCAACGTGTCATTTTTACCTCCCTCTTTTCCCAATCTATTTCCAGGTTATGGGCTGCTAGCCACAGCATTCCTAGTATCACCACTGTTTTTCCCAAGTTGCATACATCCATTCTTGCCCTTTTCACATGTTCTTTGAAGAACATATTGCATTCAACCTAATGCATTATGGCCCCCCTTGCATTGACTGTTCCATTCACATTTCTAACTAACAGGGGTTTTTTTAATTTTTCCATTTTAAATCCCTTTTCTTTAGCAAAGGTCATATCTATGAATAGCCCTATTGCCCCACTATCTAGCAATGCCCTAACTGCTACTCCTTCGTAGTTTTCCAACTTCTCTAGTCCCACCTTTATCCAGACTTCTCTTAGTAGCTGTAGTGTATACCGTATGTCTCTTACTCTCTCAGTTGTATTGGTGAAGTTTGATTTATTGCCCAGCTTTTCTGGGTGCAATACACTGTACAGATTATTGGAGGCCAGTTGAGAGCTTACTGTCCTCCATTTTCTTTTGCCGACTCCTGTGATGTTTCTACTACCCTTCCTTTATGTCTTTCCCAACAATTTTTGGCCATATGGCCCCACTTTCCACATATGTAGCAAGTTCTATCCCCTTTCTTTCCTCTATCTATATCCATTGTGTTTGGGTCTCTTCTTGGACCCATTTGAGCTCCTCCTCTATTAAACATATTTCCTTCTCCTCCTCCCCTGTATCCTCCCCCCGTTCTCTACGTTATTTGTCCCCTCCTTCTCCCATATGATCCTCTTCCCCTTGGCTGTGTATTTCCCCCTGGGTGCACCGCATTCCTCCCCAACATTCTCTCCTTCACCCTGCTCTGCCTTTGGTTTCTATCTAATCTCACCGCTCTTTCTTGCTACTCTCCAATGGTGGTTGGCAGCTTCTCTGCTTTAGCCAACTTCCTCCTAATGGTCCCATTTAGTTCTCTCTTGAATTCTTCAATAAGGGGCCTTCCCTTGTAGCTGCTCCTCCTGGTGACCTTTTTAAATTCTTGTACATATTCGTCACAGGTTCTTCCTCCTTGTTCAATTGTCCTTAGCTGCTCTGTTTTACTTTCTTCCTCTGATGTCTCCCTAAAGTCATTTCTTATTTTTGTAAACAATTGCTCTGCTGATTCTACCTCTGACTCTCCCTTGGCCAGCTTGTCCAACAAGTTATCCTTCCATGCCTCTGCTATTTCTCCCTGTACATATGACAATACCCAGGCTACCTAGGTTGCTGTTGCTTCTTCTGTCATCTTCATCCTAATATATAGGTGAGCTACGTTAATGAACGCGCTCACCTCTTCCATCTTTCCACTGAAAGCTTGAGGTCTTGCAACCTTTACTCTGCTCCCTTGTTGCTGAAAGAGCATGGTATTGATCTGCTGCTGCAGGGTTGCAATTATGGCAAGGAGTTGCTCCTCTCTGGTTTGGAGGGAGATGGGTACTGAAGGGTATTCTCCCTGTTGCTGTTGCTGTTGGCGAGACATTGGTGATGGCGATGGTAATGGTGATGGCGATGTTTCCTCATAGGAGGATGAGCAGTCTTCTTTGTCTGTACTTATGACTGACTACTGACTAAGAAGGGTGAAACAATATTATCCCTAAGAAGGGAATTTCTAAGCTAAACAGGCCTTTAAGAGGTTCCCATCATTCCTCTGCGTAGACTGATCACAATGGATTGGTAGCACAGAGCTGATAGTGAAGAGCTAATTACAAGCCCACTCGATATAGAGGTCAGGTCTTGGGCAGGGACATGAGCTTTGTCCAGGCCATTTACCCACTGTCCCTAACTGACAGTGAAGTCCCCTTTACAGCTAGGGCCTGCTATCCAAGAGGCTTGAGAGTGCTGTGCTCCCTAGCAAGGAAGAGTATGGAATAAGTGTGGTAGAGGGAAATCACTCGTGGGGCTGGTATAAAGCCAACTGTACCTTTAAGTGATTTTGAGTAGGGTTTGAGGTGAACAGTGCTTGGATGTGGTATTGAGTTCTTATATTATTGATAGACAGTGAATACTCTTAGTAATCACCCTAGGTGGATATTCAAGAAAAACTTGATGGAGTTCTTCATTGGATTGGACTACTACTTATACTATTTTACAGTGGCTGTATGTTGTGAGAACCTCAAGTAGGAAAAAGGTTCCCCACGCATTTCAAACACCCAAGTATACAACGGAGTAAAAGGCAGGATAGGGACTGAGTAAGCCAAAGT
>Ga0154006_1000748_pt1 | contig 11104 bp, 8 predicted proteins | sample TSFL090MetaG_FD_104747 | JGI IMG/M metagenome (GOLD analysis project Ga0154006, IMG submission 104747) | Attine ant fungus gardens microbial communities from Florida, USA - TSFL090 MetaG | ecosystem: Host-associated > Fungi > Mycelium > Unclassified | place: USA: Florida, Wakulla State Forest... | reverse complement strand
TGTGCGATCCTTGCCGATCTGACCGCTGCCCTGGGTCGGCGTCCAGGTCTGGTTGCTGTTTGTCGAGAACATGAGATACCCATTCTTGTCATCGGTCTTGACCATACTGGACTCCATGTGCAAGGTGTATCCCCCCACTTTCTTGCCAGCCACTTCACCCAATCCATAACGGAACGTCGTGTTAAAGCCCTTCGGCAACGAGGTGGAACGACTGTCCTTTGCGCTCAGGGCAAGTTTCGCCGGCCCGTCGCAAGTAATCGTGAGCGTGGTCGACTTGGCCGGAAGCTCGGTGAACTCCCCCCGGATTGAGCGAGCCTGCAGCAATGTTCCCATAATCGATCGTACCGCCACCGGTAAAGCTGGGCGTGCAAGCCGTCGGCTTGATCACGCCCTTGATCTTGAGTTCGGCGGAAGGCGCGGCAACGGCGGCGGATGCCGCCAGTGCGGTCACAACGGCAAAGACAGTGTGGACGATGGACGTTTTCATTCGATTTCCCCTGTTCGATGATTCATTTATTTGATCTGATGTGCATCGCGTTGGTGAACATCCTGATATCCGATGCAGTGAAGTCAGTATGTCGCTCGACAACTCGTTTTTATATGAGATTTGTCTCAAATTAATTTGAGAAATCATTCAATGAGCCGCCCGTCGTGGACATCCCGCAACGAAGAAGATGCCTCGTCCGATTACAGATACGTCACTTCAAATGTCGCCAGGCCATCCAGCGGCACATCTTGCAACAGCGGCAATTCTTCCGGCTTGTTGATATAGGGAACGACTCTGACATCGGCCGAGAACACCCGGAAAGCGGCAGGGGTGTTCGCCGTCGCGCTGGCGCCAAAACTGAATGTGCGATCCTTGCCGATCTGACCGGTGCCCGTAACCGGCGTCCAGGTCTGGTTGCTGTCTGTAGAAAGCATGAGATATCCGTTCTTGCCATCGGTCGTGGGCTTTTCGGGGTTCATAAACATGTAGTATCCCCCCACTTTCTTGCCGGCCACCGCACCCAATCCATAATGGAAGGTCGTGTTAAAGCCCTCCGGCACTGAGGTGGAACGGCTGTCCTTGGCGCTCAGGGCAAGTTTCGCCGGCCCGTCGCAAGTAATCGTGAGCGTGGTCGACTTGTCCGGAAGCTCGGTGAACTCCCCCGGCTTGAGCGAACCTGCCTGGATGATCTCGTAATCGAGCGTACCGCCACCGGCAAAGCTGGGCGTGCAAGCCGTCGGCTTGATCACGCCCGTGACCTTGAGTTCGGCGGAAGGCGCGGCAACGGCCGTAGACACGGCCAGGGTAACGGCAATGGCAGCAAGAGCGGTATGTGCGATGACTTTCTTCATGATGTTTTCTCCTAGTGGATTGTTCTCTGATTTGAATGACAATCTGTTGTGCATCGCGTCTGTTGAAGAATCCTTGTGCCCGATGCAGTGAAGCCAGTGTGCCGTTTTTGGTCTCGTCTTTGAATGAGATTTGTCCCAAATCCACTCACTGATATTGCTTTTTGGAAATACCCTGCATCCTGCCTATCCATGCAAAACGGGCGGGCCTCCTGTCGGAAACCCGCCCGTTCAATCAGGTTGTCGCTGTCTCAGGCCGCTGGTGTTTCCTCTGCCGCCCCGGCCCGTTGCAACAGCGTTTCACAACGTTTGGACAAAGCTACCAGCCGCAAGGACTTACCGGCGCGCGCATAGCGCTCGCGCAGCGCTTGCACGGCGGCGATGGCCGAATGATCCACCAGCCGCAACTGGCGGCAATCCAGCACCACCTGCGCGGGGTCGTACGGCACGTCGAACAATTCCAGGAACTGCGCGGTCGAGGCGAAGAACAGTGTGCCGTGCGGCGCATAGGTGCGCACGCGGGCGTCGCCGCTACCCTCGTCGCTGACGTGGGCGTCGATGTCGCGCGCGTGCTGCCAGGCGAAATTGAGCGCGGCGATCACGATGCCGCACAACACCGCCACGGCCAGATCGGTGAAGACGGTGATGATGGTCACGGCCACGATCACCACCGCGTCATTCCTGGGCACCCGGCCCAGCACGCGCAGCGAACCCCAGGCAAAGGTTTGCTCTGCTACCACGAACATCACCCCGGCCAGCGCCGCCAGCGGGATGCGCTCGATCAGCGGCGACAGGAACAGCACGAACATCAGCAGCATCACGCCGGCCACCACGCCCGACAGGCGCGTGCGGCCACCCGAGCCGAGGTTGATCATGGTCTGGCCGATCATGGCGCAACCGCCCATGCCGCCGAACAGCCCCGAGACGATGTTGGCCGCGCCCAACGCCAGGCATTCGCGGTTGGGCTGACCGCGCGAGTTGGTGATTTCATCGGTGAGGTTGAAGGTCAGCAGGGTTTCCAGCAGGCCGACGATGGCCATCAGCACGGCGTAGGGGGCGATGATCTCCAGCGTCTCCAGGGTCAGAGGCAATTCCGGGAAATGCCACAGCGGCAGCCCGCCGGCGATCTTCGCCATGTCGCCCAGGGTGGGCGTGGACAGGCCGGTGAACTGCACCAGCAGGCCGACGCCGGCAATGGCGGCCAGCGCCGGCGGCACCGCCCTGGTCACGCGCGGCAAGAGCCAGGTCACCAGCATGGTCAGCACGGTCAGGCCGATCATGGTCGCCAGTTGCATGCCTTGCAGCCATTGCGGACCGGACGGCGTGTTGTGGTGGAAATGCTCCAGTTGCGCCAGGGCGATGACGATGGCCAGGCCGTTGACGAAACCCAGCATCACCGGATGCGGCACCATGCGCACCAGCTTGCCCAGCCGCAACGCGCCGAACAGCATCATGATCAGGCCCGACAGCAGCACGGTGGCCAGGAAGTATTGCGCGCCGTGCCGCACCACCAGGGCGATGATGACCACCGCCATGGACCCGGCCGCGCCCGAGATCATGCCGGGGCGGCCGCCGAAGATGGCGGTGATGGTGCAGATGAAGAAGGCGCCGTACAGTCCCATCAGCGGGTTCAGTTGGGCCACCAGCGCAAAGGCGATGCACTCGGGCACCAGGGCGAAGGAAGTGGTGAGGCCGGCCAGGATATCCTGGCGCATGCCACGCAATTTGGTGGCGGAAGGAGAAGCAGTCGTCATCGGTCAGGGTTCGCGTCGGGGGCCGGCGCACGGGAAGCCGGCGCGGTCGAGGCGATCGCATTCACATACGGGTTGGATAGCAGGGTTGAACAGCGTGCTTGAAAAACGGCGCGGGGGAGCGCCGGGGCAAGGCGGGGACGCAGTCGCCGGACATTGTCCGAACGTCACATAACGACGTCGAACGGCCAACGGATGGCGGCTATTTTACTGCAACGCAACAGGCCACGCACGGCCTCATCCGCGCGAATACAACACCCGCAGCGCGGTCTTGCGCTCGTCCGGCGGCAAGGCGTTGATCGCGCGCAGGTAGTCGATGGAGGCGTCACAGGTGGCTTCAGGGTCGGCTTGCCGGCGTTGCGGGGAGGACAGCATCTTCAGCGTGTCCTGCGACAACGGTGCCAGCGCCTGGCGGATCACGCGGGTGCGCTCGGCCAGGGTGAACCGTACGGCATTGGCCGGATCGGCGTCGCGCAGCAGGTGCCGCGTCATGCGCATCTCGCGCGCGGCGAATTCAGTGGACAAGGCCGCCTGCGGCATCTCGCGGCCGGCGACGGCATCCGTGCGCGAATGCGGGTAGATCAGTTCCACGCACGCCGCGGCGCTGATGCCGCGCAGGGCTACGGCCTGGTCCAGCAGCAGTTGCTGGAATTCGGCCAGTGCGGCGTCCGAGGCGATCGGCAACAGCTTGCGGCTGAGCAGGCCGACCTGCTCTCGCCCCACCGCCAGGATCTCGGCATCGGAGGCATGCGCCTGCACCCTGGCCCAGGCCAGGTCGATCATGCGGGCGAATTCCCTGGGATGATGGCGCGCCATGATGTCGAACAGCGCGGTCCTGGTGAATTCGGCTTCGAGGATGGAGCGCGTGCTGGCGATGGTAGCCAGTTGCGCGGTTTCACCGCCCGGCGCCAGGCGTGTGAGCACACCGGCCTGCAGCATGGCGCCCTGGTCCGGATACCAGCTGCGCGCGGAAGGCGTGTCGGCGATGCGTTCGACGAAATCGCGCGGCAGCCCCAACTGGCCGTAGGTGTCGAAGGTGAGCTTGCGGTCGAACTGGCGATTGATGCGCTCGTCGCCGCCCACGGTATAGAGGGTATGGAAGCCGATGTAGGCACGCGGATCGGCGGCACGGTCGCGCCCCGCCAGGAAGGCCAGAGTGCAGGCCGACGAACATTCGCGCTCGACATAGGTCGCCAGGCCGTGACGGCGGATCACCTCGCCCACCAGCTTGCCTTCGCGCACCCAGCCACCAGGCGAATACAGCACCACGGTGGTGACGGTGGGCGCGTTCTCCAATACCCGCTCCAGCCCCTCGGCGGCGCCGTCGTTCATCCCGCCTTGCAGCAGGACGGACTTGCCATCGACCCGCACCTGGTAGCTCACCGGCGGCCCCAGTTGCTTGCCCAGGGCGATATCGAACTGCTCCCTGAAAGAATGGCTGGCGCGCAAGGTGCTCGACACCAGGCCGATGGCGCCGAAGACGATCAGCACCTTGACCGCCAGGGCGGCCCAGCGCCGCCCGCCGCGCGCGACATGCCGGCTGGCCGACAGCCAGCAGCCGCGCACGCCCCAGACCCACGTCACATAACTGAAGACGGCGATCAGCAATACGCCGCTGACGCCGTAGCGCGCGGGCATGTCATTGGTCAGGCGCGCCAGCGCGATGATGGCGAAGGCCGGCAACATCGACGACAACAGCACCGTATGCAGCCAGTAGGAACGGCCGAGCGCATACTCGCCGCGCCAGTGGCGACCGATGAAGCCACCGCGTGGCCGGTTCATGGGGAAAGGGGAAGAGACGACTGCGTCAGACACGTAAGACGATTCCTTGATGCGCTTGATGCCGCCGCAAGCCATACACCCCATTGCGGCGATTCCCCCGAGAGCATAACCCAATTGCGCGTATGCCTGATCGGCTGCCCGGCATGGTGTGGCGCGGCATACACGGTGCCCTGCCCGACGGGAATCACACAGATCCCAACAAAGCGATCTGGCTGGCGTGCATGAAATGCGTTCTAATGGCATGGCGACATTCACCGACATCCGACCATTCGATAACGCAAGGAGAACGCATGAAGCCGATTCCAGCCATCCAGTTCAAGCATGGCAAAAGCGTACCGGTCCTGGGGCAGGGAACCTGGTACATGGGCGAATCGCCGGCCGAGGCGGCCACCGAAGTGCGCGCGTTACAGCAGGGGATCGACCTGGGCATGACCCTGATCGACACGGCCGAGATGTATGCCGATGGCGGCGCTGAACAGGTCGTGGGCCGCGCCATTGCGGGCCGGCGCGACGGCGTTTTCCTGGTCAGCAAGGTGTTGCCGCACAACGCCTCCCGGCGCGGCACCGTGGCCGCCTGCGAAGCCAGCCTGAAACGGCTGGGCACCGATCGCATCGACCTCTACCTGCTGCACTGGCGCGGCCCGCATCCGTTGTCGGCGACGGTGGAGGCGATGCAGGCGCTGGTGGCGCAAGGCAAGATCGGCGGCTGGGGAGTGAGCAACCTGGATACCGACGACATCGATGAACTGCTGGAAGAAAAGGACGGCAACCGCTGCCTGACCAATCAGGTGCTGTACAACCTGTCGCGGCGCGGTATCGAGTACGACCTGCTGCCGCAGTCGCTGGAGCGCGGCGTACCCGTCATGGCGTATTCGCCGATCGAGCAGGGCCGTATTCTCGGCAATCCTGCGCTGGCGGAGGTGGCACGCCGGCATGGCGTGACACCGGCGCAGGTGGCGCTGGCCTGGGTATTGCGCGAGCCCGGCGTGATCGCCATCCCCAAAGCCGCGCGCGCAGAACACCTGCAACAGAACCGCGCCTGCCTTGACATCACCCTGGATAACGCCGACCTCAAGGCGCTGGACGCCGCCTTTACACCGCCGCGCCGCAAGCAGCCGCTGGCGATGCTGTAATCAACATCGGCCAACACCGGCGCGGTCAGCTGAAGCGCCGCGCCGCGTCGATCGCCAGACCGCTGCCAATGCTGCCGAAGAGATCACCTTCCACATGCTTGGCATTGGGCGCGAGCGCGCCGATACGCTCGCGCAGCAGCCTCACGCCGCTGGAACCGCCGGTGAAGAACACGCTGTCGATGTCATCGGCCCGCACGCCGGCCTGTGCCAGCAATTCGCCAACCGTCTTTTCCACCGACTGCACCAGATGATCGACGGCGACGTCGAAGTCTTCCCGACGCAATTCCAATTGCTCGGGCGGACGCAGGCGCGACAGGTCGAGGGTGGTGCTCGCCTCGGACGACAAGGCGATCTTGCCGCTTTCCACCTGTAGCGCCAGCCAGTGGCCGCAGCGCTGCTCGACCACGTCCAGCAGACGGGCGAAATTGTCGCGGTCGGCCACTTCGCGCGCCACGTCCTGCAATTGCTGCCAGACCTTGCGCGTGTAGAGCTGGTTGATGGTGTGCCAGGTGGCGAGGTTGAAGTAATAGCTGGACGGCACCTCGGCATTGCCCGACAGGCGGCCGCCCAGGCCCAGCAGCGGCATCACGCAGGCCAGGCTGAAATACTTGTCGAAATCGGTGCCGCCGATGTGCACGCCGCCATTGGCCAGGATGTCGTCGCGCCGGTCGGAGCGCTTGACGCGTTCGGGCGACAGGCGCAACAGCGAAAAGTCGGAAGTACCGCCGCCGATGTCGACGATGAGCACCAGTTCTTCGCGGTCGATGCGGGATTCGTAGTCGAAGGCGGCGGCGATCGGCTCGAACTGGAAGGCGATTTCCTTGAAGCCGACATCGCGCGCGATCTCTTCCAGGGTGTCTTGCGCCAGTTGGTCGGCGGCCGCGTCATCATCGACGAAATGCACCGGACGGCCCAGCACCACGCGCGAGAAGGAAGTGCCGGCGGCGCGTTCGGCGCGACTCTTGAGTTCGCCGATGAATTGCGACAGCAAGCCGCGATACGGCAGCGCGCGGCCGCCGACCTCGGTCTGGCCGTCGATGGCGCCGGAACCCAGCAGGCTTTTCAGGGAACGCATCAGGCGGCCCTCATACCCGGCCAGGTATTCACCCAGCCCGGCGCGGCCGTAGCTGAATGCATTTTCGTCGGCGTTGAAGAACACCACCGATGGCAATGTCGCCTTGCCGTCTTCCAGCGGCAGCAACAAGGCATTGCCCGCCTCCGGACGCCGCCAGCCGACGGTGGAATTGGAGGTGCCGAAATCCACTCCACATGCGTTCGCCATCGATCACTCCTTCATTTTTGGGCCGGCAATCATATAGAAAAGCACCGTGCTTGTCTGCACGAGGCCGCCCGCCCGTTTGAAGCAAGCAACATGTCATGCCCATTGCATTATCGTGACGACAACATTCCCATGAGAAACACCGCAAGGGCCACATGATAACCCCCTCTCCTCCTTACCAGCGGCAGTCGTGATCCATCAGCACTTCGGCGCTGCCCCGCTCCTCCAGATCGAAATTGACCGGCATGTTGATCAGGAAGAAACCGATGCCGCCGTCGGCAAACCGGGCGCCGGTGAGCAACAGCGATTGCGATGCCATGTTGCGGGCGGCATAGGCGCCGCGCGCGGCGGCCAGCTTGAAGGGATCATCGGTGTGCAGGGCATCGGCGGGCAGGCGCATGACCCAATAGCGGTGTCCTTCGAAATACCAGGACATCCATTGCCGCAACGGATCGCCGCGATGGCCGCCCAGGCTGGCGGCGACATCGCGGCGCATGCAATCGATGTGGATATGCAGATGCAATTGCGACCGTCCGGCCGCTGAATTGACTTCCAGCCCCACCTGTTCGTCGCGCAACGGGCGTTGCAGTCGCTGCGCCACGCGAAAACGCTGCTGCCAGGCATAGCCCCAATAGTTGGGCGCATCGGCGGCCAGCAATTCGGGGCTTTCGATACCGGCCAGGCGGCGCGTGGGCATGAGCAGGTATTGCGCCGGCCCGACCAGATCCTTCAGTACCACGAAACCGCGCTCCAGATCCACCGCCGCGCAAGGCTGCGGCGCGCCCGTGGATTGCATATGGGGCACGCATTGCTGGCTGACGATTTCCCACAGCTTGTCGGGATTGGCGGCGTGGACGGGTGTGGCGCCGAAGGACAGCGACACCAGCGACAGCAAGAGGGAAATCAGGCGCATGGTCGACAAAAACGTGAAGCCCGCCCGGATCAGGCGGTGGCGGTGGCGACAGCTTAACCGCCACATGTTTCTGCGCGATGACGCTCTGCCGACGGGAGAGAGGCCGTTCCGGAAGAACAGCGATGCGGGAAATCATTTGTTTTTCCGAAGGCGGACAGATACGCATCCACCGGCACTGAAACATGTGCGGGCATAAAATATAATTTTGGGCAAACCGCACGGCACGCTCCCCTTCCCTGCGTCCAATACTGAAGAAAGCCCTCATGATCCCGATCTCCAGCGCCACCGAATTGCCCACTTTCGCCGACGTGCTGCTGGCCGCCGAACGCATCCGCCCGTGGGCGCACAAGACGCCGGTGCTGACCTCGCGTACCGCCGACGAGGCGCTCGGCGCGCAACTGTTCTTCAAGTGCGAAAACTTCCAGCGCATGGGCGCCTTCAAGTTTCGCGGCGCGATGAATGCGCTGGCCCAGTTCGATGCGGCCCAGCGCAAGGCCGGCGTGATCACCTTTTCTTCCGGCAATCACGCGCAGGGCACGGCGCTGGCGGCGCAATTGCTGGGCATCCCGGCGACCATCGTCATGCCGCTGGACGCACCCGCAGCCAAGGTCGCGGCCACGCGCGGCTATGGCGCCACCATCGTGACCTATGACCGCTACACCGAGAACCGCGAGGAAATCTGCGCGCGCCTGGCCGAAGCACACAAGCTGACCCTGATCCCGCCCTACGACCATCCGCACGTGATGGCCGGCCAAGGCACCGCCACCCTCGAACTGTTGCAGGAAACCGGCCCGCTGGATGCCCTGTTTGTCTGCCTGGGCGGCGGCGGGCTGCTGTCGGGCGCGGCGCTGGCCGCGCGCGCCCTGGCGCCGCAATGCCAGGTCTACGGCGTGGAGCCGGAAGCCGGCAATGACGGCCAGCAGTCGTTCAGGAGCGGCACCATCGTGCATATCGACACCCCGCGCACCATCGCCGACGGCGCGCAGACCCAGCACCTGGGCCGCCATACTTTCGCCGTGATCCGCCGCGACGTGGATGACATCCACACCGTCAGCGACGACGAACTGGTGGCCTGCATGCGCTTTTTCGCCGAGCGCATGAAGATGGTGGTGGAACCCACCGGCTGCCTGGGCTTCGCCGCCGCGCGCAAGCTCAAGGACCAATTGCAAGGCAAGCGCGTGGGCGTGATCCTCAGCGGCGGCAATGTCGATCTCGGCAAGCTGTCGGGCTATCTGGCGCACTGATTTTCTTCCCTTTTTGCCCCTCTCACCTTATTCCCACTTCATAGACGGAGACTTTCATGCCCCACCTGTTTTTCGAATACACCGACAACCTGGACATCGACACGCAAGCCACGCTGCTGCGCCTCAATACCGCCCTGGTCGGCACCGGCCACTTCGACGAGAATGCCATCAAGGCGCGCGCCATCAAGCTGGGCGACTATCTGGTCGGCACCCAGCCCGGCGCCAAGCGCGCCTTCCTGCACATGCGGCTGACCATCCTGTCGGGCCGCACGCCGGAGGTGAAAAAGGAAGTCGCCGACCTGCTGGTGCAAACGGTGCAGCAAGAACAGACATGGCCGCCCGGCATGCAGGTGCAGGTCACCGCGGAAGTGCTCGACATGCAGCGCGAACTGTACGGCAAGCTGATGCTGCAACCGCAATAAGCCACAATAAACCGGCCTCGGATCCGCCGCCATGACAGCCCCATGCGAAATCATTCACATGGGGCTTTTTGCTGGGCGACGGCAGGATCTGGAGACGACCGACTGTCGCCATGCAGCGACACTTTTTCGGGCTTTTACGGACTGCGAGGTCCTGCATAACAGGACGTCAATTGTCATCATGATCAGCCAACGTCGCCTTATGTGATCGGAATGTCATGGTTTCTGTCACATGGGAATCTAATTTGTAAGCGGATGTTCCAAACGCTGTTCTTGGCGGCGCGGTCTGCTAACTTAATGTCGTAAGGCAACATTTACGCGCTTGTGAAACACCAACGACAAACAATAAGCCGCGTCCTGACAACGTTATCGGTCATGCCACCGCCCGACACCGGGTGAATCAGCAGACCGGTTGCATGGAAGAGATCCGACACGCATCATGAGACATCATCCGCCCGCCCGTCATGTCAGCCGCACCGCTCGCGCCACCGGTACGTCGCGCCTGCCGTTGGCCAACGTCGGCGGCGAAGCCGACAACTGGCTCGCGCCGATGCTGGCCGACTTCATCTCGCTGGCCTGCCAGTTGTGCGGCGCTTCCTGCGGGATGATGACGCAATTGCACCCCGACCTGGGCTTGCAGCATCCCTTCCTCTCGGTGGTCAATGGCCGGGGCGATACCCGCAACCAGTGGTGGCACTTTCCCGGCCAGGCCGGCGTGTCGCGCCATGCGGTGGATTTTTCCGTGTGCGAGGCCGCCGCGCGCCGTCCGCATGCGCTGACCGTCATCACCGACCTGCGCGCCGACGCGCAGTTCGGCGAATCGGCGCTGGCCAACAATGCGGCACCGGCCATCCGCTTCTACGCCGCCGTAACGCTGGTGGCGGCCAATGGCGATGTGCTGGGTACCTTGTGCGTGATGGATGGCACGCCCGGCATGCTCTCGGCCAGCCAGCGCGACGCACTCCAGAAGCTGGGCCGCCAGTTGGCCGCGCAGATCGACAGCCGCCGCACCATGCAAACCCTGGAACAGCAGACACTGACCGATGCCATGACCGGCATCGGCAACCGCCGCAGCTTCGACCAGCGGCTGCGCGAGGAATGGACGCGCCACCTGCGCAATACGCAGCCCTTGTCCATGCTCATGGTGGACGTGGATTATTTCAAGCAGTACAACGACACCTACGGCCACCCGGCCGGCGATGCGCTGCTGCGGCAACTGGCGCAGGTGCTGCGCTCGCCGCTGCGCGC
>Ga0154006_1000746_pt1 | contig 11126 bp, 4 predicted proteins | sample TSFL090MetaG_FD_104747 | JGI IMG/M metagenome (GOLD analysis project Ga0154006, IMG submission 104747) | Attine ant fungus gardens microbial communities from Florida, USA - TSFL090 MetaG | ecosystem: Host-associated > Fungi > Mycelium > Unclassified | place: USA: Florida, Wakulla State Forest... | reverse complement strand
TGGACCATACGTGGTCAATACCTTCCAATCGGGAACTATATTGCATCGCCGTGGCGTAACCAAACATCGGAACGCCGTAGGTGATCAATACCGAATTGTATTTGTAGGCAAGATTGGGCGTTTTCATATTGGGCGAGGCGTAGCCACCAAAAATAATGCGGTCCTCCTTCTGTGTCTGGATATGGAACGAGCGCACCAACAGGTCAAAATCTTTTTCCAGCGACGTGTATTTGGAATAATCCACGTAGAAAAAACCTTTTTCAGCCGCGACGATCGCGCAGGAATCGTTCATCAAAGAGAGGCTTTCGTTTTCGCCCAACAGCAACCTTCCGTCTAGATCAGGAAAATACAGCCGTTTGTAGCCGTTATTTTGCTTTAACGCGACCCCCATTTTGCCGTTGCGCATAAACCAATAGTCGCCTTTGCTGTTTTCTTTGATGTAGTCCAGATTTCTGTTTTCAAAAATAGCGATGAAGTATTGGGACGGAACAAAAGTTTGCCGTGGTGAATTCCACTCAAAAATTCCTTTTTCGGAAGTGATGACAATCCGGTTGGCGACTCTGAAAAGATGGTTGTTTTTGGGCGACAAAAAAGCACCGTTTTGCAGATGAATGATCCGCACAGGAATACCTTCTTCGGAAAGTTCAATTTTGTACAAACCTTTGTACGGATGCATCGCCCATATTGTGCGACCGTCGACAACGACATAGCGCGCCGACTCGAACAACGCTTCGATGCCCACATCTTCCATACGCCCATTGTCCATTTTAAAATAATGCAGCCCGTTGTACGTACCCGAAACAATATAATCGGTTCCCGGCAAAGGCTGAAAATTCCAAAAGCCCGTCGGTTTTTTGTTCAGTGAAACGACTTTCCCCGCACGGTAAACCGAAGCCGAATGATCGTCGCCGATCCATAATTGCCCTTGCATATTGGACACGTTCCAGATCAGTTCGGACGGCGACGAAAGCTTTTCGTAAGGCGACAAAATACCTTTTACCGTGTCATATTGCATTTTGTACAAACCCGTAGCCGTACCGAGAAAAAGCTGGCTTTGAAAAACCGCCGAGGTAAAACCCGCTACCGGCCCGTCACCCCCCGGCGAAATATTTCGGATGGGTTTGTTGTATTCGATCACGTCGACGCCGTCGCCCAGCCCCAACCACACATTTTTGTCCCGATCCTCAAAAACGCTGAGTACATTATTGCTTTGCAAACCGTCTCTATGCGAAAATCTATCCACCAACTGTCCGCTCGTGTCCAATACGACGCAACCGCTCAGATTGGTCGCCAAGGCAATTTTGGAAGCGGACAAAACAACCGCGCCGCTGATCATGTTGTTCTTCAAAATGTCGATCGCAGGTGTCGAAAACGCATGGACTGTGTGAAAATCCCACTTGAAAAGACCACCGCTTTTCGTCACCAACCATATACTGTTTCCCGCGTCCACCAAACCGCTCAGTTGAATACTAACTGGAAATGCTGTCCGCGCCACCATCAACTGCCAATCGCCATTGATGTATTGGCACAACCCTTTCGTATCGTCATACGCCAAAAGGCGATTTTTCACTTTACCCAAAAAACTCCAGTTGACGCTGTTGAACGCTGTTATTTTTCCTTTTTCCAACAGAAAAATGTTTCTGTTAGACCGAAAAAAAACGCGCGTGCCGTCGACCACCACATTCCATACGTCTGCAAAATCGTGGCGATACTTTTGGGGAATGAGATTTTTGAGCGAATGGTATTGCAGGTCACCGTTCAATCCCGGCGAGAAATAACCGATTTCTTCCTGTGCGCCAATATAAATATGTTCTTTGTCGATAGCCAGCGAGCGGACATTGCCTCCCGACGGAAGCGGGTACAACCGCCAAGTATTGCCATCAAAAGAAAGCAAACCGTCGTTGTTGCCAAAATACATAATGCCCTTGTCATCCTGTGCAAGTCCCCAGTTCGAGCTTCCAGCCCTGTACTCCATCCGATGATAATTTCGGATATCGGGCACACCCATATTGGGCTGTCCAATAGCATTCATAGTCCCTATAAGCCAGACAAACAACCCTACTATTTTCCGAAAAAAGCAAGCTTTCGTTTTCATCGCATTGCAAAAGAACAAAATTTTCACCAGTAAACAACTGTTTGTTTGCTTGGTAGGAAAAATCTAACAATTAATTGATTTTCAATATTTTTTTTCAAAAATGTAGTAGTCTTGTAGGGGTATTAAAAAAGAATAATACTTTTTTTTCACCCACTTTTGTACCGTTAAGAAAAGATCAACAACGTAATTTTTATCCATCAAAGTCTTGTAGTATGAAAAAAAGCACACGCCTAAGTTTTTGGGTGGCCTGCATGCTCCTCTTCGCTCCGAAGATATGGGCACAGACAACTGTAGTACATGGAAAAGTGACCAACCAATCGGACGGACAACCGCTAGCCGGCGCTTATGTCAACGTCAATGGGCAGTCCAAAGGTACTGTCACTAACGACAGTGGCTACTTTTCTATTCAGATTCCTGCAATGGGAAGCAGCCTCACCGTCAACGGTGCGGGCAAAATTGCCCAAACAGTCACCGTCAACACGCCTGATAGTTTGTTTATCCATTTGCTGGACGCTGCCAATGACCTCAACGAAGTCGTCGTGATCGGTTACGGAACACAGAAAAAAGCAAACGTCACAGGTGCCATTTCTACCGTCAAGGCGGCAGATCTGGAAAATCAACCAGTCATGCGTATTGAACAATCGCTGCAAGGCCGCACGTCGGGACTTACCATTGCGGGAAGTTCGGGTCAGCCGGGCGCGGCATCAACGGTTCGTATCCGTGGCGTTACTTCCATCAACAACAGTGATCCGTTGTACGTCGTAGACGGCGTTCCGGTGGATGTCGGCGGCATCGATTTCCTTGACCAAAACGATATTGAATCTATTCAAGTATTGAAAGATGCAGCGTCCGCAGCTATTTACGGTACCAGAGCGGCGAGCGGCGTCATCCTTGTTACGACCAAACAAGGTAAAAAAGGAAAAATGCGCACCCAATACAATGGTTATTATGGTTTGCAAAGACCTGACAAAAAGCTGAAATTATTGAACGCGACTCAATACGCGACATTGCTCAACGAATCCTACACCAACGATGGCAAACCGGCCGTGTTCAACGATCCGGCGTCGTACGGCGCGGGAACTGATTGGCAGTCCGTGATTTTTGACAACAATGCGCCGATCCAAGATCATCAAATCAGTTTCAGCGGTGGCAATGACAAATCCTCGTTCTTCAGCTCATTGGGCTACTACGACCAAAAAGGGATCGTATTACCTGAAATATCCTGGTACAAGCGTTTTTCGCTGCGCATCAACGCTACGCACAAAATGACAAACTGGTTGACATTTGGCGAAAATCTTTCCTACGCTTATATCAAAAGCCAAGGTATTGGCAACGTCAACAACGAATTTGGAGGTCCGTTGAGCTCCGCCGTCAACCTCGACCCCATAACGCCCCTTATCGTAACGGATCCCAATATAGCCAACCAACCGCCCTACTCGACCAACGCGACGAGCATTGTCCGCGATGCCGACGGCAATCCTTACGGCATCTCGACATTGGTCGAAAACGAAATGACCAATCCTGCCGCTTATGCCAAAACAAGGGCTGGCAACTACAACTGGTCGCACAATATCGTCGGAAATGCTTATCTGGAAATCGAACCGATCCAAGGTTTGAAATTCAGGTCTACGCTGGGAGCCAAACAAGCATTCTATGGCAGCGATAATTTTTCTCCGATATATTACCTCAATACCATCCAGAAAAACGGTACGCCAATATTCAACCGCGACAACGAACAATCCCTGATGTGGAATTTTGACAATACATTGTCCTACGCGTTCCATATCAAAAACCATTCTATCACAGCGATGGTCGGAACCAGCGAACAAGAACAGTCCGGCTTTGGCGTCAATGGAAAATTTACAGGTTTTCCGGTCAATGATGCATCACAGGCTTCTCCAAATTTTGCATTACCTCCTGCCGACAAGCTAGCAGGCGGAAGCGACGTGCAACCATACAAACTCGCATCTTTCTTTGGTCGTGTAACGTATGATTATCTAGGCAGATATTTGCTTACCGGTATTGTGCGTAGAGACGGATCGTCGAAATTTGGCGAAAACTACCAATTCGGTACATTTCCGTCCATTTCCGCAGGTTGGGTTCCGTCCAACGAAAAATTCTGGTCGTCCACCAATCCGATTTCTTATTTGAAAATCAGGGCATCTTACGGTGTGAACGGTAACGACAATTCATTGGTATCGTTCCAATATCTTGCTACCGTCGGAAGCGGCGCAAGCTACCCGATCGGCGCAGACAATTCCATCGCGATCGGCTATCTTCCGAATGCGTTGCCCAACCCCAATCTGAAATGGGAACAATCCAAACAAACAGATTTCGGTTTTGATGCCAATTTTCTCCAAAACTTCAACTTCACGTTTGACTGGTTCAACAAAGTAACGTCAGGTATGTTGTTGCAAATCCAGCTACCGGGCTACCTTGGCGCAGCAGCCAATCCTTACGGCAATATTGCGGATTTGCGCAATAGAGGTATCGAAATGGAGCTTGGTTACAACAATAAAATCGGTGACGTCCAGTTCAAAGTCAATGCGAATGCATCGTATGTCAAAAACGTCATTACCAATCTTGGAACAAACAGTTATCTCACAGGGGCAACCGTACAAAGCAGTTCTTACGAAATTTCAAGAACACAGGTCGGCCAACCTTTGGGCGCGTTCTATGGTTTTGTAGAAAATGGTATTTTCCAAAATCAGGCGCAGATTGACGCTTACGTCAACAAAGACGGCAACAAGCTGCAACCAAATGCCAAACCAGGGGATTTTATCTGGTCTGACCTCAACAACGATGGCGTCATCTCCGACAAGGACAGAACATTTCTCGGCAATCCTACGCCGACATGGACTTACGGCGGCAACATTTCTGCAAGCTGGAAAGGTTTTGACCTAGCGGTTTTCTTGCAAGGTGCGGCGGGAAACAAAGTTTTTCAAGCTTTGCGCCGTTTGGATATCGCCAGAGCGAACTGGACTACGGCAGCATTGGACAGATGGACCGGCGAAGGCACATCCAACGACTACCCTAGATTGACACAAGCCGACCCAAACCAAAACTTCAAAAATCCGTCTTCTTTCTATTTGTCCGACGCGAGCTATCTACGTATCAAAAACGCGCAAATCGGATACACGCTTCCTAACCAATGGATCAAGAAAGCCGGTTTTGAAAGAATACGCGTTTATTTCTCCGTCAACAACCTCGCAACGTTTACGAAATATGCAGGCTACGATCCCGAAATCGGCGGTGGAAACAGCACTTACGGCATTGACCGCGGCGTATATCCACAGGCAAGATCGTTCATCTTCGGAGCAAACATTGGTTTATAACATTAAAAGCAAGTAAAAATGAAACGTAAACATATTTTATTATCCGCAGCATTACTCAGCACGACGCTGTTTTCCTGCTCCAAAGGCTTTTTGGATGTCAGCCCCAAAGGGCAGTTTTCGGAAAGTGACTATTATCAAAACGCCGACCAAGTGTTCAACGCACTCGTAGCCGTCTACAATCCGCTGGGTTGGCAGACGGGCGGCACCGACAATACCTATATCCAAAAAGTCGCCACTATGGCGATTGCTTCCGACGAAGCATGGGCTGGCGGCGGCAGCTCTTCCGATGTTCCGGGATGGCAAGCACTGAACACGTACAGCATGACCACGGCGCTAGGTCCTCAGTCGGGCATGTGGAGCCGAAACTATACCGGCATTTACAGGGCAAATGTTTTTTTGTCCAAAGTCGACATAGCTGATTCCATCCTGAATCTTAGTTCCGACCTGAAAAAGAGGTACATCGCCGAAACTAAATTTTTGCGGGCATACTACTATTTCGATTTGGTAAGAGAATTTAAGAATATCCCGTTGATCACCGCTCCCGTCGAGCTTGTCGACGCCTTTAACCAAAAACAAGTTTCGCCTGATTCGGTCTACGCTTTTATCGAATCTGACCTCAAAGCCGCATTACCAATACTACCAGCAACCGTTTCGGCAAATGAAAATGGTCGCATTACGCAAGGCGCGGCAAATGCACTTTTAGGAAAAGTCATACTGACCGAAAACAATACCAGCCGAATGTCGGAAGCGGCCAAATACCTCAATACGGTCAATACATCCGGCAATTATGAGCTATTGGAGAACTACGGCGACATTTTCAACCCCAAAAACAAGTTCAACAAAGAGTCCATTTTGGAAATCGTACACAGCAGTGAACAACAAGCAACATGGGATACTTGGAACCAGTTTATGGCCAACGTATTCAGCACGATGATTGGGCCGCGTAGCTACAGCGGACCGACCTATTGGGGCGGCGGCTACGGCTTTTGTCCGGTTACTTTAAATCTGGTTGATGCCATGAAAGGAGACCCTCGATACAAATACACCATCGTCAATATTGACAGTATTGTCAAGGCCAATGCAGCGACTAAAGCATCGTACCAAGCCAGCCAGGACGGCACGGGATATTATATTGCCAAATATGCACCGCTCGCTGCCAACGCAGTCGCAAGTTACCCCGAATTGAACTGGGGACAAGACGAGATCGAAATCCGCCTGGCGGACACTTACCTCATGGAAGCGGAAGCATTGGTAAGAGGCGGCGGAGACCAAGGTCGCGCCAAAACACTATTGGACGCCGTACGTGCACGTGTTGGCTTGCCGTCTGTGCCAGCGACGCTCGACAACATTTACAACGAAAGAAGACTGGAACTGGCAACGGAAGGTCATCGCTGGTTTGACTTGGTTCGTACCGGAAAAGCGGCGCAGGCTTTAGCATTCAAACAATTTAAAGCTGGTGTCAACGAAGTTTTCCCAATACCATTGCAAAGTCTGAACAATACGACGCTCGTGCAAAACAGCGGTTATAATTAAGATTTATTTGTAAACAACGATTCTATTACAACAGCAATACTCTTCTTTCTGGAAGAGTATTGCTTATTTTAAAACAAAAGCAGTTTATTGGATAAAAACAATACTTTTTTAGTCCATTTTAGAAAAACCTCAAACAAAATATCCATGAAACCAATCTCGTCATTCCTTCTGGCCACGGGGAGTTTTTTAAGTGTTTGTGTACATGCGCAGACCAACAAAACCAATACGTGGAAACCTGCTTCAGTCGGTAAAATCTACACGACAGCGCAATCCAACAGCCAATATCTGCAATCCAAAAACGCAGCGGCATTCACATCTATGGCGCAACCGTTGGAAACCGACGTTTGCATCTTTATAGATCCGGCGCATCAGTTCCAGTCGCTTATCGGTTTCGGTGGCGCGATTACCGATGCTTCCGCGGAAACATACGCCAAACTTCCCCAAGCGAAAAAAGACGAAATCCTGCGCGCGTACTACGATTCCGTCAACGGTTTGGGTTACAATATTGTCCGCACCAATATCGGCAGCACCGATTTTTCCAGCAACAGCTACATGTACGTCCAAGACAACGACAAGTCGCTTTCCTCGTTCAATATTGACCACGACAAAAAATATCGTCTTCCACTTCTGCAACAAGCAAAAAAAGCCATCGGCAAAGATTTTACGCTTTTCGTAAGCCCTTGGACACCACCCGCTTGGATGAAGGACAACAATAGCTTGGTACACGGCGGACATTTGAAGCCAGAATATTACAATGTTTGGGCAAATTATTTTGTCAAATACATTCAGGCGATGGAAAGCAACAATCTGCCGGTTTGGGGACTTACCGTCCAAAACGAGCCAATGGCCAACCAGACTTGGGAATCCTGCATTTACTCAGCCGAACAAGAAAGGGATTTTTTGAAAAAGAGCCTCGGTCCTGTTTTGCGTAAAAACGGAATGCAGAACAAAAAAGTGATCATTTGGGACCACAACCGCGACCTCGCCTACCAATATGCCTCTACAGTATTGAACGATCCGGAAGCTGCCCAATACGTCTGGGGCGTCGGTCTACACTGGTACGAAACCTGGACCAAAAGCCAGCCATTGTTTGCCAACGAAAGATTGGTAAAAGAAAGTTTTCCGAATGTCAATCTTTTCTTCACGGAAGGCTGCAAGGAAAAATACGATTTTGCCAAAATCAACGATTGGTCTTTGGGCGAAATGTACGGCAACCAGATATTGAACGATTTGAATTCCGGCATTACGGGTTGGTCAGACTGGAATATTTTGTTGGACACGCAAGGCGGGCCAAACCATGTCGGCAACTATTGTTTTGCGCCGATCCACGCCGACGTCAATACGGGCAAACTGTATTACACGATGGAATATTGGTACATCGCACAGTTTTCCAAATTCATCCGCCCGGGCGCGAGAAGAGTTATTGCGTCGTCCAATAGAGACAAACTCCAAACAACCGCGTTCTTGAACAAAGACGGCCACTTGGTTGTCGTCGTGCTCAATATGAGCGACGACCAATTGGATTATTCATTGTGGATCAAAGGAAAAGCGAGTAAAGCAACGTCGCAAGCGCATTCCATTGCGACTTGGATCTTGTAAATTCATTTTAAGCCACAGATTAAACAAAAACAAGAGCGTCCAATATTGGACGCTCTTGTTTTTGTTTAATCTTATATTGAAAACACATGCGACACGACAAAACAATAAACAGCCTGAAGAGGCGTATGCAATACGTCCCTACGAGATGCTTTTCGCTTTATTTGTAATAATCCACTTTCAAATCAAACGTATCGCCCGAAACGCCCAACACAGAAGCTGTCGCATCACTGATTCTGAAAGCCAAACCCGTATTTTCTTTCGTGTCGATCAGGTTCCACAATACTTTCGCAAAAACAGACGCACCGTTGTAAGTCACTTTCACGATCGAACCCGGCGTAACGTCGTTCATCATCACATAAAATTTCTGGTCGGACCAGCCACTTTGCGATTTGAACACTTTCGCTTTTCCGGCAACATCCGTCAATGTGAGGTTGTCCACATCCTGTCCGAACGTGCCCGCAAAAGCACCGCCATTATTATTGGCCAAGGTTGTCGTTTCGGTAGAAACTATTTTTACGGAATCCGGTTTTGTTTTTTTAACGGGTTGAGGTTTGTTCGCTACGATTGTACCCGAAGTACTTGTTTCCGGTGTATTGGTAACATCTTCAGCCGTTTTTTCCGGCGCAGCTGGAGTTGCCGCAGCAGGCGCATCGCTCATTTGCAATACTTGTCCAATGCGGATATTGTCGCTGCTGAGATTGTTCCATTTTTTTATATCGGCAACGGGAACATTGAATGCTTTGCTGATTTTGTACAGCGACTCTCCGGCAACAACCGTGTGCGTGCTACCTGCGTGAGCGCTAGGTGCACTGACCGCAGGAGCGCTAGCTTGAGCAGAGGTTTCGTTGTCGACCGGAGCGCGCCCGATGATATGAACCCCAGCCGGCGGAATCTTGATGGATTGGCCAACTTCCAATTTGCTCTGCGTGTTCATTCCGTTGAAACGCATGATATCACCCACCGTCGTACCGTTGTCTTTCGCGATTTTGGAAAGCGTCTCTCCTGCCTGTACCGTATGTTTGAGAGCTTGCTGCGCCGCTACATTTTGGGAATGCATCAGCGAAGCCATAAAAATCCCTGCGCCCACAAGCGCTATTCTATATTTCTTCATTCTATTTATTCTTAAAAACCTGCAATATGTTGTATAAAGTCCGTAAAGTAAAGTTAAAAAATGATACGCAAACCCTATGCCTTATTTATTGCTTACGGATGCGCCACTCCATCGGAAAATAATTGTTGACCCGGTTCGGCAACACTTTTGCCCAACCCAGATTTTGTTGTTTGTATGAAATCAACGTCCAGCCGTTAGCCATATTGTCCGTACGCTCGATGTCGCTTTTGCGCAGATATTGAACCGCCGTCGCTTCGTCGACTTCATGGCGATTTGTATTGGCCGCGTTCCACATGCTCAATGCCAGTTCGGGTGACGGAATCAAATCTTTCCCTTTGATGTCACCGAGTTCCGTTCCACCTTTGCGCAGGTAAAGCCTGTTTTTCAATAGCTGAATATCTTCCGCAAAACGTTTTGGTAACGTATGAAAAGTATTCCCGTTTTTGTAGATGAACAGTTCGTCCGGATTTTTCAGCCACTTGTCCAATATAGCTTTTTCGTTTTTGCTCGGCAATTCCAATGCATTTCCGCCAAAATGCGGATAGCCGGACGTTTCTTTTTTCCGGAAAACCGAAATGAAAAAACCCTCACCTTTTGCTTTTCCAGGATAAAAACGGTAAGATTTTGCCTGATGCGCTTCGGAAAGCGTTTCTTCAATACCCCAATTTTCGTTCAGATTCATCCCAATATTTTCCACGGAAAAATTGTCCAATATCCAATCAACAATATCTTCGTCTTCATCCTGCGAAAAAGAGCAGGTCGAATAGATCAGCAAACCATTCTCTTTCAACGCATTGTACGCATCTGCCAATATACGCTGCTGTCGCTGGCTGCACAATTCCACGTTGGCATCCGACCAACCTTCGCGCCAATCCGTTTCCTTCCGAAACAAACCACTTCCGCTGCAAGGCGCGTCGATCAGCATCATGTCAAAATATCCCGGCAACTGCGCAAAATGTTTCGGGTCGTTGTTGGAAACGACAATATTGCCGCTGCCCCATTTGCTTGCGTTTTCGACCAATATGGAAGCGCGGGTTTTGATAACTTCATTGCCGACGACCAAACCTTCCGAAAAATAAGACGCCAGCAAAGTCGTCTTTCCGCCTGGCGCAGCACATAGGTCCAATACACGCGACGCTTTATTTATATTGGTCTGCCGCAACACTTCGCCGACAAACATACTGCTGGCTTCCTGTACATAATACGCGCCGGCGTGCAGCAAAGGATCCATGACAAACGAAGGTCTTTCTGCCAAATAATAGCCGTTGGAATGCCAAGGAATCGGCGTCATGTTGGGGAAAAGCAGTTCCGCATGATCCATTTTTAGCGGATTGGCGCGGATCGAAACGACAGGCGCTTCCTCATGTGCCTTTAAAAAAGAATCCTTGGAAAAGTCTTTTCTTTTCTCCAAGGATTCCAGCAATGCCGTAGGTATATCGTGCAAAAGATTTCT
>Ga0154006_1000740_pt1 | contig 11149 bp, 11 predicted proteins | sample TSFL090MetaG_FD_104747 | JGI IMG/M metagenome (GOLD analysis project Ga0154006, IMG submission 104747) | Attine ant fungus gardens microbial communities from Florida, USA - TSFL090 MetaG | ecosystem: Host-associated > Fungi > Mycelium > Unclassified | place: USA: Florida, Wakulla State Forest... | reverse complement strand
GGTCGGCGCCCGCCGGCAGCATCCAGCCGGCGAGCGACGACGTGGTCCGGTTGCTAGGCACGCGCATCACGCTGGCACCACGCGTAGAGCGCGTCGTACATCACCATGCCGTGCCTCAGTTGCTCGTGATCGTCGGCGAAGTTACTGGAAAGACCGATCGAGATTGCGTACAGGCCGGTGGCTTCCGGCGCGAGATCGAGGCGGCCGGTATCCGCTCCGCGCACGATGCCGGCGAGTTTGAGCAGTGCCGGACAGCCCAGCCGATACTTGTCGAGAAACGCATCGAAGCTGCACCGCTCGCCGTGGTGGCCAAGCTCGGCGCCCGGCACGTCGTAGGGAATCGCACCCGTTTCGTTCGCCAGCCGAAGCACGTCCGCGCCCGGGACATAGAGAAATTCGGGCGTCTTGTCGATAAACCGTGCAATCAGCCATGGGCAGGCGATGCGATCGATCTTCGGCCGTTCACGTGTGATCCATTTCATGGCGTTTCTCCTGTCGAGCGAAGCGACACGGCGACACCGCTGCATGGTGGATCTTCGTGTGCCGCGCTCGCTTTGGATCGAATGTTGTTCGATGCGTGTCGATCAGCCTCCCGCCAACGCGAATCAATGATGCAACAACGGGTAGGCCACCAGCCCGAACAGTGCGGCTGCCGTGACGATGACCGGCTCCTGCAGCTTCTTGAAGCGCCACAACAGCAGAACCGTTGCGATGGCCAGAACGGCGGTTGGAACGTCGACGATCGAGCGCTTCGCGATGACGAGCACCGAGCCCGTGATCGCACCGACTGCCGCTGCCGTGATGCCATCGACGAACGCCTTGACGCTCGGCAGATGGCCGTATTTCTTGACGTACGGCGCGGGGATCACCGTGAACAGATAGCACGGCAGGAACGTGCCGAGCGCCGCGACGATCGCGCCGGGCAGCCCTGCCACCAGATAGCCGATGAAGCCGACGGTGATCACGACAGGCCCCGGCGTGATCATCGCGACCGCGACCGCATCGACGAACTGCTTGTCGTTGAGCCAGTGATGCTCGGTCACGACGCCACCGTACAGGAACGGCACGATCGCGAGCCCGGAACCGAATACGAACGCACCGGCTTTCATGAAGAACGCGCCGATCTGCACGAGCTGCGGTACATCGATGCCGCTCAACAGACCGCTGGCCGCCGGCAGGTTGGCGCCGGCGAGCGCATTCAAGCCGCTCTTGCTCAACCATTTGGGCGGAGACCGCCATAGCCAGCCGATCAGCCCGGCGGCAATGAAGAGCCACGCAATTTCCGATTCGGTCACAAAAGTGACGCTCGTGAGCGTCAGAAAGATCGCCCAAAGCAGCTTGTCGTTGCCGACGGTTTTCGTCGTGAGCTTGTAGGCGCTCATCGCGATGATGCCGACTACCGCGGCTCCGACGCCATAGAACACCGCCTGCATCCACGACAGCCCGCCGAAGTGCGAATAGGCGAACCCGAGCGCGAGCACCATCAGGAACGACGGCAGCACGAACGCGAAGCCGACGAGCGTCGCGCCAAGAAGGCGGTAGTGGACGAAGCCGAGATAGATCGCGAGCTGGGCCGCCATCGGCCCGGGTGCGAGCTGTGCGAGGGTGATGCCTTCCTTGTAGTCCGCTTCCGTGATCCAGCCTCGCCGATCGACGAGATCGCGCCGCATGTAGCCGGCGAGCGCGACCGGGCCGCCGAAGCCCAGCGCGCCGAGCCGCAGCATGTATCTGACCAGCTGGCCCAGCGAATAGCTCGGCGCGTTTGCTGCCACCGTCGTGGTCATGGCCGTCCCCCGGTTTCGTTCTTTGCGGTTGACGCGAAGTGCGCATAAAGCGAGTCGAGCACCGTGCCCATCTCGTCCAACAATTGATCGTCGTTCTCCACGCGTTGACGCGTGCCGGCCATCACTGCTTCGAAGCCGATTGCTTCGGGCACGGCGGGGCCGCCTACATCGAGCGAATGCACGATCTCCCCGAGGCGAAGCAGTGCCGCATCCTTGTCGAGCCCGAAACTCGCGAGCAACACCTCGAACGTCACGCGTTCGCCAACGTGGGTGAACGCGGCCCCGTCAAAATCGAAGCCCAGCGCGTCGGCCGGGCAATCCGCCGGCGATGCGATCCAGATGAAGTGCGCGTGTGTGTCAATGAAGCGGCGGATCAGCCACGCACTGGCGACCCGATCGATCCACATGCGCTGACGCGTTGCCCAGGTACGTCCTCGGTATTCGTCGATCGCCAACAGGGGGATGGCGCGCTCCGCGGCGTGCGGCTCGCCTGGCGACAGCACGGTGTCGACCAGCGCGATGAAGTCCTGCAGAGCGACTTCGGCGCGGGTGGCTGCGTCATCGGGGAAGTAGTCGATCGCCCGGATGATGTCGAAATCCTTGCGCGCGCGGCGAAGCAGGCGCGCGAGTTCCGTGGCGGTCTGCCCGGCGAGCGTCTTGCGGGCCTCCATGAGTGTCCTGATGAAGACGGCGTAATCCTCCCCGCGATCGAAGAGCGCGCGAAATTCCGTCTCCTGCGACACGTCAAGACTCGGCGCGCGCAACAGGTGAGCGGTGCCGCCGCTCTCGGCGATCGCGGCTGCCAACTCGCACAGCGTTCCTTCATGCGCTTCCGTGCAAGGCAGCAGGTAGACGCCGTCGCGCACCACCGCACAGCCCTTGGCCTTGAGCGCACGCCAGAACCGCATGCGGGCCGTCGCGTTCTCGGATGGGAGGGTCAGAACGAGAATCGACCATGTCGAAAGAGTATCCATGTAGTGAATACTACTTTGATGTTATTAACTCTACAAGTTAACTCTTCCGGCTGGTATACGTTCCGTGCCGTCGTCTGCCAGACGCCGTGGACGACAAACAGCGCGGCGCCGAGCGCTTCCATCCGAGATACGCACGGGCTGCTCGTGGCGGCGCAAGGTCATCCCGGCAATCGCGATCACCGCCCCACGTCGATGCGGCCGTAGAGGCCGTCCGTTTCGTTGTTCGGGCCGGCTGCGAAGAACAGCGTATTAGTGGGCTGACTGTTGAGCCCATTCCCGAATGCGATGCCCCACAATCCAGGCTCGACGATTGCGCTGCCGTCATCTTGCGCGAGGGTCCCGAGCATGGTTCCGGTAGTCGCATCGAACGCGTGGATCATGCCGTCGCCAAAGTTGCCGACCAGGACGGCGTTGCTGAAGCGCCCAAAATCCGCGGGCGCCCGTGCCATGCCCCACGGTGCATTGAGCGGCCCGCCGGTGACGAAGCGCTGCAGGAATTGTCCCGACGGACTGAACACGTCGACCACGCCGAAACCTGCGCCCTTGACGTCATCATGTGCCGCCGCGTCCTGCTTTGCGTAGGCGACGAACAGCTTCGAGCCGATCGCCTGGATGCCAAATGGCGCAAATCCCGCAGGTAAGGCGGGATCCTGGAACGCGCCGGCCGGCGTGACTTTGGCGAAGGTCCGGTCGAACACGTCGATCCGGTTGTTGTGGAAGTCCGCCGCGTACAGGAAATTCGCCCCGTTGTTGCTGGCCATCGCGAGCCCCTTGTAGACGGCGGCGCCGCCGCTGTCGAACACCGTGATTGCCGACGTCGGGTTGACCGCGGGCGACCAGGCGGTCATGGTCCCGCCCTCGCCAACGAAAATGAACGCTGCGGGCCCCGATTTGGCGCCCTGGGTCACCATGAAGTCATTGGTGCCGTTGAACACGATCCCGGTCGGGTCGGGGTCGCCGCTCGTGCCGGGCGGGATCGTCACGACGAGCGATTGCGGCACGCCGTTGCCATCGTAGAGCGTCGCGTGCTGCGTGCCGTTATCCGCGACCCAGACGAAGCCCTTGGGATTGAAGGCAATGCCCCATGGATTCTTCAGGTTGGCATCCACGTGCGCAGCCGGAACAGCGCCGTCGGAGACCAACGCACTGACCGCGTACTGTCTCTCGTGAGACGAGCCGCCGCCACACGCCACGACGCCCGCCAGCACGACAGCCGACAACGCGGCACCGAACGCCGTATGGACCTGTTTCATGATGGAACTCCGAACGTGGAAGAGCCGTTAGTAAACGAACCGGCGACCTCGTTTATTCCACCTGGTGATTCACGGTGCCACGACAAGCGCCGTGTGCATGCCGGATTCATAGTGACCCGGCTTGTTGCAAATCAGCACGTAGTGGCCGGGCGAGAGCTTGAACGACACGCGTTTGCTCTTGCCGGGCGCGATATCTTCGACTTCCCCGATTTTTTTCAGCTTGTGCTCCATGACCTGTCCTTTGCTGACCGGGAGCGCATCGTCAGGGAGATCCGTCTTGAGCACGACGAGTTCGTGCTCCATGTTGTTGTCCGCGGCATTCTTGACATCAAGTGTGACGCGACCCGACTTCACGTTGTGCGTCTTGAGCTGGATCGAGCTCGATAGCAATGTCGCGTCGACTGTTTGCTGCGCCCAACTGGCATGTGATGCAATCCCCAGCGCGGTCGCACCGACGATGACGATTCTGCAAATAGCTTGCATGGCTGCCTCCATGTGCATCGAAGCATCGCGTATGCCGTGCGCCATTCCTCGAGCGCACAAGCGTCCCTGCCGGTGTGACGGCATGAACGTTATCTTCGGCGTGCGATACGTTCTATAAACGTTCGCGCCGGGTGACTTATTCCCGGCGTCGTACCGATATCGTGTCGGGCACGGCACACATCCGCTACCTGCAGCACCAGCCCGGCATATACCCCTCCCCCCTATATGGAAATGCGATTGGGTGTATAGTCCCCCCCGGTATATGAAAGGGACTGCCATGAGCCACACCGTCAAGGAAAAGCAAAAGCTGCTGAACCGTGTCCGCCGCATCAAGGGACAGGTCGAAGCGATCGAACGCGCGCTGGAGGACGAGCGCGGTTGCAATGAAATCCTCCGTCTCATCACGAGCGGCCGCGGCGCGATGAACGGGCTGCTCGCGGTCGTGCTCGAGGATCACATCCGCAGCCATCTGGTCGATGCCGAGGGGCACGAGGACGAAGGCAGCGCGACCGATCAGTTGATCGAAGTCGTTCACAGCTATTTCAAGTAATCAGGTGCCTCAATGAGTGAATTCAGGGATGCCGCCTTTGGCGCGGGTCACGACCACATTTTTCTGGGCGCCGCCCACGAGGAGAACGAGCGCAGGACCTGGATGGTGATCGGGCTGTGTGCGGCGATGATGGTGGTCGAAATCGTTGGCGGCTCGATCTTCGGCTCGCTGGCGCTGATCGCCGACGGGCTGCATATGTCGACGCACGCCGGCGCGATGCTGATTGCCGCGCTTGCGTACACGTATGCACGCAAGCACGCGAGCGACCCGCGCTTCGTGTTCGGGACCGGCAAGCTCGGCGATCTGGCGGGCTTCACGAGCGCGATCGTGCTCGCGATGATCGCGCTGCTGATCGGGTACGAAGCGATCGCGCGATTGCTCGCGCCGGTGCCGATCCATTTCGGCGAGGCGATTCCGATCGCGGTAGCCGGCCTGCTCGTCAATATCGCGAGCGTCTGGCTGCTGAGCGGCGATCACCATGGCCATGGCCACGGCCACGGCCACGGCCACGGCCACGGCCACGGCCACGGTCACCACCACGGTCATGCTCATGGCGGTCACGACGATCACGGGCACGAAGAGGAAGTGCACAAGATTTTCGATCGGCAGGGCGTCTATCTCGTGTCGGTGTTCGAAGACGGCGTCCCGCCCGTGTTCCGCGTGGTGCCTGCCACAAGCGATACGAAGCTCGTCGATGCGAGCGCCGTGTCGGTGACGACGATCCGTCCGGACGGTAGCCGGCAAGCATTCTCGATGGAAAACCGAGGCGGTTATCTGGAGTCGGCCGACGACATCCCTGAACCTCACGAATTCAAGGCCATCGTTCGGTTGAACGACCACGAGCATGAACTCGCGTTCGAAGAGCATGATCATGGCGCATCCGCCGCGGCGACACGCGATCACAACATCCGCTCCGCCTACATTCACGTGATTGCCGATGCGGCAGTCTCGGTTCTGACGATCATCGGTTTGCTGCTCGCACGTGCGTTCGGGTGGGTCTGGATGGATCCGCTCGCGGGCATTATCGGCGCGCTGGTCATTGCGAACTGGTCGTACGGGCTGATGCGCGACACGGGTGGCATTCTGCTCGACATGAATTCGGACCGTCGGCTGGCGGACAACGTACGCACGGCCATCGAAGGCAACGGCGACAGGATCAACGATCTGCACGTCTGGCGCCTCGGACCGGGGCACATGAGTGCGGTCGTCTCCGTCTCGACCGACGACACTGCACGGGATTCGCGCTTCTATCATGGCCTGCTGCAACGCTTCAAGGATCTGTCTCACGTGACCGTCGAGGTCGTGCCCGCTGCGAGGGGGCACTGAGGATGGCGGTCAAATCCCCTTGCGTCGACGTGTGTTCGTTCGACGGCCGCACCGGCTACTGCGTCGCGTGCCTGCGAACGCGCGAAGAAGCACGCGGCTGGAAGAAGATGACGGATCACAAGCGTCATCAAATTGTGAACGACCGCGCGCGGCGGCACGCGAAGCTGACGCGGGAAACCGCCGACTGATTGCCTGCACGTGCGGTCCGCGATGTCGCGTGGCAGAATCGATCCGGCTTGCGAACCCCCGGGAGAACATCTTGCGCGTACTCGTCATCGAAGACGACGCCGGCATTGCCGCCAATCTCTACGACTATCTGGAAAGTGCCGGCTACGAGGTCGACATGGCGATGAGCGGCCCCGCGGGCCTGAAGCTTGCGGTGTCGCAGCCGTGGGACGCGATCCTCCTCGACCTGTCGCTGCCGGGCATGGACGGGCTCACGCTGTGCCGCAAGCTGCGCGAGGAGAACCATCGCGATACGCCGGTGCTGATGCTGACGGCCCGCGACACGCTCGACGACAAGCTCGACGGATTCGATCATGGTGCCGACGATTATCTCGTCAAGCCGTTCTCGCTGAAGGAGGTCGGCGCGCGTCTCGGCGCGCTGGTCAAGCGTTACCGCGGGCGGGTGGCCGAGACCGCGCTGTGCTGTGCCGACGTCAGCCTGGACCTGAAGACGCTGACGGTCGAACGCGCGGGCCGGCCGGTCAGGATGCCGCCCAAATGCCTGCATCTGTTGCGCCTGCTGATGCAGGCGCCGGGCCGTGTGATCGGTCACGCGGAACTCGAGGTCGAGGTGTGGGGCGATGCACTGCCGGATAGCGACACGCTGCGTACGCACGTCTATACGCTGCGCCGCGCGCTCACCGCACTGGGTGAAGCGGATCCGATCGAGACCGTGCATGGCGTCGGCTACCGGTTCGTGGCGGGCGAAGACCGTGCGCGTTAGCCTGCGCGCGAAGGTCGCGCTGTTCTTCTCCGCGCTGACGATCGTGCTGCTGATCGCGCAGGCGCTGGGCGTCAAGGCGCTCGCCGAGGCGCAGGAGGAACGGCTGATCTCCGCGCTGATTCGCGACGATCTCGCGAGCGTGTTGCGTTCGTATCGCAGCGATCCGGCGCTGGTGCCGCCGTTCGACGTCCGGTTGAACGGCTATGTATCGGCGGCGGACCGGCCGCAGCTGACATTACCGGATTCGGCGCGACAACTCACGGACGGCACGCACGAGATCATTCTCGACGATCGCGAGATCCACGTCGCGATCGTGGCGTTCGGCCACGGCCGGCTCTATCGCGTGTACGACTTCAGCGCATACGAACAGCGCTTCCGGCAGGCGATCAACGTGCTGATGGCGGGCACCGGCATATTCGCGTTGTTCACGATCTGGTGCGCGTTCTGGCTGTCGGGGCTGCTGGTGCGCCAGGTCGCGAGCCTGGCGCAGCAGGTGAAGACGCTGCGGCTCAGCGGGGCGGCCGCGATCAATACCGGCAAGTACGACGAACTGGAGGTCGGCGAACTCGCGGACGCGTTCAACGACTACCATCGGCGCATGGCCGAGATGGTCGAGCGCGAAAAGGAGTTCGCCGGCAACGTCAGTCACGAGCTGCGCACGCCGCTGACCGTGATCAAGACCAGTTGCGAGCTGCTCGAGCACGACGCGTCGATCGGCGCGAAATCGCGCGTGCGGCTGCAGCAGATCGAGCGCGCGGCGGACGGGATGAAGGACCTGGTCGACGCGTTGCTGCTGCTCGCGCGTGAGCAGCAGCCGGCCGACGTCGGGGCCGTGCATCTCGCCGGCGCGATCGAGGAGGCGGTCGAGCCGTCGGCGGCGACGCTGCACGCGAAGGGTATTCGGGCCCGCATCGACGTCGAGCGCGGCGTGCAGGTGGAGGCCAGCCGGTCCGTGCTGGGGCTCGTGCTGTCGAACCTGATCGACAACGCGGTCCGCTACACGGATCGCGGCGAGATCGCGTTCTCGTTCGCGGACGGCTGGCTGCATATCGACGACACCGGGCACGGGATCCCCGCCGACGCGCTGCCGCACGTGTTCGATCGCGGCTACCAGGCGCGCGCGGCCGCGCCGGGCTTCGGCATCGGCCTGTCGATCGTGAAGAAGGTCTGCGATCGCCACGGCTGGGCGATCCGGATCGGCAGCGAGCCGGACAAGGGCACGCGGGTGTCGCTCAGACTGCCGACAACGCCGCGTCCATGAACCGGTTCAATCGGCATCCGTCACGTTCACGACGAAGGATTCGCGACCGGCTGCGCGGGTTCCGCCATTACATCTCGTATCGCAACGTCGCCATGACGCTGCGCGGTGCCCCCGGCATGTTGAGGTTGGGGCTCGAGCCGTGCGCCGAGACGATATAGCCCTTGTTGAACAGGTTGTAGAGGTTCAACTGGAGCGACATCGGCCCGTGCGCGTACCAGGCCATCATGTCGGCCGTCACGTAGCCCGGCAAGGTCACGGTGTTTTGCGGATCGGCCATGCGCGCGCCGACGAAGTTCAGGCCGCCGCCGACGCCGAAGCCGCTGCCGAGATTCCTGGTCAGCCACAGATTGCCGGAGTGACGCGGCGTGAGCGTGGCCCGCTTGTCCTGCAACGCGGCGGTTGACTTGGTGACGGTTGCATCCAGGTACGCGTAGCCTGCCAGCACGCGCCAGCCGTGGCCAAGCTCCGCGGCGCCGCTCAGTTCCATGCCGTCGGTCCGCTGCTCGCCGATCGGAATCAGCGCCGTGCTGGTTGCATTGGCGACCTTGATGTTGCTGCGATCCAGCCGGAACACCGAAATCGTCGTGCTGGCCTTGCCGCCGAGCCAGTCGTACTTCGCGCCGATCTCGGTATTGGTCGTGCTTTCCGGAGCGAGTTCCGCATTGTTGGCCGCGAGCGAGAACGCCTCGCCCGACGGCTGGAACGAGCGGCTCCACGACACGTAGTACGACTGCGTCCGGGTCGGCTGCCAGACCAGGCCCAGGCGCGGGCTCCATGCGGTGTCGGTGCGCGACAGGCCCGGCTGCTTGGGACGGCGGTCGATCGTCTCCTGCTCGAAGCGATCGTAGCGGATGCCGAGCAACGCCTTCCATTGATCGTTGAAGCTGATCAGGTCCTGCGTGTAGAACCCGAGCGTCTTGAAGATGCCGAGGTTGTTGGCGGCCGGCGTGGTCGACGTGTGCAGCGGCAGCGTTGGCAGCGCCGGCGCGAACAGGTCGAAATTCATCGTCTTTCCGTTCGCGCCGGTGACGGGAGCCGAATAATTGACGAGATCCTTGTTCTGCTGGCCGAATTCCATCCCGTACAGCAACTCGTGCTTCATGCCGAACAGCGTGGCCTTTTGCGTGAGATCGGTCTGGTTGAACCAGCCGTGTTCCTCGCGATAGACGTTGCCGTGATTCAGCGTGAACGTCCGGTTCGCTTCGTTGACGCTGCCAACCAGCGTGTTGTTCCGGTCGAGCGAGTAGTGATAGTAGCGAGTGGCGTTGCGGATCGACCACTGTTCGTTGAACTCGTGCTTGATCGTCGCGGTGCTCGAATAGACACGCGATCGCGAGTAGTCGACCTCGCCGGCGTTTGCCGCGCCGTAATAGGCGGATGCCGGCACGTCGACCGGCCGTCCCTTGTAGGCCGGGATGCCGAAGTCCGTCACGCGGCGATCTTCGAGGTAGTCGGCCTGCAGCAACACCGTCGTCTTCGGCGCGACGCGGAATTCGAACGACGGCGCGACCGCCGTGCGATTCAGAAACTGCTGCGACCGGTAGCTCTTGGCTTCCTCATGCGCCCCGGTTATCCGGAATGCGGCCGCGCCATTCGCGAGCACGCGTCCGACGTCGGCTTCGACTCGACGATCGGCCCACGAACCGTAGCTGATACCCAGGTTGGTGACGTCGATTCCGGGCTTCTTCGTCACGCGGTTGATTAGTCCACCTGAAGAACCACGGCCATAAAGAACGGCGGCAGGGCCCTTGACGACTTCTACCCGGTCGACGTTCGACAGATCGCGGAAATACAGGGCGTCGTCGCGAATGCCGTCGACGAACTGGTCGGCAATCGCGGAGAAGCCGCGAATGGTGACCTGGTCGCGCTGGCCGTCGCCGGTGGAAAATCCGACACCCGCGACGTTCTTCAACACGTCTTGCAGGGAGTTTGCGTGCTGATCGCGCATCACTTCGGCCGTGATCACGTTCACCGTCTGCGGGATGTCGCGCAGCGGCGCGTCGATCCGGGTGGCGCTGACCGCGTTCGACGGGTTGTAACCTTCTCCCGGATCGCGAACGGCGCTTGCGCTCACCGACACGGCCGGCAGCAGGTTGGTCGTCGTGCTCGTCGGCGTAGCCGTGTTTTCCTGCGCGAAGGCCGCGCCAACCATGATCGGCTGGCACGCAACGGCGGCCAGAACGGCCCGTCGTGCCGGTTGCAATACTCGTCTCATCTCCCAACCTGTCGTATGTAATGGTTCGTAATTACGTAACGCGACGCATTATCATTTGAAAGGTAAGGGAGGTCAACACGTGTTGCGTTGCAGCCAGGCCGTTGATTTGTCTGATGTTTGCGCGGTGCGAGGGCACGCTTGTCACGGCTGTGCGCGCCCGGCCGGTTCGCGGCGGGCGAACCGAAGATCCCGTGGACGAGACACCGGCCGGCCGCACGGCCGGGTGCTTACGAGTCGAGCGACGTCATGCCCGATTGCAGGTAGTTCTGGATGCCGACCTTCTTGATCAGCTCGAGTTGCGTCTCGATCCAGTCGATATGCTCCTCGGTGTCGTCCAGGATGTGCTCGAGAATC